>SXGQ01884347.1_pt1 | contig 62542 bp, 51 predicted proteins | sample 3178371 | NCBI WGS metagenome assembly SXGQ01 (sample SAMN11356859, study PRJNA531348) | freshwater metagenome | isolation source: freshwater sample F1-20 | place: China: Fuxian Lake, Yuxi | collected 2017-12-25
CATCGACGAACAGCATCGTTTTGGCGTGGCCCAGCGGGCGCAGTTACAAAAGAAAGGAGCGATACCGCCGCATGTGCTGGTGATGACCGCCACGCCCATTCCTCGAACGCTGGCCCTGACAGCTTACGGCGATCTCGACTATTCGGTGATCGATGAATTGCCTCCGGGCCGTAAACCGATCAAGACCGTCCATCGCTACGAGAACCGACGGATCCAAGTGATGGCGTTTGTGCGCAGCGAGATCGATCAAGGCCGGCAGGTGTACATCATCTTTCCGCTGATCGAGGAAAGTGCCAAGTTGGATTATGAGAACCTGATGAAGGGGTACGAACAGGTAAAATCGTGGTTGCCGGAGCAGCAGTATTGGATCAGTATGGTGCATGGGAAACAGCCCGCCGAGGTGAAGGAGACCAACATGCGACGATTTGTAGAGGGCGACACGCAGATCATGGTGTCCACGACGGTGATCGAGGTTGGCGTAAATGTGCCCAATGCCACGGTGATGGTGATCGAAAGTTCGGAGAAATTCGGGCTCTCGCAATTGCATCAGTTACGCGGTCGGGTCGGCCGCGGCGGGGAGCAGAGTTATTGTATTTTGATGACGGGCTCGGCCCTGGGAGCGGATGCCCGTGAACGGTTATCGATCATGACCGCCACCAACAATGGTTTTGAGATCGCGGAAAAAGATCTGGCTCTTCGTGGTCCGGGTGATATCGAGGGAACCCGTCAGAGCGGGGCCCTGAACCTGAAGCTGGCCAGCCTGATACAGGACAGAGAGCTGCTGCTGCAAGCGCAAACACTCGCCGAACAGCTGGCTGAACAGGATCCGGACCTGAAGGCCCCGGAAAACCAGGCCCTTCGGCTGTTTCTCCAACAACGGGTGGGGCCGGTGCGCTGGAGCCGCATCGCCTAGCCTGATGTCCGTCAAGCCTGACTTAACAGATTCTTACCAACTTTATCCGGCATTTTTCGTTTAATTTATACCGGATGCGACTCCTTTCTAACTTGATCGGCCTGCTGCTGCTCCTTCCTTTCATCGGACAGGCACAACCGGCTATTCCCTTTATTGAGAACAAGGGGCAATGGCACGATCAGGTCCTTTATCGGGGAGAGGTCAGCAACGGTTATGTTTACTTGCGCCAGGGGGGTCTTACCATGCTGCAGCACGATCCCCACGACTTGAATAAGCTGGCCGAGCGCAAACACGGCATCGATGCAGAAGGCCGCTCCCTCGCACCCAATACGCCCTTGACGATCCGCTCACATGCCTGGCACGTGAATTTTGTGGGGGCTAATGAAAAAACTTTTGTACAGGCCGAAAAAACCTTGGCAGGACTTTCCAATTATTTTATTGGCAACGATGCTTCCAAGTGGGCCGGTGGTTGCCGCAGCTTTCAGTCCATCGTCGTCACCAACCTCTATCCCAACATCGACCTGCGGTATTACACCGATCGCGGGGTCTTGAAATATGATCTGGTGGTGCATCCGGGTGGTGATCCGGAACAGATCGAATTAGAATATGATGGGGTGGATGGACTCTCGTTAAAAGACCGTGCGTTGATCATACAGACCTCCTTGGGAGAGCGCCGCGAGGGGGCACCTTACACGTATCAGGCCGGGGAGGCGGGACGACAGCTCATCCGCTCCGCGTATCAAGTGAAAGGGAACCGGGTGCGTTTCCAAATCAAATCCTTCGACCGTACCAAACCGCTGGTCATCGATCCGTCGATCGTGTTCTGTTCCTTCACCGGCAGCTCGAACGACAATTGGGGATTTACGGCAACGTATGGTCCCGATGGCAGTTTCTTCGGTGGCGGGGTGGTGTTCGAAACCGGTGGGAGTTTTCCGACTTCCCCCGGAGCTTTTCAGACCACCTATGTCAGTAGTCCCTTCGAGATGTGCATTATGAAGCTGACGCCGAACGGGTCGAATCGGGTCTATGCCACCTATATTGGCGGAAGCGGCGAAGATCAGCCACATAGTCTTGTCGTCGATCCGCAAGGAAATTTATTCCTGGCCGGCCGAACTAATTCAGGTAACTACCCCGTGGTCAACAACGGTGCCCTGGCCGGCAGTGGATTTGACATCGTCGTCACCAAACTCAATGCAGCCGGATCCGCTTTGCTGGGCTCCCGACGCATCGGTGGTTCGGGCGATGATGGTGTTAACATCAGTACCGTTCGGGGTAGCAGCACCTCTTTGCAACGTAATTACGGAGATGACGGACGCAGTGAGATCATTTTGGATGGCGGAGGCAATGCCTACGTAGCCTCTTGCACGCAGTCCAATAATTTTCCGGTAACCGCCGGTTGTTTTCAAAGCAGTTTTGGAGGCAATACCCAAGACGGTGTGGTGATGAAATGGTCGTCCGATCTCTCTACCCTCCAATTTGCCAGTTACCTCGGGGGCAACGGAAACGATGCGGCCTATGTGCTTTCGCTCAATCCGTTGAACAATAATATTTATGTGGCAGGGGGCACGGAAAGTAACAACCTGTTGCCGGGTACGCAGTCGGGTACGGTGGGACCTGCCCTCAGTGGCACCATCGACGGATTTGTGGCCATTCTCAACAACGCCGGCAGCGCGGTGATCAAAAGTGCCTACATCGGAACTGCAGGTGTCGATCAGGTGTTCGGGGTACAGTTCGATACTCGGGGCTTTCCGTACCTAATGGGACAAACCACCGGCAGCTGGCCCATACAAAACGCGCTGTTCAACAATCCGACCGGAAAGCAATTCATCGTGAAGTTGCAGCCCGACCTCTCGGCCTATGTGTATTCCACCGCTTTTGGTTCGGGTGCCGCCACGCCGAATATTTCTCCGACCGCTTTTCTGGTGGACCGTTGTGAGAATGTTTACATCTCAGGTTGGGGCGGCTTTTTCGTGAACACGAATGGTTACAACAGTGCCGGCACCAACGGTTTGCCCGTCACCGCTAATGCGTTCAAGACGACCACCGATGGACGAGATCTTTATTTCATCGTCATCAAGCGCAACGCAGAGGCCTTGTTGTTTGCCAGTTTCTTCGGAGAGAACAACCGGGCCAGCGAAGGATGTGATCACGTGGATGGTGGAACCAGTCGCTTCGACAAAGAAGGGGTCATCTATCAGGCTATCTGTGGAAACTGCAAAGCGTTAAGTACTCCGCCCTTACCTACCTATCCCACCACCATCGGTGCTTGGTCTACCACCAACAACGCTACCGGCGGCGGACAATGTAACCTTACCATGCTCAAGATCGATATGGATCTGGCCGGTATTCGTGCTTCCGTTCAGTCGAGCATCAATGGCGTGCCCCGCGATACCGCCGGATGTGTGCCCCTGACGGTCGACTTCCGCGATACCATAGCCAATGGCGTTTTCTACGAGTGGAATTTCGGCGATGGCTCGGCACAAGTGGTGACCAACACGCCCACGGCCTCGCACCAATACCAGGCGGCCGGACTCTATAATGTTATGCTCGTGGCCGTAGATTCATCCAGCTGTAATATCCGCGATACTGCACGCATGCAGATCCGGGTCAGCGATCTCAAGGCCACCGTAGGATTCCTGCCAAATAAATTGCCACCTTGCGGACAGTTCAATTATCGATTTGATAATACGTCGATCCCGCCTGCCCCACGGCCTTTTTCAGGACAATCCTTTATCTGGGATTTTGGGGATGGCTCGCCGCGCGTGCGTGTAGGTCCAGCACCGGTCACCCATACGTTTCCGGCCCCCGGAACCTACAACGTCAAATTGATCTTGGTCGACACCGTGTATTGTAATGCGCCCGACTCGATCACCATACCCGTCAGCGTGGCCGCCAATGTACGAGCGGCCTTCACAACGCCGTTGGAGGGATGTCGTCCCTACCAAGCTGCGTTTACGGATAATTCAGTATCCGGTCAGTCCTATCAATGGAGTTTCGGCGATGGCGGTACGTCCACGCTGCCAAGTCCCACACATCTGTATAACAACCCGGGCATCTATAATGTGGTCTTGGTGGTCACCAATCCCAATACTTGTAACATAACCGATACGGCTCGCTTCACCATTCGCGTACTGGATGCCCCCACGTCGGCATTTGCGTTTAGTCCCGTTCAATCCAACACGCCCACCACCTTTACCAATAATTCCAGCGCCGATGCCGTGCGTTTCCGATGGGATTTTGGAGACGGCGACTCTTTGCTGACGACCTCCCGTGCACCGGTTTCCCATCAATACCGGGCCACGGGTCAGTTCCGAGCCTGTTTGACGGCATTCAATTCGCTGGGATGTCCGCGCCAAGTTTGTCAGACCGTGGAAGCTCGGGTGGTGCCAGCCCTCGACGTCCCCAACGCGTTTACGCCTACGAAAGGAGATGCGAACAGCGTACTGTATGTGCGGGGTTATGGCATTGCACAACTCAAGTTCACGATCTGGAACCGCTGGGGGCAGATCGTATTCGAGACCAACGACCAAAATAAAGGTTGGGATGGTACGTTCAAAGGAGTGGTGCAACCGATGGATGTATATGTGTATACGTTGAGCGCCACTTTCTTCGATGGGGTGGAGGTAAATAAAAAAGGAGACATTACGTTGATCCGATGAGGCGATTCGTACGATATGGCTGGATGGTCTGGTTGTGGCTGCTGGTTGGGTTCACCCCTTCGGCACAAGACCTGCATTTCTCGCAGTTCATGAATAGTCCGTTGCTCACCAATCCCGCCAACGCTGGATTCATACCCGACGGAGACTATCGGATGGGTGCCCAATACCGGAATCAATGGGCTTCGGTGACGGCTTTTCCCTACAAGACCATGAGTATTTTTGGAGATATGCAATGGATGCCGAACCCCGATGCCAACGGATGGGTCGGGTTGGGTGGTTTGTTGCTTCGGGATGTGGCCGGAGCCAGCGTACTCACTTCCACCAAGGCTTATGGGGCGATCGCCTACCACCAAATGCTGGGCGTAGGTAGCTTGTTGAGTGTCGGATTCAATGTGGGTTGGTCGAACAAACAGATCAATACGCAAGGGCTGACCTTTCCCAGCCAGTGGAACGGACAATTTTTTGATGTGCATCAGACGGGGGCACCGGTGTTGATGACCAATCAATCCAACTACCTCGACCTGCAAACTGGCCTGAACTATGCATATTTCCCCAACGATCGGGTTTGGTTGAATGGCGGCATGTCGGTGATGCATGTCAATAGACCGCGCGAGAGTTTCTTTGCCGCTACTGATACGGCCGACAACCGCTTGAGCATGCGGTACAACGGATTTTTCAACAGCAGCTTCAAGTTGAACGACCGGGTGATCCTCAGTCCGGCTGCTTATTACACCCTGCAGGCAAGGTCATCCCAAGTCATGGGCAGTTTGATCGCCCGGTATAATGCCAGTGGTGACGGGACGACGGAAATTCTCGCCGGCTTGGCCTACCGGCACCGCGAATCGTTGATCCCGCTGGTAGGAATCGGACTCAATGAGCTGGTCTTTACTTTTTCGTACGATGCTACGATTTCCCAATTGAATGCCTTCAATGGTGCTCGTGGGGCCTTTGAGTTGTCTCTGGTCAAACAAGGCCGCCGCGACCGGTATCGGGGCAATGGACGGGAATCGATGTGCCCCTCTTTCCGGTATTGATCTCTTTGGGGTATTTCAACGGAATACCGACTTTTGTGCGGCCCACCGGCCAACCTTCTTATGACCTATAACCCCGTCTCAGAAAAGGACCTTGATTTTTTTCGATCCACGCTCGGATCCGATTTTGTTTTGGTGGATGAAGAGTCCCGTCAACGGTATGGCCGCGACGAGACCGAGAACTTATTGTTTCCGCCGGAGGTCGTTCTCAAGCCCGCTACTACGGCCGAGGTGCAATCCATCCTGAAACATTGCCAGGCGCAACACATACCGGTTACGCCCCGCGGAGCGGGAACCGGACTCAGTGGCGGTGCGCTGCCACACCGGGGAGGCGTCTCTTTGTCGCTGGAGCGTTTCAATAAGATCCTGGACATCGACGAGCGAAATTTACAGGTCACCGTAGAGCCCGGTGTGATCACCGAGGTGTTGCAAAATGCCGTGAAAGAGAAAGGACTTTTTTATCCGCCCGATCCCAGCAGTCGTGGTTCTTGCTTCATTGGCGGAAACATTGCTGAGAATAGTGGCGGCCCCAAAGCCGTGAAATACGGGGTGGTCAAGGATTATGTATTGAACCTCGAAGTCGTGTTGGCCAGCGGGGAATTGATGTGGACCGGGTCCAACGTCCTGAAAAATTCAACCGGTTACAACCTGACCCAATTGATGGTAGGCAGTGAAGGAACGCTGGGCATTGTTACCAAGATCGTTTTAAAACTCATTCCTTTTCCCCGATACGACCTGTTGATGCTCGTGCCTTTCCGAAACCTCGAGCAGGCCGGGGAGGCCGTGAGCGCCATCTTCCGGGCGGGCTTTGTGCCCAGTGCCCTGGAGCTCATGGAGATCAATGCCCTGCGGATCGTGAGTGAATTGGTGCCCGATGCGATCGTTCCACTGACCGAGGATACCGCCGCACACCTGATCATTGAGGTGGATGGAAATAACCTGGATGTGCTGATGCAGGAGATGGAGTCGATCGGAACGCTGCTTACCCAATACGACATTGGTGAGATCTATTTTGCGGACGATGCCCAGCAAAAGGCGGCCCTCTGGAAGTTACGGCGACGCGTGGCCGAAGCCGTCAAATTGGTCGGCTATACTATTGAAGAGGACACCGTGGTGCCCCGCGCGGAGCTGCCGGCCTTGATCCGCGGGGTGAAAGCACTCGGGGTGGAGCACGGATTTGAAGTGGTTTGCTACGGCCATGCCGGCGATGGTAATTTGCATATTCGGATCCGCTATCCCGGCGTGCCGAATAGCTATGGGCACGAGGGCGTAAAGACCATCTTGCGGGAGCTGTTCCGGTTGGTGCATGTGTTGGGCGGGACGATCAGCGGTGAGCACGGCATCGGGCTCATCCAAAAGGATTTCATGGATATTGTTTTCTCTTCCGTTAATCTCGGGCTCATGCGATCGGTCAAACAAGCCTTCGATCCGCATCACATACTCAATCCCGGTAAGATCTTGCCGGGTACCGAATAATAAATGACGTGGCGATGAAACGAAAGACAGGTCTCTGGTTGGTTGGGATACTTTTTCTGTCGGTGGTTGTGCAGGCGCAGCGCCAACCGGAAAAGGAACGAACACCTTTTCGGGAAAACCTGTTTACCGGAGGGAGCGTATCATTCTCTTTTTTTGGTAATACATTTTTGGTTGGTGGTTCGCCGGTACTGGGTTACAGCCTGACCAATTGGTTGGATCTGGGATTGGTAGCCAATTACACCTACTCCAGCTATCGCGATTACAATGGGGTGTTCAACGATAAACTCCGGCAAACCACCATAGGTGGTGGTGGCTTTGGTCGTATCTATCCCGTACGATTTCTTTTTTTACAAGCACAGTTGGAAAGCAATACGATCCGTCAGAAATACATTCCGGCAGGCGGGGGGCCTGTCGATCAGATATCGGTGGCTTCTTCCAGTACGCTGATCGGTGGCGGATATACGACCGGGCGCCGGGGTAAAGGGGGCACCCCGTTTTACTACTTGGCTATTCTTTGGGATATAGGCGGCGACTTGAATTCTCCATATACGGACGCCTATGGTCGGTCTATTCCCATCGTGCGGGGTGGCCTGCAGCTTCCGTTGTTTCAAGGGAGATCTGCTCGCTGATCCAGCCAATCGTTGATCTCCTGCGGCGTTTTCATCACGTGTAATTTCTCATAGGCCCCTTCATAGAGGAACCCGCTTTTTTTAAGGTGTGTCAGGTGTTGCAGCAAGGAATCGTAGAAGCCGTGGGTGTTTAGGACCAGGATCTCTTTGTCGTGGATGGTGAGTTGGTTCCAGGTCAATACTTCAAACAGTTCATCCAAGGTTCCGAAACCACCCGGGAGAATGATCGCGGCCTCGCACCGACCATAGATCATTTGCTTGCGACGGTGCATATCGTCGCACACGATCAATTCGGTGAGGTTTCGGTGGGCCACTTCCCATTCCACCAATAGTTTGGGAATGATACCAATGACCTTTCCGCCTTTTTCCAGTGCGGCATCGGCTATGTTTCCCATGAGACCGGCACTGCCGCCGCCGTAAATGATGGTGAGCCTGCGTTGCGCCAGCATCGCCCCCAAGCTGGCCGCTGCCTGGGTGTATTCGGGCTGATCCCCATTTTTGGAGCCGCAGAATACGGCTACTGATTCGATTCTCATGGACAAAAAGTAGTGGTTTTTTGGCTACCTTCAAACTTTCAGTATTATGACACCCATCATCCTCTTCTCTTTTGTCATCGGCTACTTTTTGCTTTTGCTGGGCGTAGCCTGGTATACCTCCCGAAACGCCGACAATGAATCTTTTTTCATCGGCAACCGCAACAGCAACTGGGTGTTGGTGGCCTTTGGAATGATCGGTACCTCCTTGTCGGGGGTCACGTTTGTGAGTGTGCCTGGGGATGTGGGCAAGGGGAATTTTCACTATTTCCAGCTCGTGCTGGGCTACTTGCTGGGCTACCTCGTGGTGGCCTTTGTTTTGTTGCCATTGTACTACCGGTTGAACCTGACCAGTATCTACACGTATCTGTCGCAGCGATTTGGTCGACTGGCCCACAAGACCGGGGCCTCTTATTTCTTGTTGTCGCGCACGGTGGGTGCCACCGCCCGCTTGTACTTGGTGGTGAATATTCTGCAGCTTTTTATTTTGGATGCGTTGGGCGTACCGTTTTGGTTGACGGCCGCGGTCATTCTCGTCCTGATCATGCTGTATACCATTGAGGGAGGGGTGCGGACCATCGTCTTCACCGATACGTTGCAGACCTCCGGAATGTTGATCGGCCTGATCGTTTGTTTGGTCGTGTTGCTGCAAACCATGGATCTTGACCTGGTCTCGGCTTGGTCGAGCCTTGGCGAGAAAGGCTACACTAAAATTTTCAACTGGGATATTCAGCATCCGGGGTATTTCTGGAAGCAGTTCCTGGGTGGGATGTTCATTACCATTACGATGACCGGTCTTGATCAGGAGATGATGCAAAAAAATATCAGTGTGCGCACTCTGGGGGCTTCACAGAAGAACATGATGACGATGAGCAGCATTCTGGTCCTGGTTAATCTGTTGTTTCTGATACTGGGTGGCGTACTTTATTTATATGCGGCGCAGCATCCGGTGATGCTTAATGGGGTGCCGGCCAGCGGCGACGATCTCTTTCCGGCCTTGGCATTGGGCGAAACTTTTTCCGGAGCCATTGGGGTCATTTTTATCATCGCCCTGATCTCGGCCTTGTTCCCGAGTGTGGACGGTGCGATCACGTCGCTGACCTCTAGTTTTTGCATTGATCTGTTGGGTTTTCGGGAGTCGGCCCGCAGCGAGTCCGATAAGAAACGTACCCGGCTCTGGGTGCATGTATCGTTTGCGATCCTGTTCTTCGGCATGGTGATGTTGTTCAAGGCCATCAATGACAAGTCTATCATCCAGTTCATCATCAAGTTTGCGGGCATTACGTATGGTCCGCTACTGGGACTCTTCGCCTTTGGCATGTTATCCAACAGAAGCCTGAAGGATCGCTGGGTGCCCTTGATGGCTTCGATGGGGCCGGTGTTGACCTTTCTGCTGGACTTACTATCCAACCCCGGGTACTACGAAGCCAAATTGCATGTTCAGTTGGGATTGAATGACCTCTCGGCTCAATTGTTTCATGGGTATAAGATCGGTCCGGAATTGATCCTGATCAACGGGTTGTTGACTTGTTTGGGGTTATGGACCATCTCCCGTAAGAAATCCTAAAACGATATATGGATAGTTTGATCTCCCCGGCTTTGCAGGCTTATATGGATCGTTGGGTGAGTCCGCTGCCCGCCTTGTTACAAGAGCTGGAAGAAGTGACGCGGGAGCAACACCCGGAGGCCCACATGTTGAGTGGGGCGCAGCAAGGACAGTTCCTATCCATGATCAGTCACATGATCCGTCCCCGACGTGTATTGGAGATCGGCACCTTCACCGGTTACAGCGCCCTTTGTTTGGCGAGCGGATTGGAGGCGGAGGGTTTGCTGTATACGATCGAGTTACGCGAAGCAGATGCGGAGTGGGCCCAGCGATATTTCGATCGCTCGCCGCACGGACAACAGATCCGATTGTTGCGGGGCAATGCTCAGGAATGGTTGCCGAAGCTGACGGAGACCTGGGACTTGGTCTTTATCGATGCCGATAAGACGTCCTACACGGATTATTTTAACAAGGTGCTTCCGCAGGTGCGGTCAAACGGTTTTATCTTAGCGGACAACATCTTCTTTCACGGTCAGGTGCTGCATCAACCCCTCTCGGGCAAGAATGCCCAGGCGATCTGGGCCTTTGCCGAGGCAGTGCGCGATTGTGCGGCGGTGGAACAAGTGCCCATCCCGCTGCGGGACGGGTTGATGTTAATTCGAAAAAAATGAATTCGGCAAAACGCATATTGTTGTATTGGCTCCTGGCCGCTGCCTTGCCGGGTCGGCTGGTCTATTCACAACCCATCGAAAAGCCCAGTCAGAGAGTACTCGAATACATCGAGCGGTATCGTGTACTGGCCGTGGAGGAGATGCGTCGAACCGGTGTACCTGCTTCCATCACGCTGGCGCAGGGGATCTATGAGTCCGGCGCCGGCACCAGCCGGCTGGCCACCGAAGGGAACAACCATTTCGGTATCAAGTGCAAGAAGGAGTGGACGGGACCAACGCTGACACATACCGACGATCGCCCTCGAGAGTGTTTTAGAAAATATGCTACCGCAGAGGAATCTTACCGGGATCATTCCGATTTTCTTCGGACCCGCGCACATTATGGATTTCTCTTTTTGCTGGATCCGTTGGATTATAACGGTTGGGCATTTGGGTTGAAGAAAGCCGGCTACGCGACCTCTTCCACGTATCCGAGATCCTTGCTTCGGCTGATCGAGGGGTATCAATTACATCAATTCGACCGGTTGGCCCTGCAGGCGCCGGCTACTTCTACTGTCACCACAAACAAATGATTATGTCCCGGATACAAGTGTTGGATAAAACGTTTGAGATCTTTCTGGAATCCGACGCCATCCAGCGTCGGGTGAAGGAGATGGCGCAGCAAATCAGTGCCGATTGTGCCGGCACGCGGCCGCTTTTTCTTTCCATTTTAAATGGATCATTCTTGTTCACGGCCGATCTGGTCCGCCACCTCACCATCGAACCGGAGATCTCCTTTATCAAGTTGGCCTCCTACAAGGGCATGCGATCGACCGGCAGCTTCACCACGGCGATCGGGTTGGACGTTGACCTGTTAGATCGAGAGGTGATCTTGGTGGAGGATATTGTGGATACGGGCAATACGTTGTTTCAATTCTTGCCTCACTTGTTGCAGCAACAACCTCGATCGGTTCGCATCGCCACCCTGCTGCACAAACCAGAGGCTACGCGGCATCCTCTTACATTGGACTATGTAGGTTTCTCGATCCCAAACAAATTTGTAGTGGGGTATGGATTGGACTATGACGGTTGGGGCCGGCAGCATGGTTCGATCTATCAATTGGCGGCCGAATAATCGTTTCGGATTTTTGTCGTACCTTCTGTCGGTGTTTCGATCGTTGCTCCTATTCATTTGGGCTTTTGGGGTGGGCCAACTGTTCGCCCAGTCCTATTATTTCCGGGGCGTGATCAAGGACGAGCAGCAGAACATCCTGTCGCATGTGCCGATCATTCAGCTCTCTACCGGCACCCTGTTTCGTTCGAGTGAACTTGGCACCTTCGAGATCGTTTCGTCTGCTCCGGTCGATTCATTTCATTTTTATTTGGATGGCTTTTTGCCCCTGGTGGCGCGTTGGGAGTCGGTCAATTATGTGCAGGTGACTTTGAAAAGGCCCAGCGACCTTCGTCCGAAGTACACACTCTCATCCCTGACCCTGGGTTGGAACCGGCAGGAATCACGCAATTGGCTAACCGGAAATGAGACGTATGCCGACCTGCTCGAGAACCGGTACGTGCCGGCCGCTCAGTATCCTCGTACCGGACTCTCGCTCAATATCGACCGGGCTTCGTACAGTAATATCCGGCGCTTTATACGACAGGGTAGTCCCGTGCCGTCGAACGCCGTTCGGCTCGAGGAGATGCTGAATTATTTTAATCTGGGATACACCCCGCCCGATTCCGGTCGCGTGTTCGATTTGCGGGCTCGGATGACCGACTGTCCATGGGACAATACAAGCCGCTTACTTTTTGTGCAGTCCAACGCCCGTCGCCTGAACCTCGACACCATGCCACCGGCTCATTTTACCTTCTTGATCGATGTTTCTGCTTCGATGGAGACGCCGAACCGTTTGCCCTTGTTACAGTCGGCTTTCCGGATGTTGATCGATCACCTGCGGGACAAAGATTCTGTAGCGATCGTGACCTATGGGGGCGTAACCGATATTCTGTTGAATACTCTTTCGGGTTGCGAAAAGGATTCGATCCGTCGGGTGATCGATTCGTTGGTAGCCGGTGGGGCAACGCCCGGGGAGTCGGGTGTGAAATTGGCCTATTCGGTAGCCCGCCGTCATTTCATTCCCGGTGGTAATAACCGGGTGATCTTGGCGACGGATGGTGATTTTAACGTTGGCATGAAAACCGAGGAGGAATTGGAAGCCTTGATCGAGCGGGAAAGCGCGCGGGGTATCTACCTCACGTGCCTGGGTGTGGGAATGGGTAATTACAAAGACTCCAAAATTCAAACTTTGGCCAAGCGGGGGAACGGAAACTTTGCGTACCTCGACGGATTTCAGGAGGCAGAGAAAGTATTGTTCAAGGAGTTTGCTCAAACCCTTTACTCGGTGGCGGATGAGGCCACCCTCAGTGTACAATTCAATCCCCATCGGGTACAGGAGTATCGATTGATCGGGTTTGATAATAAAATGGGGGCGATGCGCGATTCGACTGCGCGTTTGTTCGGCGGTGATATTGGTTCGGCACAATCGGCGTGGACCATTTTTGAACTACGCATGCAGCCAGCGGAGCAAGTCTCCGAGCCGTTGGCTACACTTCGGTTGGACTATCGAATCCCCAATGACACCAGCTGGCAATACCAGGCAGAGACCCTCCGGCCGGTTTGGGAATCGCTGACCTCGGTCGACACAACCTATCGGTTCGCCGCCGCCTTGGTTTGGTTTGGATCCGTGCTGCGTCAATCCGGTTACGTCCCGGAAAAGACCTGGGAAGGCTTGCTGCGCTATTTACCGGTTGCCATTGCGCGCGCCGATCCGTATCAGGTGGAGTTCGATCAGATCGTTCGGGCCGCCGACTTGATCTATCATCCCAAGAAAAAGCGAAAGGGCAAAAAAGGGAAAAAGTAATGCCTGACTTGACCTAAGAGAAGATCTCCTTGACCTTATCAAAGAAACTCTTGTCGTTCTTGTCGGGGTTGGGTTTGAAGTTGGGGGACTGATTCAATTTTTCCAACATGGATTTTTCTTCGGTGCTCAGCTCCTGTGGTGTCCAAACCGTTACTTGCACCAATTGATCTCCTTTTTCATAGGAATTCACCGATGGAAAACCTTTTCCTTTCAGCCGGAAGATCTTTCCGCTTTGTGTGCCGGCGGGGATTTTGATCTTGGCTTTTCCGTCGATCGTTGGAACTTCTACTTGAGTGCCGAAGGTGGCATCGGGGAAGGAGAGGTGTAATTCAAAGGCGACGTTGAGTCCCTCTCGGTGCAACTCCTTGTGTGCATCTTCCTCGATCAGGATGATCAGGTCGCCGGGGGAACCGCCGCGTTCTCCGGCGTTGCCCTTGCCGCTGACATTGAGCTGCATACCTTCCTGTACACCGGCGGGTATATCGATGCTGACGGTCTCTTCGCCGAATACCCGTCCTTCTCCCTTGCAACTGCCACATTTTGCGGTGATGGTAGAGCCTTCGCCGTGGCAATTGGGACAAGTCGTAACGGTTTGCATCTGTCCCAGGAAAGTATTTTGTACGCGCCGTACTTGTCCGCTACCCCCACAGGTGCCGCAGGATTGCATACTTCCTTTGTCTTTGGCCCCGCTGCCATCACAGGTGGTGCAGGGAACATGTTTCTTGACCTTGATGTTCTTGTTGACTCCTTTGGCGATCTCCTCGAAATTCAGTTTCAATTTCACGCGCAGGTTGTTGCCACGCACGCCTCGGCTTCTTTGTCCGCCTCGTCCACCGCGTTGTCCGCCCCCAAAGAAACTGCCGAACAGGTCGTCCCCGAAAATATCACCGAACTGACTGAAGATATCCTCCATGTTCATGCCGCCGCCGCCAAATCCACGGCCTTGTCCGGATACCCCGGTATGACCATAGCGATCATATTGAGCTTTCTTATCGGTATCGCTGAGTATTTCGTATGCCTCGGCCGCTTCCTTGAATTTTTCCTCGGCGGCCTTGTCGCCCGGATTCCGGTCTGGATGATACTGCATGGCCACCTTTCGGTAGGCCTTTTTGATCTCGTCCGCCGTGGCCGTTTTGGAAACGCCCAGTATTTCGTAGTAATCTCTTTTGCTCATGTTAGTTTCCGACGACGACTTTAGCGTGTCGGATGATCTTATCGTTCAGGTAATAGCCTTTCATCAACTCATCGATCACTTTACCTTTCCATTCTTCGGAAGGGGCCGGAATCTCGGTGATGGCTTCATGCAGATCGGCATTGAATTCGGCCTGCCGGGTTTCCATTTGTTTTAGTCCCCGTTGTTGCAACGTGTGGCGAAGTTTATTGAAGACCAATAGTACGCCTTCTTTCAGGGCCGCTTCGGTTTCACTGGCTTCCAGTTGCTTTTGGGCTCGGTCGCAGTCGTCCAGTACGTCCAACAGGGACTGGATCACTTCCTTCCCGGCGGTTTGGATCAACTCCACCCGCTCCTTGGCATTGCGGCGTTTGAAATTGTCAAATTCAGCCACCAACCGGAGATGTTTGTCTTTCCATTCATTCAGCTCCGCAGTTTTCAATTCCAATTCGGAAGGGGCGGCCGTTTCTGCCTCCTGGCCCGAAATGTCGGACTGGGGCTCTTCGGGTAATAATTGCTCGGTGTTTTCCATATGCTTTGGGCTCGCAAAAATACTCTCAATTATGGCTCCAGCGAGGTTTCGGCCGACAATTTGTCCCCCCTCACCGCCGCTACCTGCTAACTTTGCACCATGTTAACCGCCAGATTGCGTCGAAAAATATCTCCCCGGGTGCTCTTGGGTCATCCCTGGGTCTTTGCCAACGAATTGGAAACCGTCGAGGCTTCCGCCACCGATGGGGACGTGCTGCGGTTGATGACACATGACGGGAAGTTTGTGGGACAAGGGTATTACAACAGCCAATCCCAGATCCGGATCCGCCTGCTGACCCGGGATCCCAAAGCCACCATCGATGCCGCCTATTTTTTTGACCAGTTGGAGCGTTGTTGGTCCTACCGAAAAAAACTCGGCTATGTCGAGAATTGCCGCCTGGTTTTTGGTGAGGCGGACGGACTGCCTCAACTCATCATCGACAAATTCAATGATTATTTTGTTCTTCAGACCCTGGCCCTGGGGATCGATCGGTGGAAACCGGCTCTAGTGGAGGCCTTGGAAAAGATATTTCAACCGAAAGGCATCTACGAGCGGAACGATGTGCCGGTTCGAGGGTTGGAGGGATTGCCGCTTCAAAAAGGTTTTTTGTCTGCTCCCTTCGATACCCGAATACAGATCCGGGAAAATGGATTGTCCTTTCACGTTGATCTGGACCAGGGACAAAAGACCGGATATTTTCTCGACCAGCAGGACAACCGCCGGGCCATTCAGCACATCGTGCGCGAAGCGGAGGTGTTGGGGGCCTTCACCTATACCGGAACCTTTGAGGTGCATGCAGCGCACTACGGTGCCCGTTCGGTGCTCGGGTTGGATATCTCCGCGTCCGCCGTAGAAATGGCCAATGCCAACGCGGCCCTGAATGGATTATCGGATCGCTGTCGTTTCGAAGTGGCCAATGCCTTCGATGTGCTGAAATCCTGGGGCAAGGAAGGAAAGTCGTACGATGTGGTGATGTTGGATCCGCCGGCCTTCACCAAGAGCCGCGAAACCATCCAAAAAGCCATAACCGGATATAAGGAGATCAACCTGCGGGGGATGAAGTTGGTACGGCCCGGTGGGTTTTTGGTCACCTCCTCTTGTACCAATTTGATCCAACCCGAACTGTTTTTGCAGATCATCGAGATGGCGGCAAAGGACGCGAGAAGAAAGATCCGACAGGTAACCTATCAAACGCAATCGGCCGATCATCCGATCGTTTGGGGACAGGAGAATACACAATACTTGAAATTCCTGATCGTTCAGGTTCAATAAAAAAGGGGAGGTTACTTGGAAACCTGAAACGTGGCACCACCCAAGTACGTGCCATTGGCACTGAACATCCGAAACACATAAAGGCCGGGTACATAATCACTCACGTTCAATCGAAGTGTATAGGAAGTAATGGATGCAGCCACCATTTGTTTGCCTGTTACGCCGTTCACCACCAAGATGCGGGCAGGACGGAGTTGCGGATTCCAATCCACCTGAACATAGCTAACGGCCGGGTTGGGATAGAGGCGAACCTTGGGCTGGTCCGTTCCGATCAGGACGGGACGAGCCGTTTGTGCCGCCAAGTCAAAGCCCAGGGCAAAAAACAACAGGGTTATGAGGTATAACTTTCGCAACGTTTCAAAGCTAAATTTATTTCCTCATAAAAAAAATACCGGGGCCAGCGCCACCGGTATTCTTGGTCAGGTTGAAGGACGACCTTTGATAATCAGCTTGTTATTGCCGGCCGATCAAAAAGTTTGAAGCTTTTTTAACAGCGGCTGTTCAAGGCTTCCTGGATCTTTTCGAAATCGGGCAGGTTCCCGGGATTGTCGAGCACTTCGGCGTATTGTACGATCCCCTCGGCATCGATCACAAAGGCTGCTCGCTTGGAGACTCCTTTCATGTCCAGGATCCATTCTTCGTACAGGCTTCCGTATGTGCGAGAGACTTCTTTATTGAAATCGCTGAGTAGCGGGAAGTTCAAGTTCTGAGTTTCCTTGAATTTGGCCAGTGTAAACACCGAATCAACGGAGATGCCGAGCACGGTGGCGTTGATTTGTTCGTACTGAGCCATGTTATCCCGGGCCGTGCAAACTTGTTGCGTACAGACGCCGGTGAAGGATTGCGGGAAGAACATCAGCAGCACCTTTTTGCCGCGCAGTTCGTGGAGGGTGATTTTATTCTTATCCGAATCGTACAGCGAAAAATCAGGGGCAGTTTGCCCAACAGTGATAGCCATAAAATAGATTTTAGTTAAGATGGTTGAGGACGGCAAAGGTAAAGGGAACCGCTTAGAATCGCGGGCAGCGGGCATCGGGTACCGATTCAGCCTTGTACCAGCGGTAAACCAAGCCCGCTTCGAATCCACCCCGTCCCTGGTTAAAGGGCGTGAGGCTGGAAACAGTGACGTCATAGCTGAACGAAGCTGAAACTGGGCCCATGTCGAGTTTGATGACAGGAATGAAGGCCTCGTTCAATCGAAGAAAGGCGCCGGCTTGGATGGCATGCGTGGCATTTTCGGGATCGATCCCGAGGCGTAGTCCGTACAAGGCGCCCGCTACGGTTTGTTCAAAGCGGCCTTGACGGCTGTGGTCGGCCAGCACGGTGATGAAACCCTGTTCGGAAACACTCCATCTCATTCCCGCGGAGATCACCCATTTGGCGTTCAATTCCACATTCGCGTTTCGGAAGTAAAAGGATTGCTGGGGTCGGTTGAAATGGTGATAGGCGAGTCCCACATAAAAATTATCGGTGGACCGATCGCGGATTTGAGAATTGTAACTGAGTCCCACGCTTCCATCGATGTATCCAAACGACGTATTCACCAGATTCTCGCCCGTACCACCGGTTTCATAGGTCGTATTGGTGGTCATTTTACTGGGATCAAATCGTCGTTGTACCCATCCGCCCATGGCACCCAGTGAGAGATATCGATTCTTGTCGGTGCTCAGCGATTTGTGATAATTGATCGCTGGCAGGAATTGAGTGGTCATCCACCCAATGGTTCCGGCCCGGTCAAAGAAACTTTGTAATCCCACGGTCAGGTAATCGTCGCCTGAACCGACCGCGATCTTATTTTCCAGGTTCAAGGAGCCGGTGCGATAGGCGTTCGTCAGATTGTTCCACTGGTCGCGGTAGATCGCTTGAACCCGGTAATCACCTTCAAAGAGTCCCGCCAGTGCGGGGTTACGCAGCAGCGGCGTCTCCCAAAATTGGGAGAAGTGTATGTCTTGCGCCCACAAGGGCAAACGAAATCCGAGCAGCCCGGCACAACAGATCGCTATGGCAAGAAATTTTTTCATCGGATCAGCGAGATATTGCCGGTTAGGGTGAGTAGGGTGCCATTCTCACAAAACACTTCTGCGGTGTAGATGTAGGTTTCGGCTTGAGGGGCTTGTCCCCGGTAGCGACCATCCCAGCCTTGGGAAGGATCGTTGGCGGGGAAGTTTTGTTTTTGGAATACGACCTGTCCCCACCGATTCACGATCTGGAAGGATTTGATCCGGTCCAATCCTCGTCCGCGTGGATAGTACACGTCATTACTGCCGTCTCCGTTCGGGGAGAACGTGTTGGGGAAGAATACGTTCGTCTGCTCGCAATACACCAGTGCCAGGATCTGGGCTTGGTTTCGGCAACCGTTGGCATCCTGCACTTGTACCTGATACAGTCGGTCGTCTCGCGGGGCCACGGCAGGTCGGGGACACTGACTACAACTCAATCCGTCTGGCGGCGACCAAGACCACTGGTTCACATTGGGTGTATAGCTCACGGGCATGAACACCGGAAAACCATTTCGTACGGTCATTTGCACGGGCAGGTTGATGACCGGGAGCGGATCAATCCGAAGCGGATGATTGACCGTGTCTTTGCAACCGCTGCTGTTGGTGGCGATCACGCGTATTTGAAAAGCACCGGCGGTATTGTAAGTCTGATTCGGGGGATTGATAGCCGACGAACTGGCACCGTTGGGGAAATTCCATTGCCAGTTCACGACGGAGGTATCTGGCACGATAAAACTGCCTTGGTGTTGCAGGGTGCTGTTGATACAGGCTTGGGTGGCGCCGCTAACGCGGATGTGCGGCCGTTCCACGATTTTGATCAGATTGGGCTTGACCAGCGTATCCCGGCAACCGGCTTGGGTGGAGGTGATGAGTTGGACGGTATAATTTCCGGCTGCGGTGTACGGGTGCGTGGGATTGGCCAAGGTGGAAGTGCCTCCATCTCCGAATTGCCATAGATATTGAAGGGGGGCATTGTTGGTTATGGAAGAATCCCGGAATTGGATGCGCCCACCGTCGCAAAGGAAATTCAAGTCCGATCCAAATTCGGTTTCAACGCCTCGAATGCGGATCCGACCGCCACCTACGATCGGGATGCGGCATCCGGCCGAATCTACCGCGATCACGGAGGGAAAGAAATCGCCCATCGTGGTGTAGGTATGCTGATAGGTAGCGGCATTGGTGACGGAGCTGCCGTCGCCGAGGTCCCAGAAATAACTGGCCATAGGACCGTTTGTCACCATCGATAAGGTGGCGGTGTAGGGGCGGCAGGCCGTCGCGGCGAGGTAGAACAAGCGGGTATTTGTTGTGTCAAAGACGCGCACGATCTGCACCGTAGTATCCTGGCAGCCACCCGGACTGGTGACGATCAATTGTACCGGGAAGGAGTCGACCCGATTGAAGAAGTACACCGGATTGGTTTGGCTGGAAGGGCTTTCACCCGGACCAAAACTCCATTGACTCTGGTTAAAATAAGTGGAGGTGTTGGTAAACTGCACGCGGAAAGGGGTGCAGGAACTGTTGGAGAAATCTTTGGTGAACACGGCGCGGGGCGTGTCGATGCGGATGTATTGGTTGCGTATCAATGAATCGGCACAACCATAGATATCGCGAACCACCAGTTTGACGTTGTATTGGCCTCCGTTTTGATAGCTATGCACAGGTTGTGCGGCCGACGATATGTTTCCGTCACCGAAAGTCCATTGATAGGTGAGTCCGCCCGGACTCGACCCGTTGCTGAACGATACATTGGCGCCCGGACAACTCAACGTATCTGCACTGCTGAACGCCGGCAGTGGATCGGTTGAGTGAATCTGGTCGGTATTCGTGATGCTATCCTTACAGCCATAGGCATCGGTGATCACGAGTTTCACGGCAAAATCACCCACGGTATTGTAGGTGTGCTGGAAAGGGCCAGGAGTGTATTGCTGTACGGCCCCGTCCCCAAAATGCCATTGCCATTGTGTGAGCGCATGGTTGTTGTAGCTCGAGGATTGATCGAGGAAGGTGGTGGTGAATCCTTTGCAGCCCGACGTGTCGAGGGCGCGGAAGCGGGCAGTGGGACCATTCACTCGGATATAATTGGCTTGGATGGCGGTGTCTTTGCAGCCATTCAAATCGGTCGTTACCAGTTGTACACTGTACAACCCGTTATTGGTGTAGTTGGTCTGGATCGAATCGATGGTGGTGTTGCCGGTGAGTCCGCCGCCAAAATCCCAGGCGTATTGATTGATCAGCGCGGTGTTGACCTGTGTGGCATAGAAGCGAACGGTACCGATCTTACAGACCGTGGTTTGGTTGGCGGCAATCACGGGGATTTCATGGATCAATCGAATGTTTTTGGTGATCGTATCGGCACAGGTCCCGTTCTTGGCGATGAGTCGAACGGTGTAGGTGCCCAGCGCCGGGAATACGTGGGTGGGATTGGTAGCGGTAGCGGGGGGACTGCCATCGCCAAAATCCCACTCACTGCTGGTGGCATCAATGGATTGATTGGTGAAGCTGAAGGCAAGCCGATTCGTACAATTGGCCACGGGAGTAAAACGTGCAATGGCGGGGAGCACCCGCACAAAATTGTTTTTGGTGATCGAACGTTCACAGCCATTGTTCAGGACGATCAGCCGCACGGTATAGAGTCCGGTATCACTGTATCGATGCGTGGGGTGTCGGGTGGTGGATCCGTTTCCGTCTCCAAAGGTCCAGATCCAGGTATCGACCGGAGGCGGGGTCAGGTCCGTGAACTGAACGGGTTGCGTACCACAGACGGGATTCGGCACTGCCGTGAAATTCGGGGCAGGAATGGTGCCTACTCGAATGGCGGCGTTTACCAGCAGCGTATCTCGGCAGCCGGTACTGGTGGTGATGATCAGCTGCACATTGTAGGTGCCTTGTGCCGTATACGTGTGCGAGGGCGTGGGTTGAATAGAAGTATTGCCGTCCCCAAAACTCCATTGGTAGGTCAGGATGTTGTCGAGCGCATTGATCGTGGCACTGAAGTTGTGGCTGTAGGGAACACAGTCCAGTACGGGCAAGCTGGGTATTTGGATCTGTGCTCGACGAATGATGATGTAACCGGGCATCACCATCGTGTCTTTGCATCCGAATGCGCTCGTTACGATCAGTCGTACCGTAAAGGATCCGGCCGTGGTATAATTGTGCGAGGGATTTTGCAGCGTGGAGGTGTTGCCGTCACCGAAATTCCATTCCCAGGCGGTGAGATTTCCGGTCGACAGGTCCTGAAAATTCACCACCAGGTTGGGCGCACATTTGGTTCGCACCGGGGCCGTAAAGTTGGCGACGGGCTTCGGCCGAACGTTTACGATTCGGAAAGTAGAATCTTGGCAGGTGGAATACGTGTTGACGAGTTTAACGAGGTAAGTACCAACAGCGTTGTAGGTGTGGGTTGGGCTGGTGGTGGAGGAGCCGTTGCCATCTCCAAAACTCCATTGAGAGGAAACCGGTGCGGGAGTAGCAGTATTTGTGAAGGAGGCAGGGGAGCCGATGCACACATCATTGGGGGCATTGAAGTTGGTGGTGAAGCCACCAATGGTGATCGGGTTGCTTCGAATCGTATCGACACAGCCCGCGCTGCTGGTGGCGACGAGGGTAACTGTGTAGGTTCCATTGGTGTTGAAGGTGTGTGTGGGGTTGGCCGCGGTGGAGGAAAAGCCATCGCCAAAGTTCCAGGCATAACTGAGGGTTGGCGGACCCGTTGTGGTATTCGTAAATGTTATGGGAGCCGGGGCCGAGCATACGTTAGGTATGCCTGGGTTGAAGGAAGCATCCACGCCCGGGCTGACAGTTATGTAAGCAGTACGGGTAATGGTACGACTACATCCTTTATCATTGGTGACCCTCAGCGAGATGGTGTAGGTGCCCGACGTATTGTAGGTGATCCGGGGGTTTTGCTGAGTGGAGGTTTGTCCCCCGCCCAAATCCCAATTCCAAGTATTGTTGACTGTGCCGGCAGCGGCGGTGCTGGTATCGGTGAATTGTACCGTGAGCGGAAAACAGCCAGTGCGGATGTTGCTGCGAAAACCCACATTCGGGGTGCCGTAGGATATGATGTATTGGCTACGCGTGAGACTGTTGCTGCCACTGGCATTGGTCACGGTCAACTTAACGGTGTAATTCCCCGGGTTGAGATAGGTGGCAACCGGGTTGGCCAGCGTAGAGGTATTGCCGTTACCGAATTCCCACAAGTAGGCAGTCGGATTTCCGGTGGAAGTGTTTTGAAATTGGACGATCAGGGGGGCGCAGCCGGTGGTGAGGTTGGAGGTGAAATTAGCAACAGGTGCCTGCCCCCATAAAATCATCTTTAGGAAAATAAAGCTTAGGGATAAAACACCCCTGAAAAGGTCGGATTTAAAACGGCCTCTTATCCGTGAAAATTGCTTAGGAAGGATTCGGTTAAGGATCGATAAGACCATCAGTGTTGTGCTATTACTCCCTATCTAGTCGCAGGGATTTTAGGTTGCCGTTCTGCGTCATATTGGCTTCAACGAAACTCCAACCGTTACGCGTAATGTTCCAGGTGCCGTTGATGACCACCAGGGGTTGGGTCGCATTGGGAAACTCCGCCAGGATGCTCATGGTAGTGGCACTGCCGTTCCAAGTACCCGTTTTGTCAATCGCTCCGTTCTTGATCGCGTTCATGGTAAAGTCCGTGTTGTACTTAAACCGATAGGATGAGAAATCAGCCGTGCGATCCACACCACCCTCCAGAAAGGAGGTCATTTTCCACTGCCCCTTGGTCATGGCCTGGATAACCAGGTCCTCCATTATTTCATCTTTCTTTTTACAACCCAACAGACACAGGGTCAATAAAAAGAAGGATATTGCATTTTTCATGAGCGCAAGTTACATTCATAATTTCGTTAATATAACCGTAAAACCCCTTAGTAGATTAACATCATGAAAATTGCTGATATCTGTCAGGTTTTGGAGCATTGGGCTCCTCCCACGCTTCAGGAATCGTATGACAATTGCGGTTTGCTGACCGGCGATTCTCAAAGTATTTGTACCGGTGTGCTTTGTGCGCTCGATGTAACGGAAGAGATTATTCGCGAAGCCGAAGCCAAGGCATGCAATCTGGTCGTGGCACATCACCCCTTGATCTTTGGTCCGCTTCGTCGGATCGATCCGCATCATCCGGTGGGCCGAACCTTGATCCTGGCCATTCAAAAGGGAATCGCCGTCTATGCCATTCACACCAACCTCGACAATGTCATACACGGGGTGAACGGTGCGATGGCCGACCGACTGGGATTGTCCGACCGCCAAGTGCTTTCACCCAAGTCATCCCTCCTGAAAAAGCTTTACACGTTTGTGCCGGCTTCCCATGTAGAGGTGGTGGCCGATGCTTTGTTTGCGGCCGGAGCCGGTCACGTTGGACGCTACGATCAATGCAGTTTTCGGCAGGCGGGGGAGGGGAGTTTTCGTGCCTCGACCGGAGCCAACCCGTATGTCGGCAAGATCGGGGAACAGCACCGGGAGCCGGAGTGGAAATTGGAGGTCCTCTACCCGGCGCATTTGGAAAAAGTCGTGGTGGCGGCCTTGCAGGGGGCCCATCCTTACGAGGAAGTGGCGTATGACCTGGTAACGCTGAGCAACCCGCATCCCTCCCTGGGTTCCGGATTGATCGGGGTCTTGCCCCAGCCAATGGAAATCGCTGCGTTTTTAGACCGGGTCAAGTCGGCGTTTGGTTGTTCGGTGCTGCGGTATTCGGGTGCGAGCAGCACTCCGATCCGGCGGGTGGCCCTCTGTGGCGGGGCAGGAAGCTTCCTGATTTCCAAGGCCTTAGCCTCTAAAGCGGATGTCTATTTGACTGCCGACCTCAAATACCATGAGTTTTTTGAGCCCGACCAGCGGATGTTGTTGGTCGATCTGGGACATTATGAGTCGGAACAGTTCACCATCGGACTCATTCAGAGCTTTTTAGCAGAAAAATTCCTTAACTTTGCCGTCCTTAAAACGGAGCGGATCACCAATCCGGTCCGCTACCATTAACACCAAATCGTTCCGTTGCATGGCCGCCGTAAAAGATTTTTCCATCCAGGAGCGACTGAGCTCCGTGCTCCGTCTCCAAAAGATCGACAGCAAACTCGATGAGATCCATATCCTGAAAGGCGAGTTGCCCATGGAGGTAGCTGATCTGGAGGATGAGATCGCCGGACTGAAGTCCCGTCAGTTGCGCATCGAGGAGGAGATCAACGGGGTCAATGAATTTATCAAGCAACGCAAAGACGCGATCGCCGAGTCCGAGGCCTTGCTGAAGAAATACGAAAAGCAAAGCAGCAACGTCAAGAACAACCGCGAGTACGAGGCGATCAATAAGGAGATCGAAATGCAGCAGTTGGATATTGATCTGGCCAAGAAACACATCAAGGATGCCGAGGGGGAGATCGCCCTCAAGGCCGTGAATTTGGAAGAGGCTAAAAAGAACATCGACGTCAAGGATGGCGTATTGCAGACCAAGAAAGGTGAACTGGATAAGATCATTGCCGCCAACGAAAAAGAAGAGAAGCAACTCAATAAACTGGCCGTAGAGGCAAAAGCCTCGGTGGAGCCCCGCCTGTTGCTCAGCTACGAGAAGATCCGTTCCAATTACCGCAACGGATTGGCTGTGGTGCCCGTGGAGCGGGATGCTTGCGGAGGTTGTTTCCATGCCATTCCGCCCCAAAAGCAAAGTGAGATCCGACAGCACAAGAAGATCATGATCTGTGAGAACTGCGGACGGATCCTGGTGGATGAGGAGTTGAACGGTAGTGTGGTGTTGGACAAATAAATCCTGAAACAGCTTAGATCCCGGCTTCGGCCGGGATTTTTTTTACCCGGAAAATTGTAGCCGGTGCCACGCGGGGGGAAGGGATCATGAAGTAATTTGCCTGTTCGGATGTTGCAACAACTCTACATACGGAACTATGCCCTGATCCGAGAAGTGCGATTGGATTTCGCAAGCGGATTTTCGGTGCTCACCGGGGAGACCGGTGCCGGTAAGTCGATCTTATTGGGCGCCCTGGGTTTGGTACTCGGCGAACGTGCCGACACCACGGTATTGCAGGATCCATCCAATAAATGCATCGTGGAGGGTTCTTTCCGGGACCCCCGACTCGCGCAACATCCGCTGGCGGTTGAACTCGACCTGACGGGGGAGACCGACTGGTGTATTCGCCGGGAAGTGGGCGCCAACGGCAAATCCCGGGCCTTTCTCAACGACACGGTGGTGACCCTCGGACAATTACAATCGTTTACCGCTGAACTGGTCGACCTCCACCAGCAATTCGATACGTTGGAGTTGACTGAAACCGATCGTCAGCGAGAACTACTCGATGTCATGGCTGGTTTGGTTCCGCAGGTGGAAACCTACCGGTCGCAGTATGAAGCCTGGCGTCGAGACCTGGCCTTGTTACAAGAGCTGGAAGTAAAGCAGGCGCGCGCACAACAGGAGCAGGCCTATCAATTGCATATTTTACAGGAATTGGAGGAGGCCGCTTTTCAACCCGATGAGATCGAGACGCTAGAGGAAAAGGTCCGGATCGGCGGGCAATCGGAAGCCATGATGTTGGCCATCGCCGCCGCCACGCAACAGTTGCAAGGGGAAGGGGAGAATATTCAGCAACAACTTCGTCGGTTGCAGCAATCGCTGAGTCCCTTCGAAAAAAATGAGCAGCAGATCCGTGAATGGTTGGAGCGTTTGCGGTCGGTCGATCTGGAACTCCGCGAATTGTCGCGCGAGATGGACCGCTATGGCAGTCGGGACCCATACGATCCACAAACCCTGGCGCATTGGCAGGAACGAGTTTCTTTGGGCTTTCGGTTGCTGAAAAAACATGGTCTGCAAAACACGGCCCAATTATTGGAGTTGCAGGAGAAGCTCCAACAACAATTGAAATCCGTTCAATCACTTGAATCCCACTTACGCGAATTGCAGCAAAGCACTCGGCAAAAAGAAACATCCCTTCGCTCGCAAGCCACCTCGATCCACGACGGCAGACAAGCGGCCATCACGCCGTGGACCCAAAAAATAAATGCGTTGCTGCTGCAGGTGGGGATGCCCGCCGCCCGTTTCGGGATCGCTCTGGAGCCCACCGATCTGCAGTCCACCGGCGCCGATGCCTGTTCTTTTCTATTCGATGCCAATTACGGCGGGGGCAAGAGCGAACCCAACTGGCAGCCCGTTCGTAAAGTGGCCAGCGGGGGAGAACTCAGTCGCCTGATGCTTTGCATCAAATCCTTGGTGGCCGACCAAATGCAGCTGCCTACCCTGATCTTCGATGAGATCGATACCGGTATCTCCGGAGAAGCAGCCAAGCAAGTGGGACGCTTGCTCAGTACACTCGGTACGAATCGACAAGTCATCTGCGTGACGCATCAACCACAAGTAGCGGCCAAAGGGCAACACCATTGGCATGTCAGCAAAGCGGCGACTTCCGAGCGGATGGAAACACAGGTTCAATTGCTGACGGACACTCAACGAGTGGAAGTCTTGGCCCGGATTATGGGTGGAGAGCCGCCCACCGACCTGACCCGACAGAATGCCGCCGAACTCTTGGCCGGCTAGTGGGTGTGGATAACCCGGCTTCAGGGGTGCAGAAATCGTGCAGAAAGAAAAATTTTTTTCCCATTCGGGCAACGAGTTATTTCGTGGGACAAGGCCTTTTAAAGGTCACTCAACGGATTGGTTATGGAGATCAAGAACACTCAAAAAGAACGCGACCGGAAACGGGGCAAGTCCACACTCGACATGAACAGCCTGGTCTATGGCAAGGTTCCGCCCCAGGCCAAGGACCTCGAGGAAGCGGTGTTGGGGGCTATTCTCTTGGAGAAAAAAGCGTTCGACCAGGTCACCGAACTCTTGAAGCCCGATTGTTTCTACGTGGAGGCCCATCAGCGGATCTACCGGGCCGTGCAGGCACTGGCTCAAAAAAATCAGCCCATCGATATCCTCACCGTTTCGGAGGAGTTGAAATTTCGGGAGGACCTGGAGATCATCGGCGGCAACTATTACCTGACGCGGCTCACCAATGCAGTGGTCTCCTCCAGCCACATCGAGGCCCATGCCCGCATCATCCTCCAGAAATTCATTCAGCGGGAATTGATCCGTGTCAGCGGCGAGATCATCGGCGATGCATACCAAGATTCAACCGATGTGTTTGAATTGTTGGATCAGGCCGAGTCCAAACTTTTTGAGATCACCAACAGCAACCTTCGTAAGAATTTTCAAACCATCGATTCGATCCTCGTGCAATCGATCAAACGGATCGAGGATCTGCGGAACAAGTCAGAGGACTTGACCGGTGTACCCAGCGGATTCCCCAGCCTCGACCGGGTCACCTATGGTTGGCAAAACACCGACTTGATCATCTTGGCGGCTCGTCCCGCCGTCGGTAAAACCGCCTTCGCCCTGAACCTGGCCCGCAACGCGGCCATGCACGCTTCCAAGCCCACGCCCGTAGCGGTGTTTTCCCTCGAGATGAGTGCGCCACAGTTGGTACAACGGATCCTGGCCGCCGAAAGTGAGATCCACATGGAGAAGATCAACCGGGGCAACCTGGCCGATCATGAAATGAAACAATTATATGCCAAGGGGATTCAGCGCCTGGCGCAGGCACCCTTGTTCATCGACGATACGCCGGCACTCAACATTTTTGAATTGCGTGCCAAATGCCGCCGCTTGAAGAACAAACACAACATCGGCATGATCATCATCGATTACCTGCAATTGATGAGTGGTACCGGCGACAACCGCAACTCCAACCGCGAACAGGAGATTAGCAACATCTCCCGAAACCTCAAGGCCCTGGCCAAAGAGCTGGCCGTGCCCATCATTGCTCTTTCCCAGTTGAGCCGTGCCGTCGAAACACGCGGGGCCAGCAAGGATGGTGTCAAGATCCCCCAGCTGAGCGACCTGCGGGAATCCGGTGCCATCGAACAAGATGCCGACCTGGTCATGTTCCTGTATCGTCCCGAGTACTATGAAGTGAACATGGACGAGAACGGCGAAAGCAACCGCGGCGAAACCATCGTCAAGATCGCCAAACATCGCAATGGCTCCTTGGAGACCATTCACCTGCGCGCGTTGTTGCATATCCAGAAATTCATCGACGAGAAAGACGGCGGAAACTATTCCGGCGCGATGTTACCCAACTGGAAACCGGTGAACGATGTCGATGATCAGGGACAGGCCAAGATGTTTCTCCAGACTCCCAGCCGGATGAACGATTCCGAAGCCCCGGAAGACTTTGACGATTGATATGGTCCCTTTTTTTTACCACACCAACCTGACCACCGAAGCCATGCTGGTGCTGGATGCCGACACCAGCCACCACATCGCACAGGTGCTTCGCATGCGCACCGATATGCCTTTGCATCTTACCGATGGTGCCGGTACCCTGATCCAGGCAAGACTCCAAGTTGTTTCTAAAAAATCATGTACGGTACGGGTCGAGGGACGTACCCATTGCGATCGAGACGGACGTGCAGTATCGATCGCAATCGCCCCCGTAAAGAATAACAGTCGCTTCGAATGGTTTTTGGAAAAAGCAACCGAGCTCGGCGTGTCTCAAATCATTCCTATACTGACCGATCGAACGGAAAAACAACGATTGCGTACCGATCGCTTGCGGCAGATTGCCGTGGCCGCCATGTTGCAGAGCCAACAAGTTTGGCTGCCCCAGATCGAGGAGCCGGTTGTCTATGCTCAATTGATCAACGATTGGAAAGACAAACCCTTGCAGCGATGGATCGCCCATTGTCAGCACCAAGCGAAAAACGAGATCGCCCGGTGTTCATTGTCCGATGCGGTGGGCATGCTGATCGGACCGGAAGGTGATTTCACAGACCATGAAATTGCTCAGGCCTTGGCGGCCGATTTCAAGCCGGTTCAATTGGGCCATACCCGACTCCGAACCGAAACGGCGGGCGTCGTGGCCGCAGCGTGGCTGCGTTTACAACAATAAAGCGCTCCTTAAAATTTTTGGATCAGGCGTTGCCGCTCGTGATCTGACGCACGATGCCGGGACCTTCGTAAACGAATCCGGTCCACACCTGTACCAATGATGCTCCGGCCATCTGCATGCGACAAGCATCCGCGGCGGTGAATATTCCGCCGCTGGCAACAATGGGTAATTTTCCTTCGCTCTGTTGGTGTGCAAACTGAATCCACTCGGCACATCGATCAGTCAGGGGGGCTCCGCTGAGTCCGCCTGCACCCATTTCCTCCACGGTTTGCGGGGATGTTTTCAATCCGCTTCGAGCGAGGGTGGTGTTGGAAAGGACCAATCCCTGCAAGCCGATCTCTCGGGCCAGATCGATCACTTCTTTCATGGCTTCTCTTTCCAGATCGGGGGCCACTTTCAGCAAGATCGGTTTGGGGTGGTTGATCTGGGAATCGGCTTGTTGCAGGGTGGTGAGAATTTTCCGGAGTTGTTCGGGCTCTTGCAGGGAACGGAGTCCGGGTGTATTGGGTGAGCTGACATTCACCGTGAAGTAATCGACATATGGATGCAGTTGCTCGAAGCAAATCAGGTAGTCTTGCCAGGCACCTTCGTTCGGGGTTTGTTTATTCTTACCGATGTTGCCTCCAATGATCAGGCGGGTATGGGGATGGGCAACTCGCCAGTGCTTCAACCGATCGGCAATCACCTGAACACCGTCGTTGTTGAATCCCATGCGATTGATCAGGGCTCTGTCGGCCGGCAACCGAAATAACCGAGGGGTGGGATTGCCGGGCTGGGGCAGGGGGGTGACGGTTCCGATCTCGAGGTGACTGAATCCCAGTGTCTCCAACTCGCGGAGGTAGCAAGCATTCTTGTCGAATCCGGCGGCGAGTCCTACCGCATGCCGAAAAGGAAGTCCCCACAACGTCACGGGCCGGTCCCGCGGTGAAAACATCTTTTTTAGGAGGATGCGAAGCGGCGCTACGGCACAGGCTCCCTGTAGCAAGGTCATGGATACTGTATGTGCCGACTCGGCCGGCATTAGAAAAAGGATCCTTCGAAGCAGCGCGTACATGATCGACAAAGATACCACCAATGGCGGCCATTGTGTCCCGATTTCATTTCGGTAATTTTGAGAAAGCCCTTTCCACATGCACGAAGCCTACCTCGTTGCCGGTTACCGCACGGCCGTTGCCAAATCCAAAAAAGGCGGGTTTCGGTTTACCCGTCCCGATGACTTGGCCGTGACCCTGATCCGGGAGCTGATGCGCTCCGTTCCTTCGCTCGCCGATCAGCGGATAGATGATGTGATCGTAGGCAATGCGGTGCCCGAGGCCGAACAAGGTTTGCAGGTGGGACGCATCATTGCGGCCCGCGCACTTGGCACCGATACCCCGGGCATGACCATCAATCGTTATTGTGCCTCGGGTCTGGAAGCCATCGCCATCGCCACCGCCAAGATCCGAGCCGACATGGCCGATATCATCGTGGCCGGTGGGGTGGAGAGCATGAGTTTAGTGCCCACCTCCGGATGGAAAACCGTTCCGTCCTATGCCATCGCGTCGACCGAACCGGATTATTATCTCAATATGGGATTGACGGCAGAGGCGGTGGCAAAAGATTTTAATGTTTCCCGTGCCGATCAAGATGCCTTCTCGTTGCGGTCTCATCAAAAAGCCCTTGCCGCCATCGAACAAGGCCATTTTAAATCCGGCATCCTGCCCATCCCCGTGGAAGAAATTTATCTGGATGAAAAAGGGAAAAAACAAAAAAGACAATTCGTGGTGGATACGGATGAAGGTCCCCGTGCCGACACCTCCCTGGAAGCCCTGGCCAAATTAAAACCGGCATTTTCCCCTGTAGGCTCCGTGACGGCTGGCAACGCCTCCCAAACTTCCGACGGAGCGGCCTTCATGATCGTGATGAGCGAACGCAAGATGAAGGAACTCGGACTCTCCCCGATCGGAAGATTGATCTCCTGCTCGGTGGCCGGTGTACCGCCTCGTATCATGGGCATGGGTCCCGTTGCCGCCATTCCCCTCGCTTTGAAACAAGCCAGCCTCTCGCTGGAACAGATCGATCTGATCGAACTCAATGAGGCCTTCGCCGCGCAAGCCCTGGCTGTGATTCGGGAGGCGCGACTGGATGAAAACAAAGTCAACATCAACGGCGGCGCCATCGCCCTGGGTCTCCCATTGGGCTGCACCGGCTGCAAACTGACCATACAGAACCTGCACGATCTCAAACGTTTAGGTAAACGTTTCGGGTTGATCACGGCCTGTGTGGGGGGTGGGCAGGGGATCGCCGGTATTGTAGAAGCTCTCTAAACGGGTACGTATTCTCACGGGTAGAGGGGCATGAGGCCGCCCACTTTGTTTTTTCAGGGGGATTACCCTAAACTTTTTGTTTATTTTTAGTCTATAGTAACAGCCCAATCCAACAGCTATGGATAGAAGAGAATTTTTGACGGCGGCGCGGCGAACGTCTGCCGAGTCCGTCGTCAAGCTTCCCCGGACCTTATCCGGGATCGACACGTATACCGGACCTTGGACGGAACAGGAAGTCATACACTTGCTGAAGCGAACCATGTTCGGGGCCAAACTCGCAGATGTCAATTATTTCAAAGGGCGTACCCTGGCTCAAACCGTGAATGAGCTACTCAATCCCACTGCCCCCGATCCGACACCTCCCCTGAAGGAATACGTGACCTCCACCACACTCGGGGTCAATGCCGATGCCAACATCGCACAAGGCACCACCTGGATCAACGACATCAACAACGACGGAACCGTACAGTCTCAGCGCCGGGCGTCTTATAAGAAATGGTGGACCGGCGCGATGATCAACCAAGATCGAAGCATACGCGAAAAATTTATCATGTTCCTGGTCGACCACTTCGGAAATGAATCTACCGATGTCGGCAATGCTAATTGGGCATATCGACAGCATCAATTGGTTCGTCAATACGCCTTGGGAAATTACAAAGAGTTGGTGCGCAACATCACGAAAGATCTGATGATGCTTCGCTATCTCAATGGCTACCTCAACAACGCTTCTGCGCCCGATGAAAATTATGCCCGTGAATTATTTGAATTATTCACGTTGGGTAAAGGGCCGGATTCTCTGTACACCGAAAGTGACGTGAAGGAAGCTGCCAAAGTGCTCACCGGCTGGCAGATCAACTTCATGACCTGGCAAACCATCTTTACTACCTCCCGTCACTCAACTGCCAACAAGACGTTTTCTTCTTTTTTCAATAACACGGTGATTACCGGTCGCACCGGTGCCACGGCCGGCGATCTGGAGTTGAACGATCTGATCAACATGACCTTTGCCCAAAACGAGGTCGCTAAATTTCTGGTGCGCAAGCTCTATCGTTGGTTTGTGTATTACACCATCGACGATGCTGCCGAGACCAACGTCATAACGCCGCTGGCAACGATCTTCCGCAACAACAATTACGAGTGGAAGCCTGTTTTATCTGCGCTGTTTCAAAGCCAGCATTTCTTCGACATGATGAACCGGGGTTGTGTGATCAAGAATCCCGCCGATCAGGTGATCGGCGCCATTAGGGAGATGAATACCGTTTTCCCGGATCCTTCCAATTATCTGGCCAACTACGGGATGTGGAATACGTTCTACAGTTGGATGACCAATATGGGTATGAACCTGCATGATCCGCCCAATGTATCCGGTATGCCGGCCTATTACCAAGAGCCGCTTTTTCACGAGATCTGGATCAATTCCGATTCTTTGCCTAAGCGAAACCAGTATACCGATATCATGGTGAACACCGGCTATCTGATCAGTGGTGTTCGGGTACGCTTCGATTGTGTGGCGCTGGCGCAAACGTTTTACAATCCGGGCAATCCCAATGATCTGATCGATGAGGCCGTGAATCGTTTTTTCCGCAATCCCATCTCTACGGCCAGTCGCTCGCAGATCAAAACACAGATCCTGCTGACCGGACAGCAGTGGGATTATTATTGGACCAACGCTTGGATGGCCTATCAGGCCAATCCCACCACGGCCAATTTCAATACGGTCAACACCCGCCTGATGAACCTGTTCAAATACTTGTTTAACCTGGCCGAATATCAACTCATTTAAGCCTACGTCAACCGCTTCATATGAAACGTAAAGACTTTTTATTCAGTTCGATCCCGGCGGCGGCGATGCTGCCGGAAATGATCAATGGATATTCGATCAAGGCGTTCAACGCGCAATCGCCCTTGGTGCAAGCGCTGATGCAGGGCACGACGCTGACCGACCACGTGCTGGTCATCGTGCAGTTGTCGGGCGGTAACGACGGTTTGAATACCGTGATCCCGGTAGCGGATTATTCCCGCTACTTCAACGCCCGCAGCAACGTGGCCATTCCGGAGAACCGGGTACTCTCCATTGCCGGCGTGACGGGAACAGGGATCCATCCCTCGATGACGGGTGTGCAGTCTTTATTTGCCGAGGGGAAAGCCAAGTTGATCCAGGCGGTCGGTTATCCGCAACCAAACTTCTCGCATTTCCGGGCTACAGACATTTGGATGAGTGGCTCCAACAGCAACCAGGAGGTGTATACCGGTTGGGCAGGTCGGTACTTGAATTACGAGTATCCGGATTTCCCCATCGGTTATCCCAATACAGACATGCCCGATCCGTTGGCGATCCAGATCGGATCGACCACGTCGCTGACCCTGCAAGGTCCGACCGTGAACATGGGCATGAGCATCACCAACCCCACCAGTTTCTATAACCTGATCAACGGTACCACCGACCCCGTTCCTAACACCCGTGCGGGAAAGGAATTGAAATTCGTCCGACAAGTCAATCAGCAAACCCAAGGATATGCCAGTTCGGTTCGCACCGCGGCCAACAGTGTTACTTCTCAATACACTTATCCTACCAATAACGCGCTGGCCGATCAGCTCAAGATCGTAGCCCGGCTCATCAAAGGCGGTTTGCGTACCCGCGTGTACATGGTGAGTTTTGGCGGATTCGATACACACTCCGTGCAAGTGAATGCGGCCGATACTACCACCGGATCGCATGCGACCTTGTTGCAGCGGGTTTCGGATGCGATCAAGGCCTTTCAAGAGGACCTCAAATTTTTAGGTGTGGAGGAACGCGTGATGGGAATGACCTTCAGCGAATTTGGCCGACGCATCAAATCCAACTCGAGCTCCGGTACGGATCATGGAGCGGCTGCCCCCATGTTCCTCTTCGGAAAATCTGTCGACCCCGGCATGTTGGGCGTGAACCCTACCTTGCCGGCCACCGCTACGGTGAACGACAATATTCCGATGCAATATGATTTCCGAAGCATTTACTCGACGTTGCTCGAAAAATGGTTTTGTTTGGATCGCTCGGTGGTCAACTCCTTGTTTCCGCCGAACATCAATAGCCAGCTACAGAGCCTGCCGCTTATCAAGGCGGGTGTTTGCAACAGCGTCATGCCGCCCAATCCCTCACCGGTAGAGGTGATGGTCACCAATTATCCGAACCCCTTCCAGACCACCACGACCATCAAGTTCCGCACGGCTGGCGGACATACCCTGATCCAGATCATGGATACGCTGGGAAGGGTTCTGACGAATTTGGTGGACAAGGAATACGCTGCGGGCACCTACACCGTCACTTTCGACAGCGAACCATTGCCACCCGGTGTTTACTATGCCCGTTTCCAAAACGGCGTCAACCAACATGTTCGGGCCATGCTGAAAGTCCGCTGATCCACTCATGCGAAATCCACTTGTCCATATTATCGGGATGCTATTGCTCGTGCTGGTGATCGGATCCTGCACCGGCGATGCCCCGCCCAATCCCTGCACCGGGGTCCAACTTGATATTATTTTTTCGGCCACCCCCGCCATCGGTACCAGCAACAATGGTTCCATTGCGGTATTCAATCCGGCCGGCGACTCCGTGAGCTACAAATTGGATAACGGTTCGTTTCAGTCCTCCGGCCTGTTTGCCAATCTCGCACCCGGAAAATATGTGCTCACCGTACGAAACAACCGGGGTTGTTTGGATACGGCACAGGTCACCATCCTGAACTACGGCCCCAAATACGCCCAGGTCAAACAATTGATCACGGGTTATTGTGGTCCCTGTCACCTCAATGCCGGCAACAGCGGCAACGCGAATTTCGATACCGATGCCAGTATTGTGGCGGGGTGGGACCGCATCCGAGCCCGCTGTGTAACAGGCACCCCCAGTTTCATGCCCCAGGGTGGTCAGCTCACGGCCATCGACAAGCAACGCATTACCGATTGGGTGAATGCAGGTCATCGGATTTCCGATTAAATTTTTCTTGCTCCCGCGCTGACTTTTCTTATTTTTGCAACATTGGTGCAAAAATATACTATTTCAATGCTTCCCTTGCCAGTCTGCATGAAGCTTTATACCTGCTTTTTATTTTTGATGATCTTGGGTGTGGCTAATATGGCAAAGGCGCAGGATTCTACTTGTGTGCTTGCGGTATCCGGGAGTGTGTCCGATGCGGACGAGCGGACGCCCTTGGAGGGGGCACAGGTACTGATCAAAGAGTTGGGGCGTATAACGCAGACCGATGACGAGGGGCATTATCATTTTTATCAGTTGTGTGCGGGTAGCTACACCTTTGTACTCACGCATGCGGATTGTGATACGCTTTATGTTCGGGTAAAGTTGGAGGCCAACCTTGTTCGAAATTTTCAGTTGCCACATCATTATAATGTTCTCTCTTCCGTGCAGGTGCAAGCAACGAAGGCGGGACAGCTACAGGCCATTCGGGACCAACTGAAGGGGCGGGATGTGGAGGAGACCCGGGGCCAAACCCTCGGTGAGATCCTGAGGCGCATCACGGGTGTTAGTGTTTTACAGACTGGGAGTACCATATTCAAGCCGGTCATACATGGATTGCACAGTCAACGAGTTCTTCTCCTGAATCAGGAGATTCGTTTGGAGGGCCAGCAATGGGGCAGTGAGCATGCGCCGGAGATCGATCCGTTCATTGCCGACCGATTCGTAGTCTTGAAAGGGGCCGGAGCTATCCGATATGGCTCGGATGCCATTGGTGGCGCGATCCTGATTGAACCTCGTCCTCTGCCATACGATCTGCGCTTTCACGGGGAGGTCAATGCCGGCTACTTCACCAACAACCGGCAATATGTTTTTAATGTGCAGTTGGAGGAAAATGTAAAAAGCACTCCTGCGCTGAGTTGGCGGGCCAATGTTACCTACAAGCTGGGAGGGAATGCCCGTACGCCGGATTACTGGTTGCAAAACACCGGTTTGCAGGAGTTGAATTTTTCCGGGATGGCTGCTTACCGTAAGCCTGGCTTTCGAGCCGACCTGTATCTAAGCTCCTTTTCAACTGAATTAGGAATTTTTACAGGCGCACACATCGGTAATCTGACCGATTTACTGAACACGATTGCTAGTCCGCGCCCGCTCCAGAACAAGGATCAATTCTCTTACCAGATCGGTCGGCCAAGCCAGCAAGTCAACCACCTTTTTGGAAAATTGAAAATGGGTTGGAATGGCACCGACGGTACTAAATGGCAAATGATTTTGGCTCATCAGGAAAATCGACGAAAAGAATATGACCGGGCCATGATCAGTAACCGCCCTGAGTTGTCACTCAGTATCGGATCTACGACGGTTGATCTGAGCCGCGAGCAGATCCGTTCGGCCCAACGCGTGGGAAGCGCTGGGTTTCAAGTGTTGTACCAGCAACATGTTTGGTCGGGAAGTCGTTTTTTCATTCCTAATTTTTCTCTTTGGAATCTGGGGGCCTATGCAACCGAAAAATGGGCTTTCAAGAAATGGTTGATCGAGGGTGCGCTGCGGACCGACTTCCGTGATTTAAAAGTATATCGAAACCGAAACGGTGTGATCTCCTCGAATGCGCATCGGTTTTTTAATCCCTCCGCCACCTTGAGTGCCGGTCGTAACGTATCAAAGTACTTGATGCTACGGTGGAACAGCAGCTATGCCTGGCGGGCGCCACACGTTAACGAACTATACGTCAACGGCCTGCATCATGGCACGGCCAATTTTGAAATTGGCGATTCCAGCTTTCGGCCGGAGAAATCCCTTAAGAATTTGATCCAATTTCAATATTCGAAGGACAGTGCCCTCGTAATCGACCTGACACTTCACGTGAATCGACTGAATGGCTTTATCAACCTCGTTCCCAGCACACCGCCGACATTAACCTTGCGCGGAGCTTATCCCACCTTTCGATTTTTACAAACACAGGCAATGATCAGCGGGATCGATTTTCGAGTTGAGAAAATATTCAATGCCCGCTGGAGCACGGGTGCAAAAGCCGCATTTCTTTGGGCCAGAGACCTGCAGGCCAGGGACTGGCTGGCACAAATGCCGGCTAACCGGGTGGAGGGGCAAATTACCTACTCCTTCTCCCTACCGAAGTTTCAGCAATCTTACTTGAGCCCTTCTTTTGTACACGTCATGCGCCAAACACGAGTGCCGGTAGGAGGCGATTACTTGCCTCCCCCCGGCGCCTATACATTGCTCAACCTGCAACTATCTACCACTGTTTCGATCCGGAGAAAGCCAGTGCATCTGCAATGGGGTATCAACAATCTTTTGAATGCCCAGTATCGCGACTATATGAACCGCTTCCGCTATTTCAATGATGAGGTGGGACGAAATGTCATCATGCAAATCAAATACAAGTTATGAGACGTTCCTTATTTGTGCTATTGCTAGGTGTAATAGCCAACGCTATGCTGTCTGGTTGTAAAAAGCCCTCTGAGCCTAGAGATGAGAACGAGCACGAGGCGATCAATAAATTGGAACTCACCTTTCGTAGGGCAGGACAACCCGACCAAATTTGCCTTGCCGAAGATCCCGATGGGGATGGCGGACTTCCCCCTACACGGATCGATACAATCCGGCTGGCCGCGGGACAAAACTACTCGGTTACCCTTCGAGCACTGAATGTAGTAAATGGAGTCGTTCGAGATATCACGCCTGGCATTCAGGCGCAGGCCAATGCGCATGAGATCTTTTATGTACCGAGCGGAATCACCCTGCAGATCACCAAGCTTGATAAGGATTCAAGGGGGTTTCCCTTGGGGCTCAATTCTATCTGGCAAACCGTCAATCCCGGCGCCGGCTCCGTCTTGGTGAAGCTGATGCACAAGACCGGGATCAAAGGGCCCAATGATGGCCCAGACCTCGGTCACAGCGACCTGGAACTTGTCATGCGGACGGAAATAAATTAATTTTTTATTTGCAACAATGTTTCAATAACTTTAACACCTAAACCCAATTGTATGAAAAAAATCATCCTTCTATCTTCCTTGATGCTGGCAATTGTCAGTCTGTCTGCACAAACTAAAATTGGTATCACTTCGGGACTCGTGTTGGCTTCTATTTCGACCGATGATGAAGACTTGCAGTCAGAGAAGTCAATGTTACTGACCTCCCAAATTGGCTTGATGATCGATCGAACGTTATCGGATAAGTTTTCCCTTCAGTCTCAATTGCTGTTGATCGGTAAAGGAACTTCCATTGAACATGTAGGGCATAAAGATAAAGTACGGTTTACCGCCTTAGATATTCCAATTCAATTTTTGTATCGCACCAAAGGAGGTTGGTTCATTGGTGGAGGTCCGAACCTTGGTTTTAATCTTTCCGCCAGATCAATCCACGAGGATGAAAAAGAAACCATTGACATTGGCGATGAAGCCGGTGCAGTAAAGGGTTTTGATGCAGGATTGAATTTCCGTACTGGCGTGACCTTGAAAAACGGATTGGTGCTAAGCATAAACAAGCTTTTTGGTTTGACCAACCTGCAAAATGTTCCCAATTTCCGTTGGAACAATAATGCTATTGGAATCAATGTGGGTTATTTCTTTTCCGCAAAGCCCAAGAAATAATTCATCTAGCAAAAAATCTAAATTCTGATTTTATATCCCCCAGCATGGCTGGGGGATTTTGTTTTACTTTGTTTCATGGACATCAACCTCAACACCCCTGCCTTGTTGTTTCCCGGCATTACCTTGCTGATGCTGGCCTACACCAACCGATTCCTCGCCTTGGCCAATTTGGTTCGTCGGCTGCACGAGGAATACAAAAAAGGCAAACCCCATCCTACACTGCTGGCCCAGATCGCCAGCTTGCGCAGACGGATCAATATCATTCGCTATATGCAGGCCTTGGGCGTAATTAGTTTTTTGGGATGTGTGGCCTCCATGTATGCGTTATATCGCGGCTCGTTGCAAGTGGCGGAGTGGATCTTTGCCCTGAGTTTATTGTCGCTGATCGCGTCTCTCATCCTCTCGCTGGTAGAGATCACCCAAAGCACCAAGGCCATTGAGCTGGAGCTGAGCGATATGGAAGAGCTGGAGCGGTCCAATATTTTCTATGATATCGTAACCGACCGCTCGGAGAAAAAAGAGTAGGCTATAATTTTTTCAAGAGGGACTGCCAACTGCCTCCGTTGTACACTTCTTTGATCCCGGCTTTCTTTAAGATCGTCTTGGCCATCCCCGACCGCATGCCGGAGGCACAGCAAACGACGATGGGCCGGTCCATGCTTTTCAACCGATCGATCTGGCTGGCGATTCGGTTCACCGGAATATTAATAGAACCCGGAATTTTTCCCTGATCGAATTCTTGCGGGGTGCGCACATCCACGATGGTAGCCCCGGAGTCCAATGCTTTTTGGAGTCCGTTATTGCCGAGTCCCAGCCATGAAAATAATCCCATTACGATTTCGTTTGCTCATTTTTCCGTTCGCCGATCTGCTGTCGCCACATCGCAAAATACAATCCTTTTTCGGCTAATAATTGCTCGTGCGTGCCGGTTTCGACAATGTCGCCTTTTTCTAACACATAGATCCGGTCGGCATGCAAGATGGTCGACAAGCGGTGGGCGATCAGAATGGTGATCTGTTCGCCGCGCAATGAAACATCCCGGATCGTCTTATTGATCTCCTCTTCGGTGATGGAATCCAGGGCAGAGGTGGCCTCGTCGAACAGCAGGAGCCGGGGCCGGCGTAGCAGGGCCCGGGCAATAGAGAGTCGTTGTTTCTCGCCGCCGGAGAGTTTGAGTCCCCCTTCCCCGATCAGCGCATCCAATCCTTGTTCCGATCGATTTAGTAAGTTTTGACAAGCAGCCCGGTTGATCACATCGATCAGTTCCTCCTCGGTGGCTTCGGGTCTTACAAACAGCAGGTTTTCCCGGATGGTACCGGAGAACAGTTGGGTGTCTTGCGTCACAAAACCGATCTGGTCGCGGATCTCCTGAAAATGAATCTCGTTTTCGGGAAGACGGTTGAAATAAATGGTTCCCTCTTGGGGGCGATACAGTCCCACCAGCAATTTCATCAGTGTGGTCTTTCCGGAACCGGAGGGTCCTACGAAGGCGATGGTCTCGCCCCGGCTCGCCTCAAAACTGATCCCGTTCACGGCGGGTTGTCCGCCTTCTCGGTTCCGAAACAGCACACGGTCAAAGGCGAGTTGTTCGATGGCTCCCAGTTTTTTAGGAGCAGCAGGAGCGGGTTCCGGTTTTTTGGCCATCAGGTTGCCGAAATTTTCCAACGAGGCCTGGGCTTCTCGGTAGGTGAGGATGATGTTGCCGATCTCTTGCAGCGGACCAAACACAAAAAAGGAGAAGATCTGCATGGTCACCAGTTGTCCCGCATTCATCTCCTCCCGGAAGATCAGCCACATCAACATAAAGAGGATCACTTGTCGCAGGGTATTGACAAAAGTTCCCTGCACAAAGCTGATGCTACGCACCCGTTTCACCTTGGTCATTTCCAATCCCAGTATCTTGAACGTATTCTGGTTGAGTCGTTTTACTTCCTGGTTGGTGAGCCCCAAACTTTTTACCAATTCAATGTTCCGGAGCGACTCGGTGGTGGCACCGGCCAGGGCCGTGGTTTGTCCCACGATCTGCTTCTGGATCCGCTTCACCTTCTTGCTGAGCAGGTTCGAGATCAGCGTCAGCAAAAAGATCCCACCAAAGTAGATCAAGGGTAAACTCCAGTGGATGGCCGCCGCATACACAGCTACGAAGAAGATCCCGACAATGACCGGGAAAAGAATATTAATGAAGGAGGAGACGAATTTCTCCGTATCGGTCCGAACTTTCTGCAGCACACTCAAGGTCTCTCCGCTGCGGGCATCCTCAAATTCCTGGTAGGGGAGTCGCATCGCATGTTGCAACCCTTCCGTAAAGACGGTGGCCCCGAATTGCTGGGTGATTCGGGTCAGTAAATAATCCTGGAAGGCTTTGGCAATGCGGCTGACCATGGCAACCCCGATGGAGGTGAGCAGCAGGGCCATGACGCCGTAATGTGGATTCTCCTCAAAGGAGAGAAAGAACTTTTGAAAATCGTATTCGGCCGGATGGGTGGAATAATGGCCGGCGAGGTTGACCAGCTTTCCGAGCAGGATCGGATCGATCAGGGAAAAGCCGATGTTGATCCCCGAGAGCAAGAGCAGCAGTGCTACCCAGGCCCGGTGCGGGCGTAAATAATGGAGCAGAATTTTCATGGGAGGGATAAAATCAATCAGCGAATATACGAAGGGTTGGACTCTCCCCCCGAGCCCTCATCGTGTAGGAACATTTTGGGCCAAGCCGTGAAGGCCTTCACTTTTTCCTCCGTAGCCGCATGCGCCAGCAGATTATCGGCAATGTATTGTAAGGGTGTTTGCAGCTGGATCAGTTTGGCCGCCGCAGTGGATGAAACGGCATACGCATAGGTGAAGTCGTGAAAGCCTGCTTTTTTTAGGTGTTGACTGAACGGTCTGGCATAGAGATTGCGGATGATCCGGTGGTTCCATTTCAAGAGGCCCAGGGCATGTTGTAGGTGGTAGAGTTGCTGTTTGCACCAGCCGGACCAATCGCGAGAACCGTTTTTGCCCCAGCCCCAGAAGACCAGCTCGGCATCGGTTGGTAACTCGTTCAGCGCGGCCTTCAGTTGTTCCAATGCCGCCGGATCCGGTACGGCATCATCCTCCAGGATCAGTGCGCGCCGATATCCTTTTTGGAGTATGTCTTCATAGATCATCCGATGACTCCAAGAGCAGGCGATCTCTCCGGGGCGAAGTGTTTTACCGAAGCGATGTTGCGCGCGGGCCAGTTGCTCACTAAAGATCTGCTGTGTTTCCAATTGTGGTATGGTGAATCGATCTTTATCGGCCCCATAGAAGTATTCATAGTGCAGTCCGGCAAACCGCTGGTCGAATCGCAACCGGCGTTCGGTTGCTGCGGCCACGCTGAGCACGTAAATGTGATCGTAGTGACGGTTGATTATTTCGAAGGCGGGGTGTGGTATCACCGGGCAAAGATACTTGCTAGCGGCTCCAGTTTTCCCGGTCCAAGCTCCGGTATTGGATCGCCTCGGCCACATGCTCGGTTTCAATGTTTTCTTTTCCGTCGAGGTCCGCGATCGTTCGGGCCACCTTTCGAATGCGGTCGTAGGCCCTTGCGGACAGATTCAATTTATCCATCGCGGCTTGCAACAGTCTGCTGCTAGCGTCATTCAGCCGGCAGTGTTGTTGTATAGTTTTTCCTTGCAGGGTGGCATTGGCATTTTTTTGCGGGTGGCGATGGAATCGTTCCTGTTGGATCCGTCGCGCCCGCATGACCCGCTCGCGAATGGTTGAGGATGTTTCACCGGACTGTACCGATGCCAAGTCGGAATAGGTAACGGGTGTTACTTCTACGTGCAGGTCGATTCGATCGAGTAGGGGACCCGACACCCGGTTTAAGTAGCGTTGTACTTGTCCCGGTGCACAATGACAACTCCGTTCGGGATGGTTGTAGTAACCGCAGGGACAAGGATTCATCGAGGCCACGAGCATGAACGAGGCCGGAAAATCTACCGCGATCCGGGCCCGCGAGATACTCACTCTTCGTTCTTCCATGGGTTGTCGCATCACATCCAGCACCGTACGTTTGAATTCCGGCAATTCGTCGAGAAACAAAACCCCGTGATGGGCCAGTGAGATCTCTCCGGGCTGTGGCTGACTGCCCCCGCCCACCAAGGCGATGTCGGAGATCGTATGGTGGGGGGCACGAAAAGGTCTTTCCCGCACCAACGCGGTTCTACCCGCGAGTTTTCCGCTGACGGAATGGATCTTGGTCGTTTCCAACGCTTCTTCCATCGACAGGGGCGGAAGGATCGTAGCCAACCGTTTGGCCAGCATGGTTTTTCCGGAGCCGGGTGGACCGATCAAAATGGCATTATGCCCGCCGGCGGCAGCGATCTCCAGGGCTCGCTTGACCTGTTCCTGTCCCCGTACATCCGAAAAATCGATCGCATCCAACATCGGTTCCCCAGCCGGTTGATCTAAGAAATCGCTGACCACACGGATCAGTCGGATTTCCTCCTTCGAAAAAAAATCGATCACCTCCGCCAGGGTGGATACGCCGTACACCTCCAATCCCGCGACCAAGGCAGCTTCCGGTGCGTTGTCGGAGGGAATGAGCAGGCCCTTGAATCCGTCGCGCTTGGCCTGCCAGGCAATGGGAAGTGCGCCTTTGATGGGACGGATCACACCATCCAGCGCCAGTTCTCCCATCAGTACATATTCCATCATCCGATCGGTATGATCCAATTGCTCGGAGGCAGCCAGAATGCCGATGGCCATGGGCAGGTCGAACGCAGTGCCGCTTTTGCGAATGTCGGCCGGAGCCAGGTTGATCACCACTTTGGTACGCGGCATATCGTATCCATTGGTCTTTAACGCACTTTCGATCCGCTGCATACTTTCCCGGATCGCATGGTCGGGCAGACCTACGATCAAGGGGTCCTTCGTACTGCTCATCCCGTTTACTTCCAGGGTGATGGTGATGGCATCCACGCCTTGAACGGCACTGCCAAAGGTTTTGATCAACATGCCACGAATCTAGTGGTGCCGAGGGGTCAAGTCAATACCGCAAAGCGTGTACTACTGTATGTGGAGGGTGATGTCCTGCGGGGCAGTTTCATCGCCGCCAAAAAAAGGGTAGAGCTGATAACCGTTGGCGATTGTGCTGCTGAGTCCGCGCGGCATGGTCACCGTGATTCCATTTACCGATATCTCGTAGGTCGCTCCATTTAGTTTGATGCTGCAAGGGATGACGGTATTCAGCACAACGGGTGTGATCTCCCGATGGGAACGAACCCCTTTGTCGTAGGTGTATGCATAGAGTCGCAACGCTCCGGTATGATAGGCCCAGCCGATCCGGGCACTGTTGAATTGATGATCGTTCCCTTCGGAAAATCCCCAGAGTTTATTGATGTCGGTCTGGTTGGCCGGGTCCACGGTGGTATATACGGCGGATGAATTGAATTTGACCGTAAAACTCATGTTCGATGTGCTGATGACTTTGACCCGGCTCTGTTCGCAGAAGTGATTTCCTCTTCGAATGGTATACAACGTGGAATCCGGTAGGTTGTCTGCCGAGGGATCGGTGGGGGTCTCCTTTTGACAGGCGGTCAGCACTAGTAGGACAAGTGGCAGGATCATTCCCCAGCCTGACAAGAATTTCATGTTACCAAGATACAATAAAAAGGAGAAGGACCGGGAACATTACTCTCGCTGAACGACGATCAACTTATCTAACAGTAAAGCTGTATCCGGATCTACTATTATACCCTCAACGGGATCGCTGACAGGAATGACAAATAGCTGCTGGGATTTACTGACATCGACCTTGGTTCTCTTTTTGGTTCCGTTTTTCTGGATCAGGTCCACCGTAACGGCCAACTGAAACGGAAGGGTTTGCTGAAGTTGTGCTATGCTCAGGGTAATGAATTTCCCATCGGCATTGTTTTCCCATTGGAGCTTCAGGGAGGGGTTTACTTTTTCGGTCAGCCATTGCCGGAAGAAAGCGGACCAATCCTGTTGCGTGATCAATTCCACGATGCGACGAAAATCGTCCGTATCCGCATTCTTTCCTTCATAGGTTTCGTAATACGCTCGCAGGATCCGTCTGAAATTTGCATCGCCCACTTGTTGGCGGATCATGTGGAGCACCCAACCGCCTTTTTCATAGCTGTTGGCATTGAGCAGACTCATATACTGGGCCGAGGAGTCGATTACCGATCGGGGCGTGCTGCTGAGAAATTCATTGATCTTCTCCCGATCAGCCTGTAACCGGGCTTTCAGGATGGAATCTCCGTATTGCGATTCCAGGTACAGGTGCGTCATATACGTGGCGAATCCCTCGCTGAGCCAAAGGTGATGAAAAATTTTTTCGGTGGCCATATTGCCGAACCACTGGTGGGCGATCTCGTGCGCGATCAGCGATTCCTCATTGCGTTTTCCTTTAACGGAGTTCTCATAATAAAATATGGCACTCGCATTTTCCATTCCGCCGAAGATGGTCTTGGATTGTACATTGGCCAGTTTATCATAAGCATAAGGGCCGATGTACTGATGCATCCATTCCAGAATGGGAAGTGCTTGTGCATAGGTTTTGAATCCGCTGGCCGTGTCTTGCGGAAAAACCCAGCTGGTGACCGGCTTGGTTTTCCAGAAGAATCCCACCGTATCGACGGTGAAGCGCGCGGCTCCGATCACCATCACTTTGGTCGGCAAGGGTTTTTTCTCTGTCCAGTGGGAGACGCGATTTCCATCCGGCATCACCCGATCGGGATTGCCCGTGAGCACGCCGTTGGAAACAACTTTGTAAGGGTGCGGAGCCGAAACGATGAAATCAACGGAGGCTTTATCCGCCGGGTCGTCTACGCAGGGTATCCATTGGTGTGCACGGTTGGGCCAGTTGTCGGCAAAGAAGGTTCGATCGCCGTGAAGATTTTTGGAGATGATCAGGCCATCGCGGGGTATTCCATGGTATTCGATCCAAATCCGGACTACCTGGTCGATCCATAAGGGTTTATCCAGATCGATCCGAATGCGGTCGTTGGAGATCCACTGGAAGGCCAAGAGCGGTGACTGGGTTTCTGGTCGTTGGGCATAACGACCCACTCGGGTCACTTGCATCCCTTTGCCGTTTTTGTCCAATTTGCCCAGGTCGATTTCGATGTGCTGAAGTGGTTGCTGGGCTCGGCATTCGATGTCTGCCTTTCCGTAGATCCGGTTGGAGCTGTCGGACAGGTTGATCGCGAATCGGTAATGCAGCACATCGATGGCTCGTTGGCCGTACAATGAAATGCTCAGGAAGCAAGTTGCGATCAGCAGGAATTTTCTCATGATTCAATATTACGTTGAATTTGGCGTAGCAGGTCGGTCACCCCCTCCCGTTCCAGGATCCGATAACCGATACGGTCCTCGCTGATCCCTTCTTTCAATTGGTAGGAAAAGTGCAGGGCATCGGGTCTGACTTCCGTTTCAAAGTATCGAAATAGGATTGCGGGTTCTTGTTTCAGCGATTCGCCGATCTCGTAAAGGTGTGTGGAGAGTAGGGTAAGGGCGTTGGGCAGGTGGATGACGCCCTGGATTACCGCCAAAGAGCAACGACGGGCGTCTTCCACATTGGTGCCTTTGAAAAGTTCGTCGATCAGCACCAGCCATTTTCGTCCGTCCATCATGTGCTGCAACGTTTTTTTGATGCGTTGCACTTCATTGAAGAAATAACTTTCGCCCCGCACGATGTTGTCGGTGATGGTGACGTTGCTGAGTAATCCCTCGAACAAACTCAATTCCATTCGCCGAGCTGGAACCCCCATGCCCAGGTGGGCGAGGTATACCGCAATCCCGATGGATTTGATCAGGGTGCTTTTCCCGGCCATGTTGGCGCCGGTCAGAAAAAGCAATCGGTTGGCTGGTCCCAGTTCCAGGTCATAGCCGACCGGATTTTCCAATTGAAGATGGGTCAATGCCTGTGTTCGCAGAAAGGGTACTTCTGAATCTTGAAAGACCGGAAAGGTCAGGTTTAGTTCTCGGGTGGCTTTGGCCATCGCATACCAGGCATCCAGCTGATAGTACAGGGCTACCAACTCAACCAATTCGTTTCGGTTTTCGGTACGGGTGAGGCGTGCCAGTTGCAGACCGAGAAGGTAGGTATCTCGTGCTTTTTTCTTTCCGACGGACAAGCGGTTCAGCGCGCTTTGCTGCAGGAGATATCGAAATCGTGTGATCTGTTTTTGGAGGGGATTATTTCCGTCAATTGCGCCAAGCAGTTCCAGGATTTGCTGACATCCGTCATAAAAATCCAACAAGTGCGGTAAGCTATAACGGATCATGGAATGATCGGCGGGGTGAAGCCAGCGGTAGAGGATATTTCCCAGTGCGAAGGAGGATTCATGGATGGGGTCGAGGGGGTATTCCAGCCATTTTTCGATGGCATGCAAGGTACCGTTGGTCAACTGACTGGGCCATTGGGGCAGCTGCTCACCGATCTGTTGTAGGAGTTGCTGGCGGGCTTCGATCTGGGTTCGGTCCGACAACGGCCGCTCAAACAACATGCGCCATTCTTCTCGTCCCCCATCGGTGATGGTATAATTCAACCGGTGGAAAATGGAAAAACGTTCCTCCGGATGGAACAGGTTCAGGTCGGCGCGGGTAATGGGGTCAACGTGCATAGGTTCTCGGGCTAAGTGCTACCTTCGGTGGGGGTTTGCGATTTGTTTTAGGAGATGTCGTATTCAATAAAAATGCATAGTATCCAGCCATGAATCTACGTCAATATAGAAAATGTTTGCTGTTGGGCAGTGGGTTGTTGCTCTTGGTGACCATCCGAGCCCAGCAGACCTATTGGATGCCGGGTAATTCGGTGAACCACACGCTGCGGCGGATCGAGATCCTCGCCGGATCTTCCTCGGAGCAATCTGTTTTTACCAAGTGCTGGCCGGCACCCCGATCGGCGAGTTGGATAAAACCCATTCCGAATGGATCCGCGGCCGACCAATGGAATCTGCAAGCCATCGAAGGGGGGCAGCTCACACGGCCGCATCCTGATAGTATGAAAGGCGTGCAGACATTGTTCTCTCAAAAGTCTCCATTTTTCAAGCGCCCCTCGAACTTGTATGAAGTCCATGTACCTGATCTCGACCTGATCGTAAATCCGGTGTTGGGTGTCGGCATTGGCCGGGAGCCCGGCAGCGGCGAGCGGCTGTTTCAAAATACCCGCGGCGTGGTGATCGATGGTCGCATTGCCAACAAGATCGGATTTCATTCCTATCTCACCGAGAACCAGGAGCGGTTGCCACTGTATGCGCAGGAGTGGGAACGCACCCGTAAAGCTCTTCCCAATCATGGTTTCTATAAATCGTTCAAAGGATCAGGCTATGATTTTTTTGATGCCCGGGGCTACATCACGTTTCCCGCAACCAAATATGTGGAGGTGGCCTTTGGATACGATCGGCACTTCATCGGCAACGGCCACCGCAGTTTGTTTCTGAGCGATTGGGGGAACAGCATGATGTTTCTTCGCTTAAACACGAAAATCTGGAAATTCAACTACCGGAATTTGTTCCTGGAATTGGATCAGGCCGATAATCGCTCGGGCGATCGTCTGCTGGCCAAAAAATACGCTGCCATGCATCACCTCGACCTTCAAGTCAATCGCTGGCTGCAGTTGGGGGTTTTCGAGGGTGTGATCTTCTCCAGACCGAATGGCTTCGATTTTACCTACTTGAATCCTGTTATTTTCTATCGGTCGGTCGAGCACCAACACGGAAGTCGGGATAATGCTGTGGCAGGATTGGATTGGAAGATCAAGCCGTTTAAAAATGCTCAGTTCTACGGCCAATTTTTATTGGATGAATTCTATTTGTCAGAGTTAAGGGCCGGCAATCAGTGGTGGGCGAACAAGTGGGGATATCAGGCGGGGCTTCACTACCTGAACGTGGGGGGTATTCAAAATTTGGATCTACAGGTTGAGTATAACCGAGTGCGTCCCTTTACGTATTCGCACCGGGATTCGGTGGCTAACTTCACCCATTACAATCAACCCTTGGCGCATCCCTTGGGAGCCAATTTCTCGGAGTTCATAGGCATAGTTCGTTACCAACCGATGCCCCGCTTGCGGATGGAGGCGAAGTTGATCTCGTATCGGCAGGGAAGGGACAGTACCGCACGTAGTTTTGGCTCCAATATTTTCCTGCCATACAATCCGCCCTATCGCGTGGGCGATTATGGGTATTCCATTGGCAGTGGTCGGGATACCCGTGTGCTGCTGGCCAATCTTTTCGTATCGTACGAATGGGTCCGCAATCTATTTGTGGAAGTACAGGCCGGTTACCGTCGCGAGCGTTCGGTGACGGCGCCCGTTTCCGATGTCAATACGAAATGGTACAGCTTGGGGATTCGGTGGAATTGGATGCGGCGGGAGATCGATTATTGATCAGCCTTCGAGGTGAATGCTGAAGATGATCATGCGCGATTGGATCCGGTCGAATACGTTGGAGTATTTCAGGTTCTCATCTCGTGCGTGAATGTTTCGTAGGCCATTGCTGATCTTGATCTCCGGCGAAAAAATAAAACTTTCAAAGAAGAAGTTGAAGCCGATCCCGAACTCCGGTCCGTAATCATTTTTTTCTATTTTGACCAATTCTTCGGCACGTTTGGCTCGGGCGTTGCTGGCCATATCGATGTCGGCTTTCATGCCGGCCAGGGTGTAGACCCGAAAATTGCCGATGCGGTCGCTTTGGAATTTGATCTGAAGGGGGAAGGACATGGTGACGGATTCAACCGTTTTCTTGATCTCGGTCAGCCCGTTGATATCCGGATGTTTCAATTTGTAAAAGATGTTGCGTTCGATGAACATCAATTGCGGGTTGAAGCGTATTAGAAAGCGGTCCGACAACCGGGCGGTAGCGGAGAGTCCGAGTGAGAGTCCGCCGCTGTTGATCGGTTCCGCCACCAGCACACTGTCGTTTTCCAGAAAACGCGGGTGCAAGGCGGTATGGAAGCGGGCCAGGTTGCCACCCAGGGTGATCCCGAAATAATAGGGCTTGCTGTCGTGGTCGAACATATTCAGCTCCACGCGCTCGAACTGTGCGCTCGCTCCCCGGGGAAGGATCGAGAGAGCGGCCAGCGATAGGAGTTTTAGGATTCGGTTCATAGGGGACGGGTAGCGAGGTAGCGGGAGCAGATGCCGCCGGTGTAGGTTTTATATTCCCCTTCGGTGTAGCCGACGGATTCTAACATACTCAACAAGGCCGTGCGTTCGGGAAACAAACGTGCCGATTCATCCAAGTAGGCATAGGCTTTTTTGTCTTGTCCCAACCAGCCGGCCAGGGTAGGCGCGAACCGTTTCATGTAGAATTGGTAGAGTGCTCGCCAGACCGGGTTTTGGGGACGGGAGAATTCCAGGATCAATAGTTTTCCACCCGGACGAAGGACGCGAAACATTTCGTGTAGTCCGGCGGTCAGGTCCTGAAAATTTCGGATTCCATAGGCTACCATGACCAGATCAAACGACTCATCGGGGTGCTTTATTGCCTCCGCGTCGCCAGACTCGAGGCGGATCCGAGTGCTTTTATTCGCCTGCTCGATCTTTTGTTTTCCGACACTCAGCATTTGGGTGGAGATATCGATCCCCACGATCGAATCGGGTTGCAGGATCTTTTCGGCCAACAGGGCCAGGTCGGCAGTTCCGGTGGCTACGTCCAGGATCTTTTTGGGGGCGAATGGAATCAGGTGCCGCAAGGCATCTTTTCTCCAGTACAGGTCGATCCGGGCGGAAAGAAATCGGTTCAGCAGGTCGTACCGGGGGGCGAGGCGATCGAACATCCGGGCCACTTGTTCCTTTTTGCTGGCACCCGAATGGGGTTCGGGTACAACGCTGTCGTGAGGCAGGGGAGTATTCATGCGACGCAAAGGTAACATTTGCCGACCTTTGCCTTTCATGGAGATCATTCGCGCCCAATACCTCATCAGCAATGCCACGCATAAACAATGTCCGGCGGCAGACCGTCCGGAGTTTGCTTTCATCGGAAGAAGCAATGTGGGCAAGTCCTCTCTGATCAATATGCTCACCCGGCAGCAGGGCTTGGCCAAGACCTCGGCCCGTCCGGGTAAAACCCAATTGATCAATCATTTTAGCGTTACCTCCGCCGATAAAAAAAATTGGTATTTGGTCGACCTGCCCGGTTACGGATACGCGACCGTCTCGCAGAAAGCCCGTCGCAATTGGGGCAACATGATCGAATCCTATATCCGTAAGCGGGAGAACCTGCTTTGTTTGTTCGTGTTGATCGATAGCCGGCACTCGCCGCAGACCATCGATGTGGATTTCGTGAATGCGTTGGGGAATTGGGAAATTCCCTTTGTGCTGGTCTTTACCAAGGCGGATAAGAACAAGCCGGGGGCCACGCTTCGTCACCGCGACGAATTCTTATCCATCCTCGCCCAAACCTGGGAAGAACCTCCGCCGCACGTGATCACTTCGGCCGTCGACCGACAAGGCCGGGTGGAGTTGTTGGCGCACCTCCAGGCGTTTCTGCAGGATTATGCGACACGCTGACCGGCCTCATCTTTTCGCTCATGATTTTTGAGCAAGGCTGCATTACCTTCGTGTCATGCGCATGCGGATCTCGGATCGACTGGTATTATTGATCACCTACTTGGCACTGTTCTTGGTTTTTTGGCAGGCGCAATCCGTCGCGGGGCCTTTTGAACAATCCATTCGTGCCCGGATCGCTCAGCCCTCAGCCCATCAAGCTACACACCCTTGATAGCCTATGTACCGTACAACCCTTCTCATAATCATTAGTTCTTGCTTATCCCTTGCCCTCCTTGCCCAACCCGGCCTCAAGGGAAAGCGATTGGATACCACGCAAGCCATTTTAAGTGCTGACACCACGTTGGCCAAATTGGTTGAATTCAGGGACAGTTTGGCACAGGTAGGGCCCTCTGCCGGCGACCTTCGGGAGCCCGAGCCTGCCGACAATACTCTTTTTATTCTCTTGATCGTAGGGGCGGTAATCGTGATCGTGTGGGCGGGTCGCCGAGCCTGGCTTCGCGGTCGGAAAGCATAGCTTTTCCGGATTAGTTTACGGCTTTGTTGGCGCAACTGCTGCTGGCAAAGGCCTCTGGTTTGGCCTTGAAGGCAAATCCCATTCCGAGAATATAACCCATGGCTTCCCGAAGCGCATCGTTGCTTTTGAACTGGGGATTGGTGTTGATATCGGCGTGCACCTCCATGTCGACCTGATAAGTATTGAATAATGGACAGAGTTGATAGGCGATATCGATGCTTTTAGCGACCTCGGTGAGCATTCGTTCCTTGATTCCCAAGGGCTGCTGACTTCTCTCGTTGTGGATGTACATGAAACCGCCCCGCCCGGAACGAAGGAATACGATCACGGTGGCATACTCCGTCTCGCTTCCTTTTACTTGTGAATCGGTACCGATGCAGACTTTTAGTTTATGTCCGGCTTCCGTCTCCCGACGGAGGGTACTCTCCACTGCATCGTAGATGGGTTGTTCGAGGGGTTCGCCGTTGAAAGTTCTCCAGAGCATAAAAAAGAGGTTTCCCTAAGTTAGGAAAACCTCTGGAAGAAAAGGGCACGGACCATCGCTCCTTTTGGAGCGGAAAAAATAGTTAGGGGCGGATCAGCTTTTCCGTCCATTGATTACCTCCCTGCGTAAATCGGATCATGTACATGCCGCTACCCAGGGTTGTCGCCGGCAGGTTGTTCAAGCCGTTCCGGAGCTGACCGCGCATCAGGGTCTTTCCGTTGATGTCGTACACGACATAGTCAAATGAACCGGGACTATTCACCGCGATGACATTCCCCGTGAGGAGGGTGCCCAATACGCGGGGCTGGTCCTGACCGGGCTCATGACGAAGCGCCACCAAATTGGAATAATGCGTTTTGCCGTCGTCGAAACTGACTTTCATCCGGTAGCGTAGCACGCCTGAAGACAGGGGTTTGTATTGGTATACCCGGCTATCGATCGACACGCCCGATACGGTCGTAAAGGTTCGGCCGTCGACAGAAACTTCCAACACCTGCTCGGTTACGGCCTCATCCGCATCGATCAACCATTGGAAGTGATGGCGGTCGCCTTTGATCACCCCTTTCAACAACAATTGTCGCAGTGGTAAAACACTTCCGGGCGTATAGCGTCCGCTAAGGGAGTAAGAGCCCAAGCTGGCATAATCGGGGGCGAAACTGTTGCCTTTGCCTTCCACCATCAGGTACCAGGTATTGTTGCTCAGGTTGGTATCAATTACAGAATTCAGTAACGTACCCGGGTTGTAGGATTTTACCAAGTTCATTTGGTTGTCGTAAAGTGAGACCTGCAGGTCTACATTGGATCCGGAATTGCCGGTTCCCACATTGTAAGGGATCGCATCCAATTGGAAACGAGAACCGACGGGTAAGGTGAAGCGTATATAATCAACATCATCGCTTTTCTCCACCACTCCATTCATGACGAATAGGCTGTTGGTGAAACCGATTTGTGTCGCTTGCGAAAGCGTGTTGGGATAATCGTCGGTGCGGAGACCAAATCCATTGTTACTGGTAATGATCTGGAGGTCATTTTGCAAGTTGGTACAACCGTAGGAGTTGGGTCCGTTGTGCCACAGGGTCATATTCTTGTAGTATCCCACCCCCATGATAGGTGCCCAGGCGATCTCTCCGGTACCGGTACCGCCGTTGTATTCGGATGTTTTTACGCAGCTGCTGTTATAGGCTGCCTGGTGGTAAAGTCCCAACGTATGACCTGCCTCGTGGGTGGTAGCCTCGGCAACAAACTTTTCGTTGTAACCCAGCAGTGCAGAGAAAACGAAGCAGGGGGTATCGTCGCCCCAGTTGAAGGATCCCACAAATGCTACGCCACCAGCATTTCCGTACCAGCTGGAGGTAACGGTGAGGATCACTCGTATCCGTTTGGTGAGCGGGGCGGTCAGGAATTTGGTGGAGTCGGTAGTGACATTCACATTAAAGGGTCGATAATCTTCTGCAACCCGATTGAAGATCGAGGTGATCTTGGTATTGTCCAACCCGGCGGGTGCGCAAAAGATCGGGCCGTTGTAGTTCCACCCGGTGCCATCCACTGTGTGACCGTCAAAGTCCAGAAAAATTACGGCACTCGCCGACGGATAGCTGCTCATGGCCGGAACCTGGGCCTGACCGGTTCGTCCCGCCAACAGCAGCAACAAAAAGAAGAGCGTCTTTTTCATGGTCGGGTCATTCGTTGATCAGGTCGTAGAAATTTCTTTTTACCAGCACCCATCCGGTATCTTCCAAGTTGAGTTGATACAGATCGCCGTGTTGCAGGCTGATGATGCGACCCGTGTACGTTGTTGTGCCATCGGGTAAGATGATCTTGCTGAGGGTGAGTCGGGCCCCGTCGAATCCGGTGCAGCGGATCACAACGCTTTGAAGGGTTTGATTGTATTTGCTGACCTGGCTGACCACTTCGCCATCGATCTCGCCGGGTTGACCGTTATCGTACGTGATCTTGGCTGACTCCCCGGAGGGCGTCGCGATCAGTTGCAGTAATTTTTCCGAACCGATCACGATGCGCTCGGGCAGGGCGTTGAACAGCCGGGGCTTGTTGTAGTTCGGCTCGTTCAGGGGCACGGTAGGATCCTGTGCCTGTACCTGAAATGACACGAACAGCATCAGCAGGCTGAGAACGAGTAGTGACTGGTTTTTCATTCGTAAGGGCTAATCGGTCGATGTTGGAGAAAATGTTTTCCTGTTTGCTGATCTGACAGGACCTTTCAAAATTGGCCGGTCTAGTCCCCTGTTGCCAAGAAATGCAGGAAGAATATGCCCCGCACAAGGGCATTTTCATTTTTTAAATCGTAAAACTTCGATGTGTCATCGGAGAACTCCGCGTCAATACTGGTTTGTGCTTAACAACACCAGGGTACAAGCCTGTAGGGGCTGGATGCCATTTTCGATGGCTAATTGTTCGAGTGGGGGATTTTCGGTACCGGGATTGAAAATGATCCGTCGCGGCTTGGCCGCCAGGATCCGGTCATATTGCTCGGGCTGTCTGTCCGGTCCGATATATAATGTAACGGTGTCAATGGATATCCCCTCCAATTCCTCCCAGTTGGTATGAATGATCACATCTCCAATCTTTCCGGCACGGCTGCCCAGTGCCAACACCGGATGGTCGGCCGCTCGCAGCCGCTCGATGGCCAGATAGCTGTAGCGTGCCGGATTCGTGGAGGCGCCCAGCACGAGGGTATGACCGACCGTTGAATTCATGTGCACAAGGTAACCATCCATACACTAAATTGTGTGCATGCTTCGTATTCTTCTGTTACTGCTCGTGGGCTCTGTACAGGGCTCACTGCAGGCACAATCCTCCGCTTTTCGGTTCGCGTTTATCAGCGACACCCATATTGCTGCCCCGAATGGTACCCAGGAGGAGGACCTCAGGAGGACCGTAAAAGACATCAATGAGCAGGCCGATCTGGATTTTGTATTGGTCACCGGCGATATCACAGAAATGGGCACCGATGCCGAGATCCGACTCGCCAAAGCGATTTTGGATGAGCTGCGCATCCCCTGGTATCCCAGTCCCGGAAATCACGATACGGGTTGGAGTGAGTCGGGCGGACAATCCTTCATTCGTCTCTTCGGCAGTGATAAATTTCATTTTGTTCACAAAGGCATTCATTTCATCGGCTGTGCCTCCGGTCCCTATGTACGCATGAGCGACGGGCATATTCCCCGCGATGCGGTGAATTGGTTGGACAAGGTGCTGGACTCCATTCCCACGACCGAACCGCTGGTGTTCGTCAATCATTATCCGATCGACAGCAGTCTCGATAACTGGTACGAAGCCACCGATCGCTTGCGCACCCGCCACACGCTGCTGGCACTTTGTGGTCACGGGCATGCCAACCGAAAATTTGATTTTGAGGGTATCCCCGGCGTGATGGGGCGCTCCAACCTGCGTGCCAAAGCGCCCGGTGGCGGATACAATTGGGTAGAGATGCGATCCGACAGTGCTTTTTTCACGGAGCGTAAGCCCTTGGAGGGAACGACCCGTCTGTGGGCTTCGGTGAAAACCGGTGTGCGTCAGACCTCGACTGCATTTCGTCGGCCTGATTTTTCGATCAATCAGCAATTCCCCCAGGTAAAAGCGAAGTGGGTGGTTCAGTCCTCCGCCAATATCCTCTCCGCACCATTGGTCGCGGGCAAGTTGGTCGTGGTGGGGAATCACATCGGCACCCTTACTGCATATCAGGAGCAAACGGGAAAACCGCAGTGGACCTATCAGGCCGCTGGCGCGATATACTCGACACCAGCCGCAGCGGGCGATCGAATTGTATTTGGATCGGCCGAGGGCACCGTGCATTGCATCAGCAGCCGAAATGGAAAGAGCATTTGGAAGGTAGCGATGCCCGGACCGGTCTTGGGTAGTCCGCTGATTCAAGAAAATATTTTATACATCGGCGGCAGCGCCGGTGAGATCTATGCGATGCGGATGGAAGATGGCAGCCGGGTCTGGACCTATCGTGGGTTGGAAGGGCCTGTTGTCAGCACCCCGGTGATCGCCGACGGGAAATTGATCCTGGGAGCCTGGGACCGCCATCTCTATGCATTGGATCTTCGTTCAGGCGAGTTGATCTGGAAATGGAACAACGGCACCTCGGTCCGAAATTTCTCGCCGGCCTCCTGTACGCCGCTGGTACGCGACTCCGTGGTCTATATCGTGGCACCAGATCGATACCTTTCGGCGATCCACCTTAAGGATGGTAAAACATTATGGCGTACGAAAGAAGGGGGTTTGCGTGAATCGATCGGGCTGTCAGCGGACGGTGAGGTGATCTATGGTAAGAGCATGCAGGATACGATAGTGGCCTATGCCACACGAGCCGATCATCCGAAGGTATTATGGAAAATGCCGGTTGGGTTTGGATACGACCATGTGCCCTCCATGTTGATAGAAAAAGAAGGGTTGGTTTATTTCGGCACCCGAAACGGCGTGGTCTATGCCGTCGATCCGAAAAAACGATCGGTACAGTGGGCGCACAAGATCGACCATTCCATGGTCAATACGGTTCGCGTCAGCAACGGAAAAGAATTATTCGTAACCACCATGGATGGTCGGTTGGTTCGATTGCGGGTCGATCGCTGAAACTAATCTCAGAGGAACATCTGGAGCGGATTCTCCAAGTATTTTTTCACGGTTTGCAGGAACGCGGCACCACTGGCTCCGTCAACGCTGCGGTGATCACAGCTTAAGGTCACTTTCATGACATTGGTGACACCAAATCCGCTTTCTTTTCGGACCACCACCTCTTTGATCCGGCCCACCGCTAGAATACAACTGTCCGGCGGGTTGATGATAGCCGTGAATTCTTCGATATCCATCATGCCCAGGTTGGAGATGGTAAATGTATTTCCGGAAAATTCCTGGGGTTGCAGTTTTTTACTCTTGGCTTTGCCAGCCAGTTCTTTGGCTTCGGCGGCGATTTGGGGAAGTGTTTTTTGATCGGCAAAACGAATCACCGGTACGATCAGTCCGTCTTCGATGGCCACGGCCACGCCGATATGCACGTGCGAATAACGACGGATCTTGTCGCCTAGCCAGGAGGCATTGATGGCGGGGTGTTTTTTCAGCGCGAGGGCCACGGCTTTTACGATCAGGTCGTTGAAGCTCACTTTCACCGGACTCACCTCATTCAATTGCGTACGGGCCGTAATGGCTTGGTCCATGCCGATCTCCATGGTCAGGTAGAAATGTGGCGCACTGAATTTGCTTTCTCCCAAACGCTTGGCGATCACATTGCGCATCTGCGAGTTAGGGATATCCGTAAATCCTTCCGTGAGCTGGGCAGTTGGCGCAGACGCAAAAGAGATGGCGCCCGAGCTCGGTTGGTAATTATCAATATCGGCTTTAGTGATCCGACCGCCATCACCCGAACCTTGCAAGGCTCGCAGGTCCACTCCTTTTTCCTGAGCGATTTTTTTTGCCAGCGGAGAGGCTTTGATGCGCTCGTTACCGGCATCGATCGAAGGGGCAGGGGTTGTGACGGTGGGTACCGGTGCGGTCGCAACAGTGGTGGCAGGAGCCGGCGTGCTGGCCGGCGTGGGGGCAGAGGGGGTTGCAGTGGTGGCCGTGGCACCGACCTGTGCGGCCTGCACCAATGCGGTTACATCTACTTTGCCCGGCTCGCCGATGATACAAAGCAGGGCGTTGACGGCGATCTTCTCACCGGCTTGAGCTCCGATGTGCAGCAGGGTTCCGGTCTTATAACTTTCCAACTCCATCGTAGCCTTATCGGTTTCGATGTCGGCCAGGATCTCTCCTTTTTTAACGGGGTCTCCTACGTTCTTGTGCCAAGAGGCGATCACACCGGATTCCATCGTATCGCTGAGGCGTGGCATGAGCACGACTTCTTCCACTTTGGAAAGATCGAGGGAAGGCGTGGCATCACTGGCCACGGCAGGTGTTGCAGGCGTGGGTTGGGGTGTGGGGGCTGCCGGGATTGTATGGGAGGTATTCGCGAGCAACGAACTGATATCTTCTCCGGCTTGGCCGATGATGGCGAGCAGATCGTTCACTTGCAGCTTACCGCCTTTTGCTACGCCGATGTGGAGCAGGGTGCCATCTTTATAACTCTCCAGCTCCATGGTGGCCTTGTCGGTTTCCACTTCAGCGAGCAATTCTCCTTTGCGGACGGGATCGCCCACGTTTTTGTGCCAGGCGGCAATCACGCCTTCTGTCATCGTATCGCTCAATCGGGGCATCAAGATCACCTCAGCCATCGGTCAAAAAAAATTTTGCTCGAAATTAAGGCAAAACATCAGAATACGGGGAGGTGGGGCGGTCAATAGTCCAGGTCCAACCCCAGCTTCTCCTTGAGGGCTTCCACCAAGGGATATTGGGCTATCATGGCTTGGTATTGATCCCGGCTGGACAGCGGGGCCGGCTCGGTGGATGAAGCTTCGGGGTCGGGCTCCCCCAGAACCACCTGGAATTGCAGGCCCTTCACCGAAATGTGGCGGCTCAGAAATTCGTAGAGGGCATTGCGCTCCTGCTCGATGAATCGTTGTTCGATGTTGTTGTGAACGATCACCTGGAATTCGGTGGGGCCGGCAACCTCAAGCCTTGCCCGTTCGAAGGAGGGCAGGGCGGGATCCTTTTGCGTGCGCAACCGTTCGGTGTATTGTTTCCAGGCGAGGTGAAGCTCTTCGTCAGAGAGGGTTTTGTGGTTGGCGGCGGTGTTCTCTTTTACTTGTTGGGCGAACTGATCCCTGATCTTGCTTAGGGCACTGATCTTGGGAGATGGAGTGATGAGCCCAGGGGTGGAAGGAGTGGTCGTGGGCGTAGCCGTGGGAGTGGCGGGTTTTGGCTCCTTTTTTTCGGTGGTTTCGAGGATGAGTTTCGCCTCGGGTTTGGTCACCTGCGCTTGGGTAGAGGAATCGGGGCGAGCGGTAGCGATGCGGATGGGCCGGATGCGAAAAGCCAGGGGGCTATCCGTCATTTTTTTTTTACTCCTGCCATCGGACGAGCTCAGGTCAAGGGCTTGGTTGAGGTAGGCCAGTTTGATCAGGGCCATCTCCACTTGTAGGCGTTTATTTCGCGCGGTACGGAATTGTATCTCGGCCTGGTTGATCAGGTTCAGGGCGCTGACCAAATAGCCGGCGGTGTATCGCGGGGCGGTTTGTCGGTATCGCTCCTGGAACCCTTCTGCTACATCGAGGAGGGCAGCAGCTTTTTCATCCAGACTCACCAACAGGTTTCGGATGCATTCGGCCAGGCCGGAGAGAAATTGGTCTCCCTCAAAACCTTTTTGATGGATGCCATCATACAGCACCAGTGCCTCACTGAGTTTTTGTTGATGCAACAGGTCCATCAATTGAAAGTACAGGTCGGCGTCCAGGATGTTGAGGTGCTCCAGGGTTTGAGCGTAACTCAATTGTCCACCGCTGAAGCTGACGAGTTTATCGAGCAGGCTGAGGGCATCGCGCAGACAGCCTTCACTTTTTTGGGCGATGAGCTGAAGCGTGTTCTCATCGGTCTTGATGGATTCCTTTTGGCAAATGGCGGACAGGTGATCGATGGTGTCGCGCAGGGTGATCCGTTTGAAGTCGAATATCTGGCACCGACTCAGGATCGTGGGCAGGATCTTGTGTTTTTCGGTGGTGGCCAGAATGAAGATCGCGTAGGAGGGAGGTTCTTCCAGGGTTTTCAGGAAGGCGTTGAAGGCCGAGGTGCTGAGCATGTGTACCTCGTCGATCACATAGACCTTATAAGCACCGCCTTGGGGCATGAAGCGGACTTGCTCCGTGAGGTCGCGCATCTGATCCACCGAATTGTTGGAAGCCGCATCGAGTTCAAAATAATTCAGGGAAGCACCCTCGTTGAAAGAGCGGCAATGAGTGCATTGATCGCAAGCCTCGCCTTCCGGGGTGCGGTCGGTGCAATTGATGGTTTTGGCCAGGATGCGGGCACAGGTGGTTTTGCCGACGCCACGTGGACCACAAAACAGGAACGCATGTGCCAGGTGTTGCTGGCGGATCGCGTTGCGCAGGGTGGTGGTAATATGGGATTGTCCAACGACCGATTCGAAGGTCTGCGGACGATACTTACGGGCGGAAACGATGAATTTATCCATGCGGGCGGTCAGAGTTGCAAGATAACGAACCAAGACGGATTGAGCGGCTGTCTTCCTAGAGCACGGGGTGGGTGTGGAAAGTTCGGCCCCTGTCAAACAGGTATCGGTAGGTAATTAGTTTGCGGGAGGGGAAGGTGTCGCCTATATGCTGTGCCACATTCATCATTTTGGGGTTGAACTCCCCGATCCATTGCAATTCGTAGGTGTCGTAGCGGTTCAGGGGTTGGATCACTTTTTTGGCCTCGTTGATGAGGTAGGAGTCGATCCCTTTACCCTGGAATTCAGGCACAATACCGAAGGCGATACCGGTGAAGCGGGTGTTGGGGCGGGTCCGCTTGATCCACAAAAATTTCAATTTCTGCCAGACCCCGAATTTTCCGTGCAGGTGTTGAAACCATTGGTTGAGGTCGGGCAGGTTCAGGAATAGGGCGATGGGCTCTTGGTGGTGATAGGCAAACCAGACGATCTTTTCCTCTACCACCGGCATCATTTTCTTGAACAGGCTCAGAACCTGTTCTTTTCGGAGTTCTTTCATACCGGCATGTCCGGCCCAGGCCCGGTTGTAGACGGTCATGAAATCCATCGCGTATTTTTTCCAGTTTCGCTTGCGCAGGTATTCGGTCCGAAAGGCAGGATCGCTGGCCACCGCCGCATGTCGGTCCAGGATCTTTTGGCTGAGCTCCTTGCGGGGATCGAGGCCAAAGCAGATCTGGTTGTAAAAATTTTTGAAGCCGTAGTGTTCAAATAGTTCCTGGTAATAAGGGGGATTGTAGTTCATGCCATAGAGGGGCGATTGAAATCCCTCCACGATCAGTCCCCACCACCGGTCCCTTTCGCCGAAATTGATGGGACCATCCATCGCCTCCATCCCTCGTTGCATCAACCAGTGTTTGGCTACGTCGAATAGCTTGTCGGCCGCGGATTGGTCGCGGATGCAGTCGAAAAAACCAATACCACCAACCGGCAGGTCATCCCCTTTATTCTTGTATTTTTTGTTGACGAAAGCGGCGATGCGTCCGATCGGGTCCCCGGCATCATTATATAAGATCCAGCGACTGGCCTCCCCGAACCGAAAGGCTTTGTTTTTTTGGGGATCGAATACATCGGCTACGTCCTTGTCCAGCGGACGTATGTAATGCGGGTCATGGCCCTGGATCAGGGGGTTGACTTCCAGGAAGGTCCGGGCCAGGGCCGGCGTATTCACCTCGATCAGCTGCATGACGCAAGTAACGAAGATTCGGGAGTTTTCCACCCACTCAATTTTCCCCTTACTCCTTGCTCGGTTTCAGCCCGCCGGCCCTTACCTTTGCACCCTGAAATAAACAGGCCTCAGGCCAACCAAAAAAAATACCCGAAACATGGCAAACCTCGGTAAAGTAAAACAGGTGATCGGTGCGGTGGTAGACGTGCAGTTTGAAGGCAAACTCCCGGAGATCTACAACGCCCTGGAATTGAAAAAAGAAAACGGCGACACCCTGGTGTTGGAAGTACAGCAACACCTGGGAGAGGACAGTGTCCGTACCATCGCGATGGACGGAACGGAGGGACTGGTGCGCGGCACCAAGGTGATCGATACGGGCAAGGCGATCGCCATGCCAACCGGTGAGGGCATCAAGGGACGTCTTTTCAATGTAACGGGCGACCCCATCGACGGACTGCCTCCGGTCAGCAAGGCCCAAGGCCGTCCCATCCATGCCACGCCACCTGCGTTCGAAAACCTGAGCACCGCGTCCGAGGTACTGTTCACCGGAATCAAGGTCATCGACCTGATCGAACCCTATGCCAAGGGAGGTAAGATCGGTCTGTTCGGC
>SXGQ01875554.1_pt1 | contig 62516 bp, 63 predicted proteins | sample 3178371 | NCBI WGS metagenome assembly SXGQ01 (sample SAMN11356859, study PRJNA531348) | freshwater metagenome | isolation source: freshwater sample F1-20 | place: China: Fuxian Lake, Yuxi | collected 2017-12-25
TATCAGTTGAAAGATGATTGTCAAAAAATACTCCCTAGAAGTTGCCCTCTAGGGAGTATCTGTAAATCAACCTTACATCAGGTTGGTGACGGACATGAAGCGATAATAGACGTTGGCATTGTTTCCACCAGCAGCGCCGGCATAAACCGTACCATCGGCCTGGCCGGTAGCAAACGGATTGCTAACGATTCCGTACCGTGTCTTAAACCCAATTTTCGGCTGGAAGGTGGACTCGCCTACTGCACGAACCATTTGCAGAGGAACATACGGGCAGTAGAAGAGACCGGCGTCGAATGCGCTGGAACCCTTATAACCAATCGTAGCATACTGCTTGCCCGAAGAAGACGAGAAGTAAGGATCGATATAGACCTTGATGCGACCATTGAGGACACCAGCAAAGGTATTGCCGGTATCATCAACCTGAAGATTAGCTGCCATCGCCGGAGCATAATCAAGAACGCCCGCCATCTGCAGTGCCGATGCAACATCGGACGAGCAGATCAGGACGTTACCCTTACCACGACGAGTCGACTTCGCAATCTGGTTAGCATCGCGCTCGATCTGAAACAGCAGACCCTTAAACTTCTCAACCATCCATCGACCATTGGAGTCAACATCAAGGTTGAATGTGCCAGCTGTAGTGACGTTTTCCTGGGCACCGGGGGTAGCTGCATAATTGATTGTACGAACAACCTCACGATTGATCTCAGCAAGAATCTCACTCGACAGGATATTCGCAAGCTCGGTCTCAGCATCAAGACCATGAACTGCCTTGAGGTCCTGAGCCAACTCCATGGTGTACTCAGCCTTGAGGGCACGGGACACTGCAGTCACCGCAACCTTCTCAACCGAGAATGCCATCTGCTGGAATGCATTCGTCGAACCGTCACCGAGAGCCTCAGCACGCGCCGTGGTCATACCGGACGAGACTGTATAACCTGTACCGGTCGATGCAACAGTGCGAGTCGTCGGATCATTTGACGACTGCGACTTACCACTTGTTGTATTAGCAACAATAAACTGCGATGCTGTGTTACTAGCAGCAGATGCAGCGAACGTTGTATTTGCTTCATTGAAGAGTGCCTCAGTACCAGACTGCGTAGTATAACGGCTACGCAGAGCGAAGATCAGGCCAGTAGGACCGGTCATCGGCTGAACGCCGCAAACATCATACGCAATAAGATTCGGCATCGAACGACGAACCAGGCTGATCAGCACCGGATCGAAAATATCAACAGAACCAGCATTAGCAACCGAGCTCGAAGCTCCCATCGCATTAGCCGGTGCAGTCTCACCCAGGAGAGAGACGCCACGATAACCACCGGAGCCCATAGACTCCGAACGGGCAGCGATCTCCTGATTCTCAAGAAGCTGCGCAACTACACTACGACGATGCGCATCCTTGATCTCCGGGAGATCTGTGTGGGAAAGTACTGGACCCCACTTCTTTACAACTTCCTCGATTAACATTGGTAATTTTCCTTTATAATTGAAGTTACTTATTACTTCTTTATTGAACGGGAGATTGCCGCAACATATCCGGCCATCTGACCGATTGGCTGAGGCTTCTCTTCCACAATTTCGAACTGTTCGTCAAGCATCTGATGCTCAGACTTAGCAGCGGCTTTCTTCTCGGTAAAATAGCTTTCACGAAGATTCTCGATCTTCTCTACAAACTGATCGTTTGTCTCAAACTCGACGGACTCAGACAGAGACCGCAGCTTCTCGGTCTGGGTATCAGACAGACCCTCAGCAATCTCGCTGACAATCTTATCACGATGCCACCGCTCGACCTCCTCACGAAGAGATACATTCTCATGAATCTCGTTGCTCAGGGCATCTTCGAGTTCCTCAACCTTGGTGGCGAGCTCATCGACCAAGTCGACCCGATCTTCCGGAACAGATACATAATTCTCTTCGAATACGCGCTTAATACCGTCAATCAGGGACTCAGCAATCTCGGTACGCAGGCCAGAATTAATTACCAGACAATTCTCTTCAATCCACTGCTCAACTACATAATCGAGATAGCTATCGATCTTCTCAACCATATCGATATTAATCGATTCAGTAACTGTCTGAAGTTCAACTTCAGACAGCTCGGTCATTTCAGCTAGCTTAGCATTAACAAGAGTGATGACAGCTGTCTCAAAGATATCCTTAGCCTTAGCCTTGAACTCATCAGACAAATCGATGCCATTGAATACGGCCTCAAGATCTGTTGAAATATCAAGATCTTCCTTAGTAACCTTTGCCTTAGCCTTAGCCTTATCACTATCCATCGTAGTCTCCTTAGTCTTAGGCAGCTTTACCGATGTTGGCGAAGTCACAATCGGATTCGTTTCACCAGCAACAGCGCCGCCTGGCGGTGTTATTGTCTTAGCTGCCGAATCAGGGACTTCGGCATTTACACCAAAGCTCGCCTTAAACTCTTTGAGGTTGCTCTTAGCCATCTCTAACGTTCTCCCTGATAAGAAAGAGTATTTGCCCAATCAACTATATTTATATTACAGCCGCTTTAGAAAGTTCTCGAATACACTAAGCGCTTTTGCTTCTCTTGCACTACGATCGCGCCATGTTTTTTCTATAGATTTCTTCATTTCAGCGATATCAGCTTCTTTCAGAATACCATTGTCCCACACCCATTCGCGATCTTCCATGATTCCACGAACAAATGCATTCGGGGCCGATGGATCCGCTACGATATCTGCCGCCGTTGCTAGATAGAAATCTGATTGTACTTCCATGATTCCATCCCGACCTTCTTTAAGAGATCCCATGCCTCTTGTAGATACAGCTATACGCGCATCCTCATCCATCAAATTCTGAACGATTTTACCATATGGAGTATCCATGATTTTTGCACGACCGATGAAATTATCACCTTCTTGATGCAGATCCTTTATCATATGCGAGACGCGTTCGAGATTGATCGTCGGGCCAGTTGGATGCCCTAATTCACCGTATGCGCGATTCTCATCGATATAATTCTTCTTATATCGCTCAGCTTCACGTGCAAGAATTTCAGTAGCATATCTCCGGCCATTCTTGTTATTAACCTTGCCTTGCATGAAGACGCCCTCTATATGGTACGTCTTTCCGCCCTTATCATTACCCTCAGCAATAACATGAAGCTGTTCTTCAACCAATTCGCATATAAGCTTCATTGCGGTCTCCTTAGATACTACGTTTATGAAGCTTGATGACCAAGCTAGCGATACCAGAACCCGTCTTAGTCACTACACAATTGCCAGTCGCTTCACCTGCATTAAACTCGAGGATGATGCCCTCTCTTTGAAAATTAAAATGCCCAGTCCCGGATAGGTTGAGCACAGTATTTCCTGCGCGTGAAATTGTATATACAACGTTATTGGCTGCAGACCAATGTACATTACTGATGAACATTTCGCTGATAGTCTCACCTGCGCTATTCGCAGCAACAACGGCATTTGTACTAGCTTTAGTTATAAAACCACCGGATGTATAAATTCCGGTGACATAACCACCCTTGACACCCTTATTGACTACAGTGTTCTGTGCCATGATTTATTATAGTCCTGAAAAATGATAATATGGAACGGTCGACTTTATCGAATGGCGTGGGCTAGTAAAAACGACATTTTGATCATCCCTCGTAGCTGTCACAGTCTTTCCAGTTTCATCCCGAAACGTAGTGGTCTGACCGTCACGCAAATCACGGATCTTACTCTGATGTTCGGGATGCAATGGATAAGAATGCGAAATGCTGCCAGGCATTTTTGGATCCATGTGTTTTACAGTAAGTATCTTTCCCCAAGAATGCTCTGATCGATCGACCCAAACTGGATTAGGACGTATAGCACGTGCTTTATTAATTAATGCTCCAAGTGCGGGATTATTCAAAGTCGCTTCATCTACACTTGTATTATGTAAACTCTCACGAAATGTCTTAAGTGAAGCTCGTGGTGTTGCAGGTGGCATTGGCTTAACTGCAGACGGCGAAACTACTACAGGCTTAACGTCGCCTACAGATCCCTTTGGGTTTTCCCGCCCGGCCGGCGTTTGCTTCATACCACCAGTCATGTTTTGTGACTTCATACCAACATCACTCGAACCCTGCTTAACTTTTATCCGCTCACCATTCGTAGGCTGAATAGCAGCTTTTGTCTTTCCCTGAAAAAGCTTTTCTTGTTCCTCTTCATCTTTAACCGTATTAACAGACTGCATAGCCTTGAATGTCTTTTCATCAGCTGGCCGCGGTTCAAGCGATGCTGCCTCATCATTATTAGGTGTAGTCACATCTGATTTCTTGCCGACAGCTTTGAAGACTGGTTTACCGTAAGAAGTCGCTTCTCTTAACTGTTTAAACGTCTTCATCATTGGTCTCCGTGTTTCCGATCTCATCCGAGCTATCGATGGCCGTTTCTCCATAGATGCTTCCGGCAATAATATTCTTCTCAACATCTAGACGATCACTAATTTTCTGCGCAAGAACCGATATAATGCCTTCACGGAACTTATTAGCATCCCCAACATTAAGACTATCAATTGCATTCTTTATAATATCAGACATTGTGAGTCCTCCGGTTGAGGTTTTTATGAGAATCTTTCCTATTTATAATCTAGATTGGTTTCAAGGGCCACGAAATGGCAAATGAATCTGTCTGAGTAGTGATGTCTCTGAGAGCCTGACGGTATGTCTTCCACTCGTTCCTCTTGACGTCGGAGAGTTGGTTGTCTGGTAGCTGCGTCCAATCGCAGCGGGCGAGGCGACTGTTTCGATCTTCTCTAACGTTCTCCCACTGGTTAGCTAGCCTCTGGTTAGTCACGCTCGTCGGTAGAGATACTTTAATCCAAGACTGCTTCCACTTAGCGGTTATCAGGTCTCTCTCGGCGCTCTGCTGAATAACTTCGTTCCACGCGCACGTAGGCTCTGGAGTATACTCGACTACGTCAGCTCCAAAAGACTGAGCGATCGTTGAGTCTATCACGTCGGGAAAGCTCGTAGTAGGATACTCGCGCTTTAGCTCGTCGATGGAGTAGGGATACTTCTCGTCGGACAATCTTATCAGTAGCACGTCATCCTCCCTATCATTTCTATGGTGCTCCTGGTGAGTATCGCTTGGATACAGACATCGGCCCTTTTGCTACAAGGTTAACTGTGTCAGACGCAAATATCATTCGTTGAATTGTTGAAAGTAAGGGGCCGTTCTGTCCACCAGATACCCACCCATCAGTAGAGTTGCTAACAGAACCCGGATCTATATTGCCGGTTGCAAGCTTTCCTTTGGCTACAGCCGTCCCCGTATCTGTGGCAAATATGATTCTATCAGTTATAGACTGCCGCCCGTAGTAGCCGGTGCCACCAGCGCACCAAGCTGATGATGAATAGTCACTGAATGAGGTCAGTTTGCTTCGACCAAGTGATAAATTTCCTTTAGTGACAGCCGCTGCCGTATCTGTAGAGAATATGATTCGATCTACTATTGATAAGCCGCTCTGATGACCGCCACCTACCCACGTGTCTGTTGAGTTTCCTGATGATGCTAGATAGTATTTAGCTGACGATAAGGGGCCTTTTGCTACAGCAGTTGCTGTATCAGATGAAAATATCATTCGATTGGTTGAAGATGCCTGAAAAGGATAAGAAACGACACCACCTGAGAACCATGCATCAGTCGCATTACCCGAGCCGGCCGAACCGTATCTATTAGAAGAAAGCGGTCCCTTTGCGATAGCATTAGAACTGTCAGATGAAAATATGATTCTATCTATAGTGCTGAAGCCGCCGAGCTCGGGCCCCCTTCCACCGGCATGCCAACCATCGGTTGATGTTCCAGACGCGGCTAAATAAAATCTAGCTAAAGATAACTTACCTCCAGTACTAACTGCAGTGGCGGTGTCTGTAGAAAATATCATTCGCTCTATATTTGACACCGTACCGCTGGGCCATGGTTGGTATCCACCACCAAAGTATCCAGACGTGCTCGACGCGCCGGGGCTGGGTCCTGGAGAAGGAGATGGCCCGGGAGAATATGCCGTCTTCGACGACATGAGCAGGAGGTGAAATACCGACACGGCTACGTCGCGTAGTCTATCAGAGACGATCCACGCCACCTCGTGCCGCCGTTCGACGTGACGAACGTCAGTAGACTCGTCTTTCCCGTCGAGAGAGTCGGCGCCGTGTCGCTAGGCCACTTAACTGACGCAGGCCACGTGACGGCACCGCTCGTGAGCGTGAGCTCGAGAGTGAACACAAACGCACCGGTAGCAGGTGGGTTAGAGAACGTGAAAGTGTTGGTCGCGTTTGCGATCGTCTTCGTAAAGTAGTTCGCTGTGGAGCAGTCGATGATGAGGGCTGACACTGCAGTCACAGTCTCAGACGTTGCGGCCAGTGTCGTGTTACCGGAGACTGTTAGATTCTTAGTGATCGTTAGCGACTTATTGAAGGTCACCGCAGAGTTCACTGACTGCGCCGTGACAGTCTTCGTGTTGAGGTAAGTGTTCGCTGCTCGAGTCTTTGCTAGGTACGTGGTAGACGCGTTTGCTACCTGCAGTCGATCGCTGATGAGAGTACGCAGCGCTGTGTTGGTCGACGTAAGGTTCGTCTTAGCGTTCGCGATGGACAGATTGGTGTTGGCCAGCTGACTCTTGATGTACGCGTTGGTGTTGGCTAGGTGTGCCTTCTCGGTCGCAATTGTCTGGTAGGTAGAGACTGCATTTGCGACTTGTAGGTACGGCGTCAGGTTGGCTGGGTTGGTGTGTGCGCCAGTAACCTCTGTAACGACAAAGTTGTTAACGTTTAGGTCTGACAGCTTTATCTTAGTGACTGTCGCGTTTGCTCCAACTACTCCAACTACTCCCCAGTACACACTCGTACCGTTCGTCTTCAGTGCGTATCCATTAGTTCCTAGAGATCCGTTCGCAATTAGACTAGAGACTGTCGCGTTACCAGAGACGGTTATGTTCTTACCGACAGTCACCGACTTATTGAACGTCACAGCTGAGTTTACACTCTGTGCGGTCAACGTCTTAGAGTTGAGGTAGGTGTTGGCGGCAGTTGTCTTTGCTATGTACGTAGTCGAAGCGTTAGCTACCTGCAGCCTGTCGCTGATTAGTGTTCTCAGAGCTGTGTTGGTCGACGTCAAATTCGTCTTAGCGTTCGCGATGGACGCGTTAGTGTTGGCCAGAGCTGCTCGCTCAACGGCCTTAGTCTGATAAGTTAAAGAGGCATTAGCAACTTGAAGTCTGTCGCTGATTAGTGTTCTTAGAGCTGTGTTGGTCGACGTCAGGTTGTTCTTGACGTTTGTGATTGAAGCATTGGTGTTGGCCAGAGCAGCTCGCTCAACGGCCTTGGTCTGATAAGTTAAAGAGGCGTTAGCTACCTGCAGCCTGTCGCTGATTAGTGTTCTCAGAGCTGTGTTGGTTGACGTCAGCGACGACCAGGAAGCTTTTGTAGCGATGTATGCGTTCGTGTTGGCCAGAGCTGCTCGTTCAATGGCCTTGGTCTGATACGTCGAGGTAGCGTTAGCAACTTGAAGTCTGTCGCTAATCAGCGTCCTCAGAGCCGTGTTGGTCGAGGTCAGTCCAGTCTTAGCATTCGCGATAGATGCATTCGTGTTCGCTAGCGCAGCTCGCTCAACGGCCTTGGTCTGATAAGTTAAAGAGGCGTTAGACACCTGCAGTCTATCACTGATGAGAGTACGTAGCGCTGTGTTGGTCGACGTAAGGTTCGTCTTAGCGTTCGCGATGGACGCATTAGTATTCGCTAGCGCAGCTCGCTCAACGGCCTTGGTCTGATAAGTTAAAGAGGCGTTAGCAACTTGAAGCCTGTCGCTGATGAGAGTACGCAGCGCAGTATTAGTCGACGTTAGGTTAGTCTTAACGTTCGCAATAGATGCATTCGTGTTCGCAAGCTGGGCGTTGACTTGATCTTTTCTAGCAAGTGCGTAGCCGCCTGCGGTCAGTCCGTCGTGAGCGACGACCGTCTTATTCGTGAAGTCGTAAGTGATCTCACCGTTAGCTCCGGTGAAAGACGTGTGGCTCGCAGCGGACCCGCGCCTTATCCTAACTTCTACAGACATTTGCTACCCTCGCCGTGCTTCATATTTATCACAACGCTCCGTAGTCTTGAGTGGAGCTGACGGCGTTGGTGATCAGTCCGTAGTCGGCGGCGTTCACACCGGTCCCGATCGGCACGGGGTCTGGATTAGGATTGGCTGCAGTGGGTGCCGGAGTAACTTGAAGAGTACCGTCGGCAGCTTTGAGCTGTATGTCTCCAAGTATTAGAGTCGCGCTGGTCAGGTACAACGTTCTATACCTACGAGCCGAGCTTCCTAGGTCGTACACATTGTTTGCCGCCGGAATGAGAGCCTGCGTCTCGACCGTAGTCGAAAAGGTGTTTGACAGCGTGCCTCCGCCGCCTGAGACTGTGTTGGCCTGCCACTTACCTAGAGACGAGTTGTAGACGAGCGACTGCCCGTTGGTAGGAGTCTTGACGCTCTTGTAGTCGACATCGTCGAGGCGGTAGAGCTTCACCTCACCCGATCCAGAGACGTCGCCGCCGGCCTTACTGAAAGCAATCCGCGACACTCTCTTGTCGACCGCCTCGTTGAGTCGATTAAACTTATCGTCGATCGTCTTGATGATCGGCGCTACGTCGGGTGTGTCTCCAGAGTCACCCTTGTTTCCCTTCTCACCTTGAGGTCCCTGAGGCCCTTGCGGCCCAGCGGCACCATCGTCGCCTCGGTCGCCCTTGAGCCCCTTAGCGCCGGTCTTTCCCTGCGGGCCGACGTCGCCCTTGTCTCCCTTCTCACCCTTCTCGCCTCTCAGTCCCTGAGGTCCGGCTGCGCCGTCGACGCCGTCTCTTCCGTCGCGCCCGGGAGCACCGTCGTCGCCCTTCGGACCGACTGGACCGTCTCGTCCCTGTATGCCTCGGTCGCTCTTCGCGCCCCTGGGTCCGACGTCGCCTTTCTCACCGGATTCTCCCTGCGGTCCCTGAAGTCCGACGTCGCCCTTGAGACCGCGCTCACCTGGCTTTCCCTGAGGCCCGTGCTCGCCGACGTCTCCTCTGTCTCCCTTAAGTCCCTGCGGGCCGATCTCACCGACGCCTCCGCGAGGACCCTCGAGAATCTCGATGCCGTTGATCTGCTCGGTGATGGCCGACTGAGTCTGTTGAATCTCAGGCATAAGCTCAGATACGATCTGATCACGCGTCTCACTGACGGCCTTAGACACTCGCGATCGAATCATTTCGTTGACCGCCGCGAGTATCTTTGCGGTTTCTACCGCATTCATGCTACTTGCTCGTTACTAGTTCATCGAGGACGGTCGTCATGTTTTCGACGAGGCGCTTATCCTCTTCGGACAACGGCTTATTCTTAAAGTTGAGCCAGTCTTCCTTTGTCGGCATTGGTTTCGTCGGAGGCGGGGCAGCTTCCGAGGGAGGCGCGCTTGGCGCTCCTTCGGGTTGACCTCCCTGCTGAGCGGCGAGCGCCGCCTGGTCGCTGCCCTCGTCGCTGATCTCTTTCTTGATGCGCTCTATGTCGTCGTCGCTCTGACGAAGGACGTTCGTGCGAACCCACTGCTCAGATACATACTTACCAACGAACGGGTCGACTGTCTGAAGTACGGATATGCGAGAGCTGATCAGCTCCTGGTCCTTAAGCTCAGAGAAGTGGTTGTCCTCGCTGAATTTATATTTGACTGTGTTGCGGATATCACCCCATTCCTCTTTAGTCATTACACCCTTAAGCGCTAATTGCGTCTCGAGGAGAGTGTCGAAGAGGTGGGAGAACCTGTGACGAAGTCTCTTGATGAATTTAGAAAACTTCAATTCATCACGCGTAATTTCTGATGGTCGGCCAAGATTGAATCCCGTTTCAGTTTCAATTCTTGAAATCGGTACATTAAGAGCTCTATATAGCTTCTTTCGAAAATAGTTAACATCTTCCATCTCGCCGAGATTTTGCCCACCAGGAAGTGTGGTTATTTCCGTTCCACGTCCGCCTTCACGACGTGGTAGCCAGAAATCTTCTAACATCGTCATAAACTTCCTATCATCGCGCACTTCACCGGTAGTAGCATCATATACAAGACGATTCTTATGCTTAACCATCATATCACGAAGATATTGCTCAGCCTTCATCTTCGGTAGATTGCCGACATCGATATAGAAAATACGCCGTTCAGGCGCACGACTAAGCCGATAAATGACGACCGCATCCTCGAGCATGCGAAGCTGATTGATGGGCTTAATTGTCTTATGAAGATGCGATAACACCATCTTATTGCGTTGATCCAACATTCCACTATGAACATAACAAATTGAATCTGAACTTATTTTTATTCCTTGCTGTTGTAGACCGACAAATCCCATTGGGCTATACTGATAATATTCGGTATATGCCGGTATGATCTGAATGCGATTCGCTGCATCTGCTAGTGGTTGCTTTATAGGAGTTCGTATTTTCTTGATGCGGCGCGGATCGATATAACGGAGTTCTTGCAGGCCATCCCGTGGATTAGTCTTATCTATCATCATATGATAAAATAACCGCCCATCAACATACCACCGCTTGAAAATTTCATATGCTAGATTCTGAAAATCAAGTAGGTTGAGAATCGTATCAAATTCTTCTTTTATCTTATTCTTGATTCCAGTTGTAATCTTAACTTCATCGAGCTCTATCGATACCGGCAGATCATAATTATCGTCAATAATGATAGCTTCATTAACGATATCATCGATTGCAGATTCTGCTTCCGGCTGCATTGCGATCTCTCGATATCGAGTGACCAAATCAGCTTCAGTTTTTGCAGTTCCTTCTAGATCGACAAATGTACCATATGCACCGCCTGGTGATAATTCGACCGAACCGTCGTCATTAGTCGGTGGCACAAAAGACGGTACATTTGAAGCGCGTTTAGACACATCATCATTCGATTTACCGATTTTAAAACCAAATAATTCTATCGCCACGATTCAATCCTCAAAAGAAATGGGCCTGCTCATATTTATCGGCAGGCCCACTGGGTAGTAAGAAAAGCTACCGAAGTAGTTTACTATAAATTAGACATCTAAGATACCGGTAGTTGTCGGTGAAACTACATCCCAATAGTCATATGCAAATTCTACTGGGAAAGTTTCAACCGCATCGGCAGTATCCCAACTCAAGTCGATTTGACCGATCACAGCTGGGAAGATGTTGACGAATCGGTATGTCCGAATTGGAGACCCAACCTTTGAATACTGTGTAACTGTAGCAGTCGTACGATAATCGGCGCTTTTTGCGAGAGCAAGGCTTCTAACATTTGCTTGATGTCGATTAATGAGATTCGACCAGGTTTCCATCGCTTGTCTAATCTGAAAATCCTCATCGTTTAGGATATTGACAGTCCAATCCGGGAACGTACGTGTCCCGGCCAGCTTGAGCTGTCGACCAAAGTACGGAACGGTAATCACGCCCAGCGTGCTTGATGGAATCTGTGCCGCATTGCACGTAAATGCAAATTTAGCTCCGACATTTGGCACTCCATTTGGCGTATCGACTATTACCTGAAAGAGAGATGCACGAGCGCCACCGAGTGGGATTCCTGCTGCAGAAAACTGATTAATATTAAAAGCCATTGGTGTTTCCTCTCCCTATTCTTCTTAAAACCGGCCTACAACTTCAGTGAAATCAACACCTGTGCGAACAGCGACAAAATTAAGCTGAATGAAATTGATCGATCTCGCTGGTTTGATATAGATATCGCCAACAAATTCATTTCGATCAATTACTTCTGGTGTGTTATTTGTCTCATCGCACACGACACGGAAGTCATAGATGCCACGCCGGCCCTGAACGTCTCTTAAGAATGGCTCAACCAAATTTCTGAATTGCGCACGAGTAAATTCATCATTGAATTCAAAGAGCGTAAACTTCGCCGCAGTTGCAATTGCTTTTTCAAGGACAATAAACAGTCGCCGAACATTGATGCGATCAAATGCACTGGGCTTATCTAACAGTGTCTTATCACCATAAAGAATGGTGCCCTGACCCGGGAAAGTCACAACCGGATTGATTCCACTCTTATACAGTAGGTCTCGCTGTCCCTTATTTGCATTATGTGTCAGACGAATTACATTCTTTATTTGTCCACGATTAAAACCAGCCGGGCTATACCACGGATCACGCTCTAGATCTGTGCGAGCCATGAGACCAGCAACATCACCGTTCATCGGCACATAACGATATACATCGTTGTACTTATCATACTGATACTTATATGAACTGTCGAGTATTGCATAAGATGTCGATGGAAGCAGATTGCGGAATGTGATAGTATCATCAATTTCCTTGCCGATATAGTTGCCGTTATTCACGACATCTGAACGACGTGGGCTAATGACCGCAATGCAATCCTTTCGATACTCAGCGATGTTATTGATGATGTGAATTGCTCGTGTCTGATTAGTTTCACCAGCTAGAATAAATGAAACATCGACCGCTTCTGGATTATCGAATAGATTATAACCAACAATATAATCAGCATCCCGTGGCAACTCACCATCGCGTCCTAGGACTAGACTGTCATTGATTGGTCGACCCTGTGTACCGGTACCGAAGTTGACTCCAGCAGCAGCCTTAGAAATGTTAGTCATTCCAGTTGGCGCACTAGCCCACCAGATGTACTTCGACTGAAGATTAATCACATCCTTATAATAGTTCGCGGTGCCGTCATCACGCTTAGCATCGCTTGCTTTTGAAACTTTAGAAAACCGCTCAATAACCGTATTTGCCGATCCGGTGATGCGGCCATCTTCGTCAACAACTACAATATGCATTTCATCAAGGGATCCGCCCTGCACAAGAGCAAAGCTAGACGATCCAGGCGCACCATCAAAGTAGTTATAAAACTCCCAACGACGAGTAACGCTGCCCTGAGAAGTAGCCGTATTGCCGACATACTTCGATCGTAGAACTAGCACTGTGTTATTCGTAACAGAACCAACATTGACCGGTATACGATCAGGACCAGCAAGCAAAATGTCACCAACCCGAATTTGTGTATTAAAGATCGTGCTTGTACCAGTAACTGTCGTACTGTTATTTGAGAATGTCATAGTGCCAGTCAGGGTCGACTGCCAAGCATTTGTCGTCGGGCAGTTCGAGACACGAAGCGTATTGCCGAGATCACCAGGATACTTAGCAACCCAAGTACCGACTCCGGTGATACCAGACGAATAATCATCATCATAGTCTTCCGAGCTCTTGATTATGGTGTTTTTACCGTTAGCCGAGGCTGAATGCGCATTACGAGCTACTTTCGAGTCTGTCGAAAGAGTGCCTGTATTCGAACTACGAACAACTCGGACGACATATAGCTTATTGCCATATGCTAGATAATTTGCACCGGTGAAGAAATCGACATATGTATTGCTAACTGGCTTACCAAACTGAGCTACGAGCTCATCCTCAGTTGTAACTAAGACCCTTTTATGTACCGGACCCCACTTAGAGTGAGCTGCTATGCCTGCTTCTGTAGTGCTAACGGCTGGAATGATGGTAGTAAGATCAACCTCACTAACATTTACACCTGGAGAAACCTGAAAAGCCATCGCCGTCTCCCTCTCTATGCGGACGAGTTAATTTTCTATTTCCTATTTATAATTTAATGGATTTTAGAAATCTGAGTTATAGAATCCGGAGTTAATTCGTTTATTATTTAGAGATTCTGGCTCTTCTGTCTGTCCATCATCGACAAATCCAGGCGGAAGCAATTCATCTTCGAACATAGCCGTATGTTCCTCTAAAAGCTTTCGACGAAAATCTGTATTAGTCAATTCTTTGAAAAAATCTTGTCGGGCTAGCCACCCAAACATGACCAATGTCATTGCTAAATCATCATGACAGCCTTCTTCAGCTTCATATGATTTTTTAGAAGACACAAAGGTAGAAAGTTCATTAATCGTATCGAAATCTCTCACAATAAGCTTATATGTTTCAATCAAATCTTTCAGATTAGCACATCCGATCCTTTTAACTGGACTAGTCATACGCAATCCTAATTGTGATCTAGCAGCAAATCCGCCGCCAAGCTTTTGACCAGCTCGGCCTCGATATACGGTGCTTAAAATATTTTCATATTCGATTTCAAGCAAAAGCGTATCGGCCACTTGCTGCCCGACATCATTTGTCTCAATCAATGCCATTGCATTGTTGTATATTCGACCGCAACGAGCAACCACATCTGGAAAAAGCGAGGATGCAATCTGATTATTTTTATATTTTGCAACTTGTTCATATGGTATAGCTGTTACATCTATTACTGATATTGCACTACTATCTCCTTCAACTCCACGAGCCGTATCGACTGTCATGACATATGTTCTATTCAATTCCGGTTTCTTATACATCTCAAACCCAATATTATCACGATATGGTTCAACAAATGCTAAAGAACGTAAGACAGTCGGATTTATTAAAGTGTTTGTCGAACCCAAGAATTCGATTTCAAATTCTTGTCGCCATTGTTCTAGAGAAGTGTTCTTGATTGTCTGTTCGCGCCACTTATCATCACGACCTGGTGTATCACGCCAATTAACTTCTATAGGAACATATAAATTTCGTTTTTCGATTGCATCGGACCACATCTTATAGAAGTGATTTAGACCAAATGGTGTTGATACAATTATGATTTGCGTTGTGGTACCAGAGCTGATCGTCGGATAAACTGAACTAAAAAAGTGATCAGCAATATTTCGTGGAACAAACGCATATTCATCAAGAAATATGATGTTATAACTTCCGCCTCTGACTGCACTACTACTTGTCGCTGCGGCAATAACTTTTGAACCATTTTCAAGTTCGATGTTACCTTTATTCCAAGTCACAACACCCTGCTGCAGCCACATAGGTAGATGTTCATATGCAAGCTGCAACTTTGAAAGCATATCTCGAGCAAGCGAACCTTTATTAGCTAGAATTGCAATCGATTGATTATCATGAAATAAAACTTTCCAAAGCATAAAAGATACGACGGTCGTGCTTTTACCTGATTGCCGCGGCATCTTACATACAACAAATCGATTATCTTTGAATGTTTGCACCATATTTGTTTGATATGGATACATTTTAAATGGTATCAAACCGCGATCGACATTGACTATGCGAATATAATGTTCGATGAAATATGAAGGATCTTTAGCACATTTGACATATTCTTGATATTGTTCCAGAGTATATTCGAGTTTTACTCCAGCTGCTTTAAGATTTGGGTTGCCGAGATAAGTTTTCGAAGTGTTACCAGAATTATGAAAATTTGTAATAACTGGAGCTGGCGTATTCAGATAAGAAAGTTCATCTTCAACTTCTTCATCCTCATCCGATATAGATTCGATAATTTGCGGTTCTATTGTTTTTTTAGCAACTATCGGCGGATCTTCGACTAAAGTTGTTCCACGATTTCGACTATCACCAGCTGCTTGATCGTGCACGGCTTGTTTTACCCAAGTACCTATAGTCATACCGGCAGAATCGGCGGCTTGTTTTACCAATTGACGTGTAGCCCGATCTATGCCTTTTACACCCCATGGCATTTCTTCAAGTTTTAATTTAGCAACCATAACACTTATTATCGACGTGTTACTAATTTTTGTAGATCGGATGATGTGCCAACAAAAACCGCATTGACTGTTGTTCCGCCAGACATTTGTTGGTTAGAATTGTTTTCTATTTCGATTTTCTTTTTCTTAAGATCGATTAAATCTTTATTGACTGCCGATACATGCGAAATAAGTTGCCCAACTACCTCAAAAGCTCTAGGTGATTCTGATGTCTGAGCTAAAGATGCAGCTGCAGCTAAGACTGATTTTCCATCCTCGATGATATCCCGCATATTTCTTCGTACATAATCGAAATCATCATCTACAATTTCAACTACATCAGTTGCTGCAACTTCAATCATAGGAGTCCTCGGTATATTCAACAACTTACTTATATTTTCATCAACTATATTTTTTGGCATTAATATGAATCCTGCCCTGTTATCGGGTCATATTTTCGGCCATCAGTAAAGAAGAATGAATTTGGCGCATATTTCCATGCTGTATTAGAAGATATGGTTCTATATGGTACTGAAGCAGCCGAATTGGTTGTGCCGACACCATTAGCTAAGAGTCCCGGTTGAATGCGCAGGCGACTATTGACACGTGAATCAGCAATTTCATCTGCAGTAAATTTCTCATACTGAATACCAAAGAGCACATCACTATTCGCAACCGCCGTGACCGCATGTAGATCGACTTGAGAACGTTTAATAATACCCTGTGCTTTGACCGGTCCGAAGAACCAACCTTTCATCGTGAAGTTGAATGTGTATATGAGAGTCTGCCGAAGTTCATATCCGCTTTCATAAACATCATCAATTGACATACCCTCAAGAATCGTAGGAACATCCATCTTTATTCCCATCGATGGAACGACATTGACTGTGCTAGTCCATTCTGGGCCGAAAAACGGTATGATCTGCTCGATAATCTGCGCCCCATCGTCCGAGCTCTTAACAAAAGCATATAAAGCAAAGCTTATATTCCATGGAACTGGGGTATATTGATGATTCAATTTATTATTATCACTTGCTAGCAGAGCAACATTTTTTATCGTACTGGGCAAGCGCCGAGAACCGTCATATGTCATTCCGGTTATTTCAAACCCAAGACGTGGAAGTTGCATTGCAACTTGTGCTTGAAGATCAGGATTCTGTCTGATGCGAACTAGCCACTTCTGCTTGGGTCCATAACCTATCGGAACTAAGATCGACTGTATTATCACATTGCTAGCATTCAGACGCCGAATTACTAGATCATCGAACATTTGGCCGAATGCTACGACATAACGCCGTAGTGTCTGATGATAAAAATCTTGTGCAAACATTAGAATCTATCCATTTGACTAAACGGATTTCTCTCACTAAAATCGACATAATCATCTGCTAGTCTATGTATGATTGTGTTATTGGCCGTCAGAACGGTATTTACGATATCATATTCTTGGAAGATCCAACCATCGGCATCCTCATGCAGCAATGCAGTACCATCCTCGAGGACAATTTGATAATTGAGCGAATCCATCGAATAGCGATTCTCAATATCATCAATTGCAGTATTGCTTGTATCAAAACGCTCGCTACTGTATGTAAATAAGTCACATGATAAGACATACGTATATAGTCGACCGTGCTGATAGAAAACATCTTCATGCTCGACAAATTTGATTTCATATATTGCGCCGTTGCTATTATTCATAAACGGAACGAATATGAGGTCGCCTTCTTTCGGCCGAGTGCCGCTCAATGAATAACCATTCGCACTACCAGATTCGCGAACTAAATTATCAACTGAACCATATGATAAGGTATTTGCCGTCTCAACTTGTAAAATGTAATCATTTTCACTGACAATTTTTTCACTAACAAATTGATCCCAACGGCGGCGGGCAAGAGTCATCTTAAGACTGTCACGAATCTCAAGGTTGAACTTACTTAAGAAATCGCCTTCTCCATCGAGATTGCGGATGTTGTTGAAGTACACTTCAATGGGAACCGCGGTTATAAATTTCGATAATGGATCTGCGCCGAGCAAGATATCTTCATTGAAGATCGTCCGCTGCATATATTGTACATCTACACCGTAGATTTTTATCGCCTCGATCATTAGATCTTCAGCGACTCGAGCTTCATTCCTTGCTGAATAATTTCTGAAATACTTATTGATAGCCATGATGTCTTAGACCATCTATCCTTGCATATCTTGCAGGACACCACCGTAATCAAGATTTATTCTTTCCTCCAAATGTGCAATCTCAGCTTGGGCCTCATCCCATATCGACTGACCATTAAAAGAGATACCACCAGGCAAATTCATTCCCTGAAATTTCTTAAGATTCTCACCCCATTGCCTCTTTATGAGGGCGGTCGTGTATTTCTTTAGCCAGATATCTGACCATATGTCAGCATTTGCTTCTGAGTCGACCGTTCGATAGCAGTCAATAATGATGATATCACCGGTTGAAACATCAGAATCCCAATCCATATCGATGTACAGCACATTAGTCGCACGATTAAATCGTATAGGCTTCGATCCAACAAAAATCTCTTCTAGCGACTCAATATGACGCATAGCCATGACATAGGTAACATATGAAGCTGATGTGAAGTTGAATAGATCATTCAGATGAATCTGATAACGAATATTAAATAGGTTAGATGAACTACCAGTAGTATGTAGATCGAATATTCCAACTACACCATTCAGGGTAATCGGTAGAGTTACATATCCATTCGTCTTGTCAGAAGCCGTGATCGTATACTTATATAAGATGCGCTCGGTTCCATCGAAATGATAGTCTCGATAGTAGCCAAGCGCATCATCAATGCGATCTTCGACTTGCCCATCATCGACATTTACATCAATAACGGGTACACCGAGCCGCCGTAAACAATAATCCTTAAAAGTATCTCTAGTCGTAGGTACTGACATGGTATCTCGATCCCATTTAAGAGTTCGAGCCTATTTATAAACTTCAACCAAGCATGCTTTAAATCCAAATATTATAATAAAAGACCCCAAAATGCAACACCCCAAAGACCGCCTGTATATAATTCCCCCCATTCGGTCGACTCAGCTTGAAGTTGCGGCAGATCTAATTTCGTGCGCCAACCAAGATAATATGCCGGGCCGATTAACACCAGCGGTATAAAAAACATTAATATCTGCAAATTCAACATCATTGGCATAAAAAAGAATATTGGTAGTAAGAGAATCACACCCCGCATCAGATGCACTGAACTCATGCCCAACATATCAATCATAATTCGATATGCTCGAGAATCTGTAATCATATAAGCTGGCATCCATGGGGCTAACCAATTAAATGTTTGCGGAGAATGTCCATTATCTTGAAATGTGCCATGACCCATTGCAATACTGAACCAAGCACAAATAAAAATTGCTATTAAGAAGAGCCAATCGTATCCCACATAAACAGCAAATAGGAGTGTAATTGGAAGTACCCAACATATCAAACGAGTAAGATGTGTACCAAGTCGTTGTTCGAAATACTTCTTAGTATAATCAGAAATTGCACCTCCGCGGAGGCGATAGAGAACGGCAAATATTGCAATAAAAATTGCTAAAAATATATAAGTGTTCATCTAAATCTCCATGATCTGGATCGATTCGTTTAAGTATTTGTTTGTTTTATACAAATATTTATATAGAATTCATTCGTTAATTTACCTGAAGCAATTGCCGTCACAAGATCTTTTTGTAAATTGACTCTAGTTTCTGGTCCTTCTCGTTGAACATCCCAACCTTCTAACCAAAAGCAAGTAAACATTCGCTGTCGGGTTTCCTCTGATGCTGGAAAATTAAATAGAAAATCGAGTGGATCGAAAAGCTTCTTATACGTATATCCTGGAATCTCAGTGACAGATTTGCATCTTTCAGGATCGACGAGCTGCCGTGCCTCTTCTTCGGTAACTTCTCGATAATCTGAGGTAAAGATTTTTGGTCTATCTACAATTGGAGTATAGAAAAGTGCGGGAAATTCTGTCCATCCTAATTTCAAGATAGCTTGGTAACGATTGATTCCAGAAAGACCTAAGATGACACCATCCGGATTCTCATAAGCTCGGACGGGTTCGCATCGACCAGAAGTTACAATTCCTTCACATAGCGCTCCGAGAAAATCATATCTATAACGATATGTTTCTGGTATATTGATCCACAGTTCATGTCCGTCATTGAATACTGCTGAACATGGAAATTTCGGACAAAAATATATTCTTTCCATTTTCAATCAGCCTTAGCCCAGAAAAAAATCTGCACGAGTCGGCTATTTTCTAATGTAGTGCCGAAGTTTTCACCATGCGAGTGCCAATCTAATGGACGAAATAAAACCAATCGATTGAACTTCATCTCAGTATAATTCGTTATGGCCCATAATGACCGGTCTAGACCATCTCGATGTATAAGTTCACGCCGCACATCATCATAACTAGAAAACCCAAGTTGCCGCCCGGCATCGCGATTCATCGGCACGGTCTCTATGTTCAATTTCTTATGTCGCCATGTAATCGTTCCCAGTCGATCTCGGCATTGTTCTGGCGTATTGAGATATAATACCCCAGCCCAAAGATTGCTTGAAACTGGATCGACGTGAATATCTTGCTCATATGTATCAGTTGCTGTCGATGAACGAAAATGCCCATACACCTGCTTATCGCTCGGCTTTACTTTGATACCAAGAATTTGTGTGACTGATTCTGTTATCTGATCGTTGATATATGGCATCGTTGAATTTTTACCCGGATATGTATGACCGGGATGCGCATCATACTGCATACTCAATGCAATCGATCTGACCGCGCGAGGATCTGTATAGAAATCATCAATGACGACGAAGCGCTTTCTCATTGCTTATCGATTCGAACAATATCCATCCATGAAACTAAACTAAATTTTTCTCCTCGAATTACTGGCGTAACGGCATGAATAAAGTGATGTGTCGATGGAAATACAACAAGAGTTCCGGCTCGAGGCAGGATCGTAATTCCCTGTTCTTGGAAAAATAGCAACCCTCCGTCGAAATCATCATTTAAAAGCACGATGGCAGAAAGATCTCTTTCGGTGTTTCGTTTCCATATAAGTTGTCCGCCAGCATTCCAGAGTGCCTCACCATCGCAGTGCGGCTTATAGAAACCACCTTCACCATATCGAAGAAACTGTATTGGCTCAGCTGAATAAATTTGCACATCATAGAACGGTTCGATGAAATTTTTAACGGCCCTCTTTAGAATAACCGCTAAGTTATTTGTAATTTCATTATCATGATCGACAATCTGCGCATTCCTAGTAGCCGAATCGATTTCAAATTCAATTTGTTGAGCTGACGATTTCTTTGAATCGAACACGCCTTGAGTCGCACCGACATGAGCTTTGCCGTATTCGACTAAATGTCGACAAGCTTCTTTCGATAGAAAATCCGGCTGGATCATAATGTTTCGGTGCATGTTTGGGACTATGTCTCGCACTGGTGGTTTAGGTTGTTCATCTGGCTTCACCGCTTCATGATTTGCGCCTGCATAATCACTAAGCCTAAATACGCTCTTCATCTTATGCCTCCAAAATTCATAACCAACATACCTATTGACTAGATTTCTATCTACTTTATATATATTTCTCTCGACACGGGATCGAACTCGATGCATACCATCGAGCCCATACACTTCATCTCGCTCCTCTACCGGATTCGTGATGTTGTTAAAATCAATTTCTGCACGATCAAGACCTAAAAAGTTGTATGCTCGATCCATTGTTTTCTTTGGATCACCGACCAATTCATCATATTCGATCATATGTAAGTTAGATCGATCTGCTGATTCCCAACCTTGCCGCATGGCCCAAAGACTAAGCTCAACAACACCAACATTAGATAAGAGATACTCACATCGTGCCTCATCGTCGACTCTGCCGTATAGCTTTTTTGTCATCTCATCGATGAAGTTGCTTGAACCGACGGGTTGAGCGTGCAAAAGCTTGAGAAAGCTTCCGAGTATATCTGGAACAGATCGAACGACACATATGATCTTTGGATCAGTATATCCGAATACACGTCGAATACGATCGATATTATTCGGCCATGCTCGACTCTTATCGACTATAATGGGACATGATATGTCTTCATAAAAATTGTGCGGTAAATGACGAAGCACATTTGTTAATGATTCGGCTTTTGGATTTGCTTTACCTTGCTCTGAATTCTGCCAATATTGTTCATTATAATAAATCATATCTAGGAGTGGAGAATTCGCCGATGCATAAATTCGCGGATCTTGGTTCAATACCGCACTTAATAGCGTTGAACCGGAACGTGGCAATCCAGCTAAGAAAAAAAACCGTTTCATAATAAAAACCTAAATTTAATTCGCAGTTAATCCTTCCTTGCCAAATTCAATCTTACCTCTAACGATTACAGTCGAAGTATCTGATGCAAAAATGACTCGATCGAAGGACGAGAACTTAATGCCGGCAGGCGTCGGGCCGGGGCCCACATATCCGCCGGCATACCAACCATCAGTCGTATTTCCGCCTGCGCCAGCGCCATATCTAGCTACAGATAATGGACCTTTAGTGACCGCAGTCGAAGTATCCGATGCAAAGATGATTCGATCAATCCTTGAAGTATGTGCAGAGCTTGAGTTAAACCCGCAACCATACCAACCATCAGTCGTATTTCCATGCGCAGCAAGATATGACAGTCCATCACTTAATGGACCTTTAACGACTGCAGTCGAAGTATCTGATGCAAAAATGACACGTTGGACGGTTGATTTAGGGGGGCCGGGCGCTCCAATGCCACCGCTGAACCAACCATCAGTCGTATTTCCATGCGCACCTGGATTATAAACTGCTGAACTCAGTGGACCTTTAGCGAGTGCTGTCGAAGAATCGGTTGCAAATATGATACGATCAATTGTTGAAACGGAGCCTGGCCCCGGAGAGCCAGCGGCGAACCAGGCATCAGTCGTATTCCCATGCGCAGCGGTATTATGTCTACTTTTACTCAATGGACCTTTAGCGACTGCAGTCGAAATATCCGATGCAAAGATGATTCGATCAATTCGACATGTTAAAGTGTGATTGCTCGGGTTGCCACCAGTATGGTACCATCCGTCGGTTATGTTGCCGTGGGCCCCCCCATAGTATTTTTTAACAGCAAACGGCCCTCTTATAACTGCCGTTGAAGTATCAGAAGCAAAGATGAGCCGTTCAGTAGTTGTTAAGTAGCCGCCACTAAACCAAGCATTACCGTAGCTAAATGTACCGGCCCAATTACCGGCCACCATCTTATAATGAGCATCGTTGAGCGAATATATATGTGTAGTGGTTGCCATCGATCCTCCGCCTCAATAACTCTATTTATTCTTCAATCTTACTTACTTGGATACCGATATTACCAAGTGCTCGGCGTGTATCATTTTTCAGCAAGCTTCGGCCGCCGTGCGAAATAGCATTTAGTTCAGTTTCGATATTCGTAGTCATCTCATTTATGAGAGACACAAAGTCCTTTGGATCTCCAGACAGCATCTTTTTGATGATTTCAGGAAACTGCTCAATCTGATTCGGACTATTCGGAACGATAGTATCGGCCATCGCTAGTCGCAATGACTTAAGGTCGCCTGAGCTGATCCCCGTCTTCTTCTCGAGGATTCCGTCGGCTATCTGCTTCTGGAATCGTGTTGACCAATATGCCGGCGCCTCGGTCTGATACTGTTCTCGAGTAAATTCAGTACCGTTGTTCTCGACCATCTTTGCGATTATCATATTGAATAATTCAAGCTGCTGGAGCTTATCTTTGATCGACATACCAAGCTCGAGAATTCGGTGATCATATTCCATCTTATCGATGTCATGCCAGACTAGCTTCTTGCTTCCGCCATTCGGTCCGGGCGACTCCCACCAGATTGGCTGATCGACTGGCTTATCCTTCCACTTATAGTCAAAAGTTCGGGCGAGCTCAATACCTTCACGGACTTCACGAAGAAGTTCACCGCGCATTACACGTGTCTGATACAGTGTATGAACATATGAATGACATGGTGTAGAATCATCGAGAGCAATGAATTTTTCGATCTGGAAATCCGTACGACCCTGAGACATCTCTTGATATCGATTATACCACTTCATATAATCATCAAATGCTATCTTCAAAATGTCGGTCGATTCACTAGTAATCTGAATCTTTTCTAGTAAGTTCATTTTATAATTTACTCCCTCTTTATCAAATCAAATGCCACGCTGATCCTATTTATCATACTTTTATTGGGCTCGACTTCATGCTCAAGCCAAGAAGGAAATAAGACGAATCCTCCTACATGCGGGCGAATACGCGTATCAGAATTTTTAGTATAGTCTCGAGTCATCTTGAACATTGGACGAGGTTCAACTAAAATCAAATCACCGCAGTCATCGCTGCATTGAAGATACAACACACCAGATATATCAACTCCATAATGAAGATGTGCCCGGACATAGCCTCCCGGCGGGGTCGAATTAATCCAAGCATGCTTAATGTCATATTCATGCCCTAGATTGATTTTAGCCGCTATCACTATCTTATTAAGTGATGGTGTTATCCAAGCACAATCAGCCACATTTTTCGTCTGTATAGCTCCGCCGCCATAATAATACGGTGAGTTGTGATCTTGTTCAATTCTTTCAGTAGCCGTAATAATTACTTCAGGTTCAAGCATGACCGATCCTAGAACTATCGAAGTTAGGAATACGTGTTCAATCATTGATTTTTCGAAGTCGTTCACCAAGATCATCTAGACCACTGAATACATGGCTTCCCGTATGTGTCAATTTGATATCGGGCATAAGCCATATCGTTCCACCTGATTTGGTATATCTATTGCAGAATGCAAAATCTTCAGATACGGCATTATATGTGGTTGGATCGATGTACGTTTCATAGAAGTGATGGGAATTCTCCATCTCTGCCCGTGTAATCGGTCTTGATTTTGACATTGGTATGTATTTGAGCTCAGGAAACATTTGAGCAACTCTCTCATATGCTGACCGATGAATCAGTTGAAATCCAGCACCGACGTGCTTGACAGAAACTGCAGTTCGATCTGTATTCCAAACAAGTTTATTATCGATCAGGGCAGGGGCAAAATTATATTGAGGCGGAATGACTTTCATAGAGTATGGAGCACATGCATATTCGACATCAAGATCTATAAGTGCTTGCACATCGCTTGATTCGAATCCAATATCGGCATCGATCGTAAGAGCATGGGTATGTTCAGTGCAGTTGACAAAGAAAGATGTTAAATTCGAACGCCCTATCGAAATAAGCGACTCATTTGCAACGAGAAGCAATTCATTAAAAATACCCGTGCGTTCGAAATACTTCGTTAATTTATAGATTCCGGAAGTCGTTGAGTCTGCCACACTTCCGCCATAGCACGGTATGATAATCAAAATAGATATGTCATAAACTCCATAATAAAATTTAGTTTAAGCGGCAGTATGCCCGTACATATTAGCAATCAATGCACCTCTAGAAACTGCAGTCGAAGTATCTGATGCAAAAATGACTCGATCAATAGTAGTAAACAAGTATCCACCGCTAAACCAACCATCAGTTGCATTACCTGCACCTGATGCTTTAACCCTAGCTACAACTAATGGACCTTTAACGACCGCAGTCGAAGTATCTGACGCAAAAATGACACGTTCGACGGTTGATCTATGCGGCGGCGCCGAAGGCATGGATGCGCCGCTGGCGAACCAACCATCAGTCAAATTTCCATGTGCGGTGGAGTAAAGGACAGTTGCACTCAATGGACCTTTAACGACCGCAGTCGAAGTATCTGATGCAAAAATGATACGATCGACGGTCGAGTATTGTGTATAGGTAGGCGCGCCGCTGTTCCCACCACCGAACCAACCATCATATGTATTTCCATGCGCAGCTAATCCATAACGTACGATACTTAATGGACCTTTAACGACCGCAGTCGAAGTATCTGATGCAAAAATGATACGTTCGGTGGATGAAATTGTAACCTGCGGATAGCCTTGCATGCCGCCAGAAATCCATCCATCGGTCAAATCATTATCACATCCCGGCCCGAAATCTGATCTACTACCGCTCAACGGACCTTTTGCGACGGCCACTGAAGTATCTGATGAAAAGATAACACGATCTACTGCAGTATTGCCATCAGAGTCGCCACCACTCCACCAGCAATCATATAAATTTCCAACAGCGCCTGGTACGTATCGATGGTTTCTGGGTAGCTGACCTTTTTCGACGGTCACTGAAGTATCTGACGCGAAAATCATTCGTTCAACTGAGCACGAACCTGGAGTTGGATACCGCCAACCACCACCGAACCAAGCACTCTTCCATCCAATATGTGGCTCAATCAATCCATCACGAACTCTCTCGGCATACTTATTAAGTGTAAAAACGTTGTTTTCTAGAGTAGCCACGATTCAAAGCCTTTCGTCTGACATCCATTGTTCAGTATCTGCTGTCCGAAGAGCCGCTCTTGGATCATCGACCGCGGCATCGACTGCATCAGCAAGCTTTCCCGAATATCCAGCAACACTTGCTTCTAGAGCAGTCAATCTATCATATGCAGCGGTAATCTTAGTTGCAAGAGCACTGGTAGAAATGCCTCGGGCTGTTGCTTCAGCCTCAATGAGAGCACCGGTTCCGCCAGCTAAGATTGCTCGTGCTTGTTCGATTTTATACGAAGCACCGGCTGATATCTCAGACGAATGATACTCGACAGTTGCATCAGCTCGCTTCTTAGCCGCCACGATCCAGATGAGTGACTTAAGTGCTGAACGAGCCGCTAAATCAACTGCAGTCCGTGCCGTCTCAACGTCCTCTGATGTAATAGCTAAAATATTGCCGACCGTCGGAACCGTCGCAGCATTCGGGCACTCAGCATAAAAGAAGCTATCGACACCGACGAAGAGAACATTGAGCCCGGTGACGAAAGGATGTCTAAGACCGGTCGTGCCCATAACCCCGTCGCCAAGAAATGATCCAGTATCATTGTCGACTAGCTTATACTTAAGATACTTCAAGGTCAAATCCTCCAGATTGACGTCTTTCTATGATTGTATTTATCAAAAAATGAGGCCCACTCATTAGCCCGCTGCTCCCAATTAAAAGCATGAGCTGCATATGACTGCTGGCTTTTAAGTCGATCAGCATGCTTCCCAGATCGTAGTTCGGTGACATTTTTAACAAGAATATCGGCATATTGTTCAGCATGTCTTGGATTGGGTGTATATGTAATTGCTAAACCGGCCGTCGTTTCCGGCAAAGCTCCGATATCAGATGTAACTAGTAGACAACCATGAATCATAGCTTCCATTGCTGTTATGCAAGATGTCTCTTCCCAGGTGCATGGATATGCTAGTATATGCGCACGATTGAAACCACGATGAAGCGTTTCTTGATCGACACTGCCATGATATACGATTCTGGGATGCTGCCGACACCGTTCATATAAGTGTTCATAGTTCGAATCTAAAGAAGCATATGACGGTCCATAGACTCGCATCGACGAATATACATCTAAAAATAATGAATTGTCATCGATTAAATCGAATGCATCAAGCAAAACATCAAGACCGCGGAATGGTGTGCTAGAATAAATCAGTCTGGTTTCGGTAGACGATTTCGGTATCGATGAAATTCCATTTGGAACAACGACGGCATTTCGTATTACGGTTGTTTTTTCAAGTGGAAAATTTGGTATCAGCCAACGACAATATTGCTCTCGCTGCCAATGCGAGACAAATACAAGATGATCGAGTTGATTAATTAATTGCGGGAGATTCTGAACTGACGACTGATCATGCGCCTGATGAAGCCAAAGAATATTGTGTCGAAGCGGGTCGATATCATAAATTGTGCTGACATGTAGTTTAATAGTATTCGGAACGAGAATATGATCATGCAAATGATAATTGCTTAGTTCTGTACCACCCATCATCATAAAAGCGTTCTTAAAAATCAAGAATCAAAATTATGCGCTTCCAGCGCTATATCGAGCAGTGCTCAATGGGCCTTTTGCTGTTGCGGTCGAAGTGTCAGATGCAAAAATTATACGATCGACCCTAGAATTCGTACTCGGAGATGCACCACCACCGAACCAACCATCTGTGCTATTCGATTTACCAGAAAAGAAATCATTGACTACGGTTAATGGGCCTTTGGCGACAGCAGATGATGTATCAGATGCAAAAATTATACGATTAACAGTGGATAATGCGGCGGGGCCGCGGCCAACTGCCACCCAACCATCTGACGAATTATTATGAACACCTGCTCCGCCATGACTAGCTACAGTCAATGGGCCTTTAGCGGCAGCGGTTGATGTATCAGATGCAAAAATTATACGATCGACAATGCTACTACTTGGGGATCTCCCGCCAGCAGCCCAACCATTTGTTGGATTGGATATGCCGGGAAGTGCTTCACGTGCTGAAGATAAAACACCTTTAGCGACAGCGGTCGAAGTGTCTGATGCAAAAATAATTCTATTTGTCGTAGAAATTGGTGTATTTACTGGATTCGAACCGCCAAGAACCCAACCATCTGTTGTATTTCCAACACCAGCTGCTTCATATCTGCTTGCAGTGAGCGGACCTTTAGCGACGGCCGTTAAATCATCTGACGAGAAAATCATGCGATTAACGGTGGATTTTATCGCCGGACCGACTCCACCGCAAAACCAACCATCTGTAAAATTTACACCAGCACCAGCAACACCATGAGTTTCTGTTGTTAATGTAGAATGTTTAATAGCAGTAACAGTATCTGAATTAAAACTGATACGATCTATTGTAGATATTGTTGGAGATGCGCCGCCAGCAAACCATCCGTAATTCCAACCCTGCGGCACCCATATATTATTTAATGTGGCGTCTCTTACGTCACTTATTATAAAGACGCCTTTTGTATCAATACTAGCCATGATCAGTTACCTTAGAGAGTCTTACCCGCAATATGCGACCTTAATGCATTCGATGGAGTTATAGCATCGGCCGTTACACGAATCTTATCACCGCTTCCGGCATACATTGTATTTTCTATGATCTCAATCGTCGACTGAGCCGGCACGATAAGCCCATATGCAAGGTATGTCTTGACATTATTCGAACCATCCGTCCATGCGACGGTTGCTTGAATTGATGCCGCTGTATTCGAATTAACAAGAAGCACCGATTCTACGACAGATGCACCGGTGAAAGTATACAGAGTATTAGCAACAGCATTGGTATGAAGAATGCCGTTGCTGAAATGTGTTGCATCATCTAATGTCGCATAAGTGACCGTCACCTTGGATGTGCCTAAATTGGTGAACATCTTAAGTGCATCATTCGGATACATGATCTTCGGCTTCTTGAGAAGTTCTAGGGCAGTCGCACCAGGAATCGGCACAGCCGCCGCAATTGCATGGGCATTAGCGCTTCGAGAAACAAATGCCGTCGTTACGATGTCGCCATATAGAGTATTAGCATTGGTCTGATGTATCGAGTAGACGACATAGCGCTTACCCGTAGTCGATGGGGCAGTAAAGATCGTGCCGACGCTGCTTGACTTGACATTTGCATTGACCGCATCCGTTAATGTCGTATTGAAAAATGCCGATCCGCCGCCGCCGCCTGAAGCTGCCGTGGTCTGAGCCGTACCGTCGGGGAACGTTAGACCAGCTGCACCAGTAATGACGACGTTAGATGTAATGAGCATACGATTGCCGCGAACATCTGTATTTGCCGTTTTAATGAGAGTCTTACCAGTTCCCGTCAGATTGACGTTGGCCGCAGAAATAGCGACAAGACCTGATGTATTGCTGATCGCTAGGTTACCCGTGACAGTCAGCTTACCGTTGATCGTAGTTAGACCAGAAATACGATTGACTGCAGTTGGATTTACACCAATCGTAAATGACGTCGCATTAGTAAAGGTGACGTTGCCTGTGCCGACTAACTTGCCGTTAATTGTAGTCGCACCAGAAATCCTATGAACGCTAGTCAGATTGGTACCTAATGTCGTATTGCTGACCGCGGTGAAGCCTTTAGAAACAGATACTCGACCGCTGATTGTTGTGACTGAAGTTGTATTAGTAATCGAGACATTACCCGTCACAGCCAGGCTATTATTGATGTTAGTCGCACCGTTAAAACGATTACGGCTTGTTGGATTTGCACCTAAAGTAGTGTTTCCCGTGACAATCAGGTTCTTGGCGACATTCGCCGACTTCTGGAAAGATGCACCACCCTTAGATGTAAACTGAACGTTAGCAATTAATGTATTTGCATAGTGGGCCGATTCATTGACCGCAAACTGATTCATTCGAGCAAAAACTTGGTTGGAACGAGTTCTCCAAGTATCAAATGTATTTGTTAATGCGACGTTTGAAATTGCTGCCATTTAAATGGTCTCTCCGCGGTTCAATATTCGAACGAGAAGCTGCCTAATCTCATGCATCTCTGTCTTGAGGCTATTTATATCTTCGACCGTAGTCTGTATTAAACAAGCCGCTGCTTTACGTTTCTTATATGAGTCAATATCGCTATTTCCAATAGACAATACTGCCCCAGACGCAATGTCTCGAACCAAATTTGGCTCATTCATTATTTTAACGTGCACGGTCATCTTTGTAGAGCTATAGCTCTAAAATCACGGAGTCGGGGAGGATTCGTTGTTTGACTCGACGTCAACACAATTTTTATGGCTAAATTTTTATATCCAACAAATCTAGCACGAGATGTATTTCTATATTCGACTATATTGGCTGGACTGCTTGTAGTATTTGCACCAGACCTATATGTATTGCTATAAGCTCCTATCTGCCAAACATATTCCTTGAAATCATTTTTATTATCAATATTAGAGTATGCAGATGTAAATCCTTCAGTAGTTATTTGCGACATCGGTACCCATAAAGCCTGATTGAATGTATCGCTATCTTCACGATGAAGTATCTTATAATATACACCGATGGTAGCATATGATGGCCAATATGCAGTTATATATACACGAAGATCTTCTGCATCTTGGCCGTCGGCGAGCGGAATCTTTCTTGTGATATATTTGGCTAGAGCATTTCCACCAGATGCCTCCGCTCCCTCTCCAGTCGTATCATTATTAATTAAATTCTCAACTGTGCACATTGAAATTCGTTTAACATCTACAACCGGTGATAGATATCTATGAGACGATGTAATAATTGCTTTAATCTCAGCTGACTTAGATGCTGCCATAGTCGATGCTGATGCCGTTGTATTAGATTCAACGCTTCGACTTAAGATATATCTAGGTGTTGCAAATTCAACATCGAAGTTCGGTGTAACATCAGCAAATGCAGTGTCTCTCGCAGATGTACTAGTTGCAAATTTGCTTGCATATGTTATCGAGGTATTAGTTGGTTGTAAATAATCAGTTCTAAAGCTCAGCACATCCATTTTCAGACTGTTTAGATTTATGATACGCGCAAAGTAACCGTTAGTTTGTCCGCGGACAAATGTATTTGCATTGAACACTCGGTCAAAAGTTGCCGCGCCGCTATTCGTAAATGCGACATTCGATAAATGTAAAAATGTATTAGATGCAGTTACCGCATCATAGTAAGATACTTTGCCTGTCGGAAACGTGGCTGATGTGACACTGCCTGTCGAGTTACCGACAATCACACCGGTTGTCGCATTTGTATTGCGAATACGAATCAGCTCGCCACCCTTGAACTTTGCAGTCAGACTAACATTCTTGACACGAATACGTGATGAGCTGAAGTAGGTGATTGTTCCAGTTGCACCAGATGTCATACCCTGAGCAAATGTTACGTTCGTATTGACGGATTTTGTATTTGCAAATGTTCCGATAACCAATGTTTCACCATGAACAACTTCACCAGTACGAGTAAATCCAGCCGATACGTTTGCAATTGTCAAATAATCTCGCAGCTCGTTCTTAAATATAACACTACCAGTTACCGACTTATTGAAGTTTGCAACATATAGGTTAAACTTTAAGTCTTCAGTCTGAACCGGTGCATATTGTCTATCATTAGAAGAAGCAAATAACATACCGGCCGCCGGCTGCGAAGTTACTCGATTTCCAGTGATAAGATCATCATCACCGAGCCGCGCAACAAATAATCTAAAGTTTGGACTATTGCCGCTTGGTTTAATCACAACTGCATAATCGCGACCATTCTGAACATAGATTGGAGATTTGAAGTATATCGGCGTCGGTGCAGATCCATTAGTGCTCGTATTAATATCAGATGGCTGTAGAAACACAGTGCTGAATGGAAGAGCTCGCTCAGTTATTAGGAAACTATTCGGATCAATTTCACGGAATTGAACCATGCATTCAGCAGTCGCGTCTTTTTCAGCAAAGAAAAGATCGATCTTAGATAAGAAACAGCCTGATCCGTCTATCTTCCCAAAAGTTTTTGTATTGATTGTAAAAGACTGAGCAATCGGATCACCCTCAGCAATAAGTGAGGTAATCTCTTGGTTTTCATTCACTATAGTTTCTTGAACATCTGCAATGCGTGTAGATAGAATTACTTGTTCTTGTGCTACATTTAAACCTTGAGCTGAATATCTAGCCTCTGCAAAAGTAGTGACAAGACCTGCATCCTTTTCATTAGTCGGACTATCTGTAACACGAAAAACCTTAGTTCCAGTATTGAATCTAATAGCGCCGTCGGAGGGAATTCTAAATGTTGCATGTGATAATCCATTCGAACCGACTTTAAGAACACCACCTTCTAATGCTGTATTTGCAAATGAACTATTTGTCGGTGTCACATATGCACTAACATTGGTATCATCAAAGAAACTATACAACTTAGCGCCAGGTTTTGCACCACTCACCGTTACATTTATCACACGAGAACGCATGAATGGTTGTATGCTGACATCTACTATTCTATTTCCTAAATTAGTTGTCCTAGTTACAGGCACGACTTGACGATTTATTCCAGATCGTGATTGTTGCTGGGTTTCAAAATCACCCCACCATTGACCACCAATTTCTATAGCTACATCCCGTGCACGCCCGCTAGCTTTAACGTCATCAGTCATCCAACCAAGTCTTCCACCCAAATTGAGAACTTCGCCACTTCTACTAGCTGAAGTCGTTTCCCAACTACCCCATTCAGTGCCAAACACATTTTGATTGAGGCCACGAGCCATAGCATCTGAATATAAATCTTGATTAACTGTAACATCTGGGCGCTGTGTCGTATCGACCCAATAATCATTATCTGGATTGAGCGTTATACGCCCTTTCCAATTATAAAATAAGCCAGTCGCATTTCGTGTTGTGGTAGCAAATGGTTGACTGATGAATACTTCATGTGTATATGGAAGAGTGAGTAGTTCACCAGCTTCGGGTTGAGTAACGCTCGAGATAGCTGATGTAGCACTAGATGTACCGCCGGTTACTGTACCTACAGTAAAGTTTCCAGATGCAGCTTCGACATATAACTTATTGTTGACTTTATATCTTAGAGTCGCAGTAGTTCCACCCACAGATACTATCTCATTGTTTGTAAAAGCCGCAGCACTATTCGATATGAGAATAGTTTGATCTTTATATATACCGTCTACAGTATAGTTAGTCCGCACGACATTTGATGAGTTGCTGCTGTGATATACAAGCTCAACATTATCAAGTTTAAATGTAGGCCGGGCTTCATTCGTCATCTTATCGATTGCAATTTTATAATCAAGATTAGAGACATCACCAATGTTATGACCAACAAAACGATCGACTATTATACCATTCTTAAAACGATTCAATCCGCCACTATCAGTAATTTCAAGTGATTTAGTAGCTTGTTCCATCAAGTTGAGGGTCGTATAGTATTCAAGATTTTCGACGCGATTTTCTATCACAGAAATATCACGCATCGTATATCGCGGATTTTTAACTGGTGTTACACGAGATGCTAGGTCGTATCTATTCACTGTCTTTGCAACATCGAGTGAAATAGACGGATATGGTGCTATACTAACTGTGGCTATAGACATAGTGTCTCTAGGCTCATCAGGTGTTATTGGTATTGATGCTGGTATGCCTCGTATAGCAGTAAATACACCAGATTTATCTATAACAATTCGATCCCGACGTGAAAGATAGTAATCTAAATCTGTAGTGTAATCCGTTTGCGGATAAGCAAATCTTAGACCACCGGATGGCAGGTCAACACCAGTTGATGTTAATGGATTGACCGAAATGTTAGTTAATGATGTAACACTATTGGCTGTATCGGTGATACGTGGACGAATGTCTATAGCATTTCGTAAATCAATTGCTAACGATTGAGATAATGATGTATAGATTGGTATTTCATAAGTAAAAATTTTAGTAGTATCTGATCCGGCTGTACTATCATTAACTGGATAAGAATCAACACCAAAATAACCAACACCAGTTCCATAGCTATGTGTAAAATAATCCAGTTCGACGAGAAGTCTATCACCCGAAGATATTGATAGTGCACTAGTTGATTTCTTAACTAAGCGGGCATGATCATAATAGTTATCTCGCATGCCGCTATCAAGTTCAAAATTTGTAGTAACATCAAATCCGCTAGATATACTTGAAAAATTTGCACCGCTCTGTTTTCTCACAGAAATGAGCTTAAATCCATCAGAGAGTCCAAGCGGCCATGGGCCAGATGTATTGCCAGCATAAGAAGTTCCGGCTGCCGCATTACCGATACGCACTTGAATATAACGATTTCGATTTACGGTCTTCAATGCTTCTTGACCATCAACTTTATTAAGTCGAGCGATAACCGTTACACCTAATGACACCGGTGAATTAAGAGTTTCATTTAGATCTAAATCAGTCTGTGTAGTCGACGATATGGTAATTGATCTTGCGCCATCGCGACCAACGCCGCCAAAATCAAGAACTTGTCCTTGTTTAAATTGTTTCCACAGTACTTTAGATGCGCCAATGTTCACTGCATTCAAAACTTTAAGAGAAGTATTGTTAGTAATTTCGGTAACCAAGTGAGTATTTGAATATCCGGAAACTTGAATCAAATCTCCAGCATTTATTTGTGTCGTGAATGCTGTACCCGAACCCGTGATTGTATTTGATGAACCTGACGTTGATACTGTCCCTGTAAGCGTTGACGTATTAGCCGAACCAGTAACTACAGCATAATATCTTTCGCGACCAGTTGATGATGAAAGGGCGCCACTACCGCTAAAAGTTTCGCTCGCTGCACCACTCACGACTGACGCTTGTCCAAGAGAATTGAACGTAACATTGAATGACTTGATGAATGAAAAATTTGTATCGACAGATGAATCTGTAGCTCGCAAAGTTTTGATTGAATTATACGGAAGCTTAAATACTACCTTATCATATGTAGAATCTGTCGTATTTGCATTCTTCCCGTTCGATCCAACTATGTCTGCTCGACCGTTAGCATTTCCAGAAGAAGATGCTATGCTTTGAACGTTTGCAAATCCTTGTCCACCTTGCGTAATCTTTATATCGGTTAGATACATCTTATATTGAGCTGACGGCAATCCAGGTGTACCGCTATAGTGAGTGAGAGCACGTACTCTAGCCGTACCGTAAGATGAACCAGGTGCAGTAGTCAATGAATAATTTTTAGTTGTGATAGTATTTGCTTGATTACTTCGCAAAGTAACCGTTGTCTGATTATTTACATCCCATGTACCAGATACGTTATCAACTATCACGAAGTTACCGTAATCTGCAGTAACAGCGACTTGTTCTACAGAATTATAATTTATTCCTTTATCAATAGATAACCTATCACTAACAAGCAGAGTTTTTTCATACCCAAGAACATAGGCCTTACCAGGTCCAGTTTCGACAACAAGTTGCTGTGTATTTCCACCTAAAGCTGATGTATATACGCCCTGATTATTTGCACTGAGTTTATGTTCACGAAGACGTGGAATTAATCCTTCAACCATGAAGTTTCCAGCTTGATCGAATGTTCGCTTTGCTACATAATCTTCAATTTTACTATAACTCGGTTGATCTGACTTAGTTAAAATGACACCGTTCTTAATCTTAATCATCTCTATAAAATTATTTGTAGAGGTTTCAGATTCAGTTTTTCTAGTAAGAACTGCCGATAATTTAAGTCTTGCTGCGCCCGGAGCAGTATAATTATATGATCCAGACGATGGATCTAATAGAGACGTATCTGAAGTTTCGGTGATGATATCTTCAGATATTTGATAGCCAATACGATATGACGAATTTGAGCTATACTTATCAAGTAGTATAGACTGTTCATCTATACGAATGAAATGATCTTTTGCAAATATTACACCAGCGCTGATCTGTACCAGAGATGAAAATCCAGTAGCAGAAGCCGTTATAAGATTTGCGCTTAATCCACCAGATGCAGTGATAACTTCACCATTTGCTAGAGTGCGAATTGACCCATTAGCTGCTGTATATTTAATGAATAATGTTTTAAAATTTGGTGTATTAGCTTCAGCTCCATCATTAGTCTTAATAACGATGCCCTTGACTTTATTTGTGCTTCCGGTTATAGTTTTAGTTAAAAAACTAGCTACATTTATTACACCGCCGGTAGAATTACTATTTCTAAGTTTTACATAAACTAAATCTTTATCGTAATTTATCTGACAACCTCTAACGATGCTGCCTTCTTTGAAAATATGCTCAGCAAATCGATCGATCTGATTTTGCATGATCGATTGCATTTGCGTAAGCTCACGTGCCTGAACCGCTTGTCCTGGCCTGAAGAGTATACGATGAAAATTCTTCGATTCATTGAAGTCATCATAGTACGGCGTGACATTTAGATTTGTCACCAGCGATTCCGTATTTGCTTGCTCTGCCATTAAAATTTAACCACTAATTTAATGTCCTCAATCTGATAGGGTGATCGTGTAACAGGAGTTCTATTCTCAGTATATATTATGTCGCCGGTGTACTCCCTGACCGCCGGACGTGCTATTGTATTAACTGTTGCAGTTTTACCAGACGTAGCTCCGGTAACGACCTCTCCAGATGAAAAGAATCCGCCGGTACCGGATGTTGAGACACGAATGAGCTTCAGTAGACCCTTAGTTCTTGCGGTATTCGTATTCGCAAAATATACTAACCGGCCTTTGACTCCGCTAGTACCACCTGTGATTACTTCATCGGCCGTGAAATCGCCAGAAGCTGCAAATACATTAAGTCGAGTGCACTGATCGATTACAGAAGCATTTGCAACCAACCCACCTCTGAGCAACGGATCACGAATCAAGCCCACGACTCTGAAGTCATTATTCGACGGAAACGTATTAGCCTCATTACCAGTAATGCGGACATTGACTAGCAGGCTCATTGCACCAAGTTCAGCGACTGGAGCTGCACCATGTCCTCCGGGTGGGGATATCATCGGAACAGCCGTTGCTGCCGATCCAGAATTTGCAGATATAGTAACATTCGCAGTTGCATAATGCAAACCGCGAGATATCATCGTGATTTTTCTTACCTGTCCACTGGCACAATTGGATACATATGCAGTAGCACGATTCGTCGTAGTCGATCCTGAATCACCTCGAATGATGACATTCGGAGCGACAATGTATGCCGCCGATGTGTTTGGTGTTACGGTAAATGCACCGTTTACAGTCAAAGTTCTAGTCGACCCGGTATACTTGACAACTCTGCGAAGCTGGCCTGCGCCTAAACCAGATGAAATATAAATCGTTGATTTGACATATATTGCGTCTGTGGCCGAAGCATTCGGCTTTAGGACAACCACCGTCGAATTTGTAATTGAGCTGAAAGTATTAGATGTCGTTAGATAATTAGAACCATTAGCAGTGATAGAGATATGATCAATCGATCCATTTGATGCAGCTTGCTGAACACTCCATTGAGCGCTGCCGTCATTGGCCGACAGCGTCTTGACGGGAATATTGCTACTGACGAGAAATTTATCTGCATCGGCAGATGACACCGAATACATAAACTTCCAACGATAATTATCTGCCGTTGTGCTTATTGAAGTGCCGGTATAAGTCGGCATAACTGTAGAAGGCGCACCGCGGTTATTATCGATGCACTTATATACATAATTGCTAGATGTAATGATATAAAATGTCGTATTTGAAGTCGCATTAGTTGAAGTTGGATATAATGATGTATCGGTATCATCATATTGCTTATATACTGTTCCCGTCGTCCAATTGTATCTAAAAACGATATAGGAAACATCTGCTGCCAGAACCCGCTTCATTGCAATCATATCACGATATGAATCGAACTCTACATTTTGCACACTGTCAGATGGCGTCGGCGGGCTCGAATCATTGGTGAATGCCGTAGTTCGACCAATAAAGACATAATACCTAGTCAATGACGCTTCATTGAACGACTCATAAATTTGGTCGGCTATATTCAATCTAAACTTTTTTGTGACTAAGCTGGGCATGTTTTATTTATGGACCATATATGATGTTTGTATTGCTTGTTGTTAAGTACTCAAATGAAGCATTTGATGTAAACGGAATGTATGGTGTCCGTAGAGTGAAGATTGTATTGCTGAAGATCGCGTTGATCTGATAAATTGATGTATTTCCGGAATGTGATATCGGTGTGATGCGCAGCTGTGAGCCGCTTCCGTTAGCATTAATCGATCCAGTCGTCGCCTTAAGTATACCATTTGCGAATTGTGCCGTGCCCTTGATTGCTCGAACAAGACGTGACGTGCCATCAAAGACACCGGCATAGACGTTTCCATATACACCGATTCCGACACCGGAGTATGGAGTGATCGTCGCATTTGCAAACAGCGCACTGACATAGACGTTTCCATACAAGCCTGTATTTGCGCCCCAAGTAACAAATGCGGAATCGATTTCATCATACGGCGTGATGGCCAGTGAAGTCAAATCTATAGTCGACTTTATGTCATAGAATCCAAAGAACTTCGTACCTGCTGGGTGAAGAGCTCGTTTCAGAACATCGTGATACTTGGAGACTAATTCTGATACTTTAACTACATAAGAATATTCTTGATAAAAATCATTATCCTGAAGTCGATTGTTCCAACTCAACCAACCACGTGTGTCGATATATCTCCCAGGGAGGTTGGCGACACCGCTAACTCGTGCAGTCACCGTCGGTGCATATGATGCTTTTCGACGAAGCGTATGTGATATACCAAATTTATCTGCCGCAGTTGAGGTCGTGGCGCTGTTACCGACCGTTGTATTAAGGACAGACAATGCTTCATTCTTATTGAAATTTGCACCGCGGACATTGACCCGAATTGCTGTTATAGCACCATATGCCGTATTAGCGACGACGACAGCATTCTTGCCTTTATATCCGCCATAGCCGGCAGCTACACGGTCAAGATCTGCTATCTCATGATCGCGAACCGTGATTGACGGCATCGATGTATAACCCGTACCTGGATTCACTAATTCTATTGTATCTATCGAAGATATATTAGTATTCGTAAACTTAAGCTTAGCTCCAAGCACTGATGAAACATTTGCAGTAGCTAGGTTTGCCGATACAGCAGCACTGTTAGCTCCAGTCGTAACAAATGTAGCACCTACATTCAACGGAACATTTTTTAGAGCATCGATCGTATCAGAATTAATTGAAATAGTCGTAGTATTAGATACCGAATAGATCGAGAAGCTAGCACCCGTACCGCCTCCACCCGAAACCACAATAGATGTGCATGCAATTCTATAACCCGAACCAGGATTAACCAACTTAAATGTCAATGCAGACTGATCTGTAGTTCCTGTAACGGTAGCATTGGCCGTAGTCGCACCGGGTCCAGATATCGTGATGGTATCATTAACTCTATGAAAAGCACCTTTATGAGTACCTAACAGAATATCTTCAAGAGATCCACTGACATTCGTGATTGTCGCAGTGTTACCTTGATTATCGACAATTATCTCGTCGTCGGTAAAAGTTCCACTTACGGCTTCAAGTGCCATTTCATACAAATCTAAGCCTGATGTGTTTATCAGAAAAATGCCCTGTACTCGACCTTTTGCGCCAGATGATTGGCCGGTGATCGTTGAGCCGTCCATTACAGTCGGCACATCAGACCATGGTTGTGCCAGACGTATCACCGTTTCTTTGACCCAACGTCCATCAGATGCCCGAAGAATATCCTCACCGGGATAATAGAAATCAATTTCTTTATCGTATAGTGCCCTAAATAAGAACCTATACGATTCTTGACTACCACGTGTTCGATAAAATTCACGGATATGCTTAGTGAGCAGTCGCTTATCTGCTAATGTCGACTTCGGTATGCTCAGCATGAACTCGCGTCGGAAGTATTCGACAAACGAATCGACTGTACGATCTATATCCTGATTATCACCGATCGATCGCGCAGCCCGGACCGCACCGCCATCTTGCTCAAGGAATTCATAGTATGCTTTAAGAAAAGAAACAAATTTAGGACCCTCATCTCGTATGAACTCAGGAAACTGAGAACTTACAAGAGACGAGATCTTCTTATATGTTTCAGGTGCGCCTTGTATAGTCATGTTAGTATGTTATCAGACCTGATGTTTCACTAATCAAAGCAGTATCACCTAGTGTTGAAAGATCGCTTGCAGTGGCTAAGATTTCACTCGTCGAATCATTAAGAACGCTGACTTTAGAGCCTGCAAGAAGTATAATCTGATTGCGTACTGGATTTATGTTCTGAGATACCGGACGTGCTGTAATATATAGAGCATCTCCAGCAACCGCATTCGGTATGAAAGAATTTAGATACACAATTCCATTAATATAATCAATCGTACCAGCACCATAATCTAAATATACACGGTCACTTTTCCCGACTGTACTACGATAATAGATGCGCACAATACCAAATCCATTGTCTTCTAGATAAGTTGTGAAGCCGTCCTTTGTGAAGCTGCTTGATGTCAACCAACCGAAACCAGGATGCTTAGACGAACCGCCACGTACCGTGGCGAGCTGTTCAGCTTCACCTAGTCGTTGAAGCTGTGTACTAAACCTAATAACATAATCATTTTTAGTTGAAGTCGATGGGTTCAGTCTCTTCTGCAAATCAATAACTGCACGTGAACCGGTGATTGCATCATCTGCATCATCGACATATGATAGGAACTTAGAAAGACGGAACTTACTATCAAACTTTCCTAGATGATCGGTCTCAAATGTTCGTACTCTAGCTGCAACTGCTGCCGCAATTTCGGAAGCCGTGCGTGTCGTCTCTTCTGGGATATATCGAACCTCAATGTATGGAACAACATAGAGATAGGCCGGATCGGTTATTTCAACATCTATTGATTGCACATTATAATTTCTAAGTGCAGATTTAATGGCTGTTTTTCGATTCGTTGAAAAAAGTGTACCGCTTAAAGGTTTTGCTGCGACATATACTTTGCCATAGATCGGCGGATCATTTTCCTCGCCACCCCAAACCGAAACGGCTTCAATATCGGGATTATCACGAATGATGATTCTCTTATAATCTTCAGCAGTAACGGCACGATTTTGTGTTTCATACAAACGTGGCGCATTGAAACGAATCGACTCAGCAGATTCCACACCAGCACCACCCTCGGCCCGGCTTATGACTCTCAGCGTGAAAGCCGATTGACCGCCGACTGTTGAGACTGCACTAAAGTTATTTGCGCCATTTGGATGATTAGCACTACATACCCGATAAGATACAGCGACTGTGCTATTATATAGCGGTCTTTGTCCGAGAACACCGTCGCCGAATGCAATCTTATAAAGCTTATTCCGATCAGCCTCAACAAAGAAAGCTCGTGTACTTGAATTTGCTCCTGTCAAATCTGTTTTTTCAACATACGTTTGAGCAACACCAGATGATGTAACGGTCACAGTTATAGATGATATATCGGTGTTTGCATTTGGTATGACAAATGATGTATTGGCCGTGGTAAATAAGTATCGCTGTGTAAGAGGATCACCTTCTACGATATCGATGTAGCCTTGGAACAGATTAGTCGAATTAGCCGATATCGTATATGCTTTCGGTGTCACGAATGTATATGATGCACCATTGACAACTGAAGTAAATTGAGTATTCTTAGAGATAGTCAACGAACGGAATGTCGCATTCGCTACTGCACTAGTAAACCTAATGAGAACATTAGCGCTAGCGCCCGTCGCAGACCGTGGACGATAACCAATTGCCTTTGCTCGTGAAGCAATAGATTCATAAAGCTGTGCTGTATCTAAGAAGCCTTCATTAGCGGCCATGTTTGCATAGAATCCAAGATAATATGTATTGTATGCAAGCAGATCTAACAATGTCCCTATAGCAGAATCTTCAAAATTAAAGTCAATGAAATCGGATCGAGTTTTTAGAAAATCGACAAAATTTGATCTTATAGTGTCAAAATCTAAACCTGTTACTGAAAGTGTAGTATTTGCTGCCATCAACGAGCTCTTTCTAGTGTAATTACCGCATTAGTCGGGACAGTTGAATTTAATGGACGAAATACAACATTAATACGGATTTCATTCGAATCTGGATCTGAAAATACACCTACATCTAAAAGTTCTGCTCTAGGTTCATAATTTTCCATAGCGATACGAACGTCGAATTTGATATTTTCATCAGTAGACGGATCATATAGATCGAATAGCCGTGACGCAATATCCGATCCGAAATTTGGACGAAATGGTCTCTCGAATTTATTAGTTAATATCAGATTCTTAACAGCTTGGCGTATCGATTCTGAGTTTTTCTTAATCACGAGCTTGCCAGTCACAGGATGGGTCTTCATTCCTATATCGAAATCTCTAAAGACCGTCTGTTTAATAACCGCAACCATTATTTGGAACTCCAATTTTTATTATTTATTGGCAATATTTTTGTTGACAAGTTGAAATTTCTGTGTATAATAAGCATTGAGCTTTTAAGGCAGTTGGTAGATATCAGATAGCAGTCAGACTGGTATCAGAAGCTTTTTGTATATTCTCACTGGTACCAGAAAAATTAGTTAGACGATCTAGATTTGTTTCGATTAGATTTTTCAATGGAGCAGTATTGGTTTTTAAATTTGCAGTTGATGCATTCATTTGAGTTTCAATTTGTTCGATTTTTTCAGAAGTAAATACTTTAGACATCTGAGCATTAAAGGATGAGCCAAGTTTGGCTGCTTGTGCATTCCAACTATTAATGCCACCTAAAGCAATCTTAGCACTAGCTGCACTTTGAGCTTCTAAGCTCTTTATAGAAGATTCAAAATCTCCAGACCGAGTTTTCAATGCTTCAACTATAGGTTCAATAGATGCAGTGGCCTGTTCATTCGTCTTTACCATAGAAACACTCATTGTGCTCAAGGTTGCTGAATTCGGTAGGCCTATCTGTGCATTGGCTATAAAGTTCTTTAACGATTCGACCGCCACTGGCATCGCAGAATTCACTACACCCATAAGATCTTTAGCAGCTGGTATGACTACAGATTCCGGAATCTCAATTGCATCGATTGTTGGTTTTGGGCATGCTGGCGGAAGCTCAGCGACTATACCATCGATGATCTTTAAGTTGGGTATTGAACTGCATAGATCGAACTGCCCAAGAGATATCTTATTGAATGCTGCTTGAATATCGAAAGTCGGAAAATTTGCTCTGATACTTGCAACCAATGCACTGATGTCACCACCAACGGCAAGCTGCGCAAGTAGACTGTTGAATAATGACTGCAATTCGAGCGATGGAGTCTTTGGGAGTTTTGGTAAGTTTAATTTCAACCCATCGAATAGACCACTGAGATTTAATGTAAGAATAGATCCTAAGCTACCTATGCTTGAAAAAATACCGTCAGATCCAGACAACAATGAAGCCATCGCTACATCTAATTGCCTTTGCAATCCTTTAAGCACATCTAGCCCTAAATTGATACCACATGAACTAGATTTCGTTAAAGCTTGTATGCTAGACGCATCGATTGTCGGTGGAGCTAGATCAGCCAAGTCGACCATTAGGCGGCCCTCACTCTAGCAGCGCCGGTGACGAGCGTATGTCCTACGCTATCAGTATCCCCGATTCTGCTGACATATGCCCCACCAGTATCACCGAGATTGATATCGGTGGATTTCAATAGGATCGATCCAGTAGCATCTAGCTTTGTGTTACCCATGCTCTTTATGGCCAATGCAGAATTTGTCGCTATAGACATATTTCCAGCTGATCCTATATCAACTGCACCGACCGCAGCGATTAGTGTTCTCGATCCACCGGAGATAATTGCGGTATTTCCGGAACTTTTCTGAGACATATTCTCAAGAATGTCGAATGTCATAGATTTTCCAATACTGTCGCTTCTAGATAGACCGACTGCATTGATTTCATCTTTGCTGACTCGCTGAGTTCGATTCCCATTGATTTGTGTCGATGAATCGCCTAAGACTTCTTTAGAATCATTCCACCCGATCTTCGTGACCATATCACCACGAACCGTTAGATGATAGTTTCCATCTACCTCAGTGATTAAATCTCCCTCGACTTTAAGCCGGCTATCGCCTTGTATAGTTACATTGCATCCGCCTCGGATTAAGACATTCTTGTTTCGTACTACAATTTCATAATCATCACCGATCACACGTACGACACGTGTACCATCATCTTGAATTTCTCTATATGTACCGGCTGCATGCATCTCATGAATGCGTCTTGCATTAGGCGAATCATCGACTTCGAATACATGTCCAGATTCAGTTTCTTTAACTTGATTGAATGGATAGACTGATATTGCACCCGTTCCTCGAGGTGGCGGCTCATCCCAAGTCTCTGAATTATAATAACTCGATGTCAATGGTTGATGCACCGTATTTGCATAATGACGAGATGCTTTAGGAACATCAGTTATCCTAGAATCGCGTTTAGCAATCAGACTTGCATGTGTTTCAGCCTCGAGTGGGTCTCTAGCTAATCGATTGACATCAGATTCACCGGGCAACTTTGGATATACGCCAAACGGATCATTGAATCCATCGGATGGTGATGACCCAGTCTGTGGAATTCCATGCAAAGATCCAATTATGATTGGGAACTGTGCTCTCTTGCTATCGGCGAAGAATCCTATGACCCATGATCCTTCGACGAACTTACTTGGTCCGTCACCGATACCACTGACACTAGCTGATGTAGCTGGCATGATTACCTGAGCCCAAGGCAAGTCCTTAGTTAGCAATTCTTTTTTATTTGAACTGTGCCAGCCATATACTCTGACTCGTACTCGCCCAAGCATAAGCGGATCTAACCGATCTTCTACTACTCCAAAAAACCAGACAAATTCATCTAGTCCTAAAAACTGTTCTTTTCTAATCCGGCTCATCAATATACTCCAGCTTCAATCGGCTCAGCAAATGAATCTCTCACACATTCCATAGTTGTAACATATGAACCGTCGGCAGTTGTTCGTTGACCCAATGCTACAATTAAATATTTTCCTGAAACTGATTTATTTGTAATTTCACTGAGAGTTCGCTGTCCTGTTGTTGGTACTATAATTTCTAGGACATCACCAGCTCGAAGCATTGAGTTTCCATGAGCCGCAATCTTATTTACATTGCTTCTGATCTGATTTCTAGTTGCTTCTTCTTTAGCTAAAAACTGATGGCGACGTGAGAATGTATTTTGTATTATTGGGTCTCTTTTTACTGCATAATCAGACAATCGACCAACCGAATTTGATATTATGTAATTTTCACGAGTTGGCTTGACACCTATTTCGGCTATAGTTTTATCAGATATTGTTTTAAATCCTCCACCGATTCTATGTATCGATGAAAAATCCTTCATTGTGTAATCAGTATGCGCAAATGTCTTAACAACAGGATCTATGAATGAAGTTCGTATACCGAATTGTCCATTGATCGATCCACTTAATAGATCGAATGATACATCGTGATTCATACTTATCAAACGATTAGATTCATGAATATCATCACCTGGCACGACATCTTCAAAATAATAGTACTTATATTTTGCCGGCTTTTTAAATAATGTCTCTAAAGAAACGAAGTGATATCCCTCATTGTCTTCATAGAAAAAAAAGTTTGATGACGATCCAGATCCAGCTTTCTTAGCTTCAGAAGCAAGTTGGTTAATAGCAGTAAATGCGCTTCCACCATTAAAAACAAATGATTGTAGCCCATCAGTTTCATCTAGAGTTATAAGACGTTTTCCCCCTATCGGTCGAATCTTATCTTCAAACAATTGCTTAACAATATCAGATACACGCATCGATTTAACAGCAAGATTGATCGATGTTTGTGGATCGAGAAACATCTCCTGACTAGTAAGAAATAAATCGTATGTACTCAGTTCTCTTTTAACTCTTCTATCATTCGCGAGCTTATATACTCGCATATTACCTTTAATCACCGCAGGTGATGGCGTGTTTTCAATATCAGTTTTTGAAAAACTATAATCAACTACTTCACCACCTAGAAGCGGTAGTGAATATTTGAAATCTGTGCCATCTGCAATCGCAAGAGTCATTGATACGGCTGGAGAATCGATGGATTCATAATAGCTCAGCTCAAACATCAAATTCTTAAATTTCATCGTTAAGTCGGCGAGTGTGCTTTTAATCTCCAACTTTTGTATAGCTGCTGTACCGCTCTTATGCTGAAGCGTCACGCCAACACGGTCCTATAGTTTTCTAAAAGTCCAGGCACAAGAGATCTGTCTATAAGCACAATGCTTCGTCGCTTTTCATTTTCATTAATCTCATAGTCATAATTAGTGATCTCACGTCGGTCACTTGCTGATAACGATATGTATGTAGTATAATCGACTATGAATGATTTTTCCGGAACTACGATCTTCTCACCATCGGTATTAAATACTTCGGTTCGAGCCTGTTTAATCCATTCATAATGATGAATATTTGCCTGTGCGACCGATATGCTACCATACTTTTGGCGAACATAATTCTCGAAATTATATGTCGACATATACCACTGAAAATATGGATCGTGTATTTCATTGCTTAATAGGACCAACCAATCTAGAGTTTGATCCTTATAATATTTGAATGCAATTATGTCAGGTCGTTCGCCATCAGTAACATGATAATTATAGTATATAAGAGAAGAATCACGAGAGAAATTATTGATAGTAAACCGCTTTGTTATATCGGTTATAAGAATCGGATTTTTTATCCCAGTTGCATCAAGTGAGACGAGAGCATTTGGAAATTTTGAGAAATAGTGCATCAGCTCCAATCGCTTTCGATATTGTCTTTGGTGACGATATCTCTTTCTTGAAAGTCCATTCTTATAGCTACTTCAAGAGGGGCCGGTTCATCGCCTGGATTCTTAAGACTTCTGACATATGCCGGATAATTTTCCGGATGATAGGATACAGTGAAATTTGATAAGACCGACGGCCCTATACGAAACAGATATTTCTCATAATGGAAATTTATCTCAAAGTATTCTGGATATTCGAGAAATGCTCTCGCTGAGATATCACCACTTGCCGTTGGGAGAATGTCTTTCGCTTTCCCAATACCATACCGACCTGACATATGATATTTGAATGCCCAGATTATATCACGGATAGCATTCGTGTCTTTTTTACCACGAGCAGACAATCTATATGAGAAAGAATGATCACGCATTTTTGGGCCATGATACAAAAGAACATTGAATGGATTTGCTGCTATACCAACACCAGCGACAGCTGCTTGTACATTTGTTCCACCACGTCTTATGGCTTCACTTGCTGCTAAAGTTGCGACATTCGTCACACCAGCCCCGATGCTTTTTGTAATATCATCGATATTTTGGTTAGCAATCAAATTTTTAATGGCATCTGAAAGTGATGTCGGCGGCACCGGCGGCTCGCCAGGTCCTACTGCTGGAGAATGTGATGCTATAGACTTAACCATTTTGCTTATGCCATTAAGTACAGTTCCGCTAGCTTCAGCAGCTAATGTCGGAATCAAGCCACTAGCATTTTCATATCCAGCATTATAACCGGTATCCAAACTTGCTGGCATTGGAAGAGATATGGTAGTCAATAATGATTTATCAGAACGATTGCGGCCATTGATCTTTTCAAATTTAATTGCACGAAATGTGACCCAATGACCCATCTTATCTAAATCGGATGGAAAATATATTGCTTTTCCACCATTAGAAAATACGGAGGTGCCCTCTCGCTGCAAATCAGCTAACGGACTATTATAAATTACTGTTGAAGATTCTTCTGCCATGCAAATATTTATCTAATAGATAGTGAGCATGGCATATAAAGGGCGATTTATACCAAGACATCCGGAGAAATACGAAGGCAATCCGACCGGTATTGTTTATCGTTCTCTATGGGAACGGCGTGTCATGACCAGTTTAGATGAAAATCCCAATGTTCTGAAGTGGTCGAGCGAAGAACATATTGTTCCATATAAATCACCAGTTGATAATCGTTATCATAGGTACTTTCCAGATTTCGTCATACGTGTTCGTGATCGCGATAATAAAATATCAACCAAGATGTTGGAAGTTAAACCGCATAACCAAACTCAGCAGCCGAAATCACATATAGGCAAAGCTCGCCCATCTAGAAAGTATCTAAATGAAGTCATTCAATACACAATAAATAGTTCTAAGTGGGCTGCCGCCAAGGATTATTGTGAGGATCGGGGCTGGGAGTTCGTCATACTCACAGAAAGAGAATTAGGTATAAAGTAGATGGCCGTCAGTATATTCGACAACATATTGGCGAAGGGCGCGCAGCAAGGAATTATTCCCGGAAAAGTACTGCAAGCTCGCAATTGGTTTCGTCAAGCTGCGGTTGCGACTACTAGTATCAATTCTGGACGATTGCTTACTGCTGACGCAAGCCGTTTAGTAAAACGACCCATGGTCGGGCAGATGTATATGTTCAAGTATGATCCAAAAGGTAAAGAGACTTTGCCGTATTATGATATATTTCCATTGATTTTTCCATTCGAATCTACATATTCCGGAACGAAAACACCTATGAGCGCTCAATCATTTCTTGGAATCAATATGCATTATCTGCCACTTCTCATGCGAGCTCGTCTGATGGATAGGCTATATGATATATCTACTGATAAGCGATTTGACGACAATACGCGGTTGAAGATATCTTACAGTGTCCTTAAGGGTGCATCGAAATTTCAATTATTCCAACCCTGCATCAAGAGATATCTAGTAAGTCATCTCAAATCGCAATTCTTTCAAGTCCATTCGAACGAATGGGATTTAGCACTGTTTCTCCCATTGCAGAAATTCGTCGGTGCGTCTATGTCGCAAGTTCACAGAGAATCTATGGCGAGGTTTAAGTAGATGACCGGTTCAACATATACTGATCTGAAAGGCATTACTGGAGAAGTAGGGCGGCGCGGTATCGCTAAGAACTATCTTTATTCGTGTGTGATCACTCTACCTGAAGCTATTAAATCGAAATATATGAATGAGCAATTCGCTATGCAGCTTAGGATAGAGCGCGCTCAGATTCCACCGCGTCAAGTCATGACCGCTCAGCAAAGATTCTATGGCCCGATTAGGCACATCCCATATGCAGTCATGTACCAACCGATGAACATATCAATAAACTTAAGTGAGACTATGCTCGAAAGAGAAGTCATGATGGCATGGCAAGACTTGGCGGTCAGCGGCGGATCTACTGGAACTGTAAGAAGCTCAATGGGAAGCGGTGGTGCTGTAGCCGAATACGATGCGACTTACTATGAGGAAATCGTTGGAACGGTTGAGATATATCAGTTTGCAGAATCTCCGCAATTTTAAGGAGCCGGCGGAGCATCGAGAGGTTTGCTTCAGACTATTCTTGGAACAGCGCAAGCCGTAGGATTCGATCCGACCCTTATCACTCGACCGCTCGGATTCGATATCGGTCTTGGCGAATCGAGACGTGCAATTAAACCGGCCTATACAATCAAGCTCGAGGAAGCATTTCCGACATATGTCCAGACCATCGATATGGGATGGGATATGAACGAGGCAGCTAAGCTCAATGTCGAATTGACTTACTATAGGGCTCTAGAGAAGCATGACGAGAGCTCAATCGGTTCTGCTGGATTCAATCTTGCTAAGATGGTCAGACAAGGCGTCAATTTGTTCAATCGATTTTCTCCGACACTATCGCTCATAAAAGGACAGGGCCTAGGTGGAGGCATGCGAGCGATGGTGGATTCAGTCGGTTCTGGTCCTCGTGCGACTTTCGGTTCTTATGGCGCTGCGGCCGGCCGCGGATCTTCTTTTAAGATTTTTTAATAATGGAGTGGTGAAATGAGTCTTCCTAAGATAGCATCTCCAAAATTCGCTATAACTCTTCCGTCAAATGATCGTGAAATTCGTTTCAGGCCATTCGTGGTCAAAGAAGAGAAAGTTCTTTTGATAGCAGCAGAATCAAAAGATACCAAGATCATGATGCAATCGATGATCGATGTCGCATCGGCTTGCGTCGAAGATCCCAATTTCGATATATCCAAGCTTCCGCATTTCGATGTCGAATTTCTATTCTTAAATCTTCGGGCCAAATCTGTCGGTGAAAAGACGAAGCTTGAATATAGACATACGAATGGAATCAACTATGCTGGCATCAAATGCGAAAATGTCACGCCACTTGAAATCGACATAGAGAGTGTTAAAGTAAGTGGCGGTAATAGTTCTATGCGTGTCAAGATAACAGACAAATATAGCATCGAGATGCGGTATCCGACTTTAGGTGATATCAGTGCCATAAATCATAATGATAAAGTCGATTTGGATTTGATTGCTAGATGTATCGTATGTGTATATGATAATGATGAAGTATTCGAACCGGATGATCTTGAAGATGCTAAGAAATTCATAGAATCGCTAAGTGCTCAACAGTTTAAGAATATAACAGAATTTTTTGAGAACATGCCTAAGCTTAAGCATACGATGAAATATAAGTGTGTTGGCTGCGGACAGGAGGACGAAATAGTACTTGAGGGCATAGCAGATTTTTTTTGATAGCCCTCTCTCATAATACTCTTGGTAATTACTATGTGTTGAATTTTTCGCTTATGCAATATCACAAATATAGTCTAAGTGAGATTGAAAATATGATACCATGGGAGAGGGAATTATACGTCAATATGTTGATCGATTACATTAAGAAACTTGAGGAACAGAAAAAGATTAAGTAGATGGTGCTTCCTGTAATAAATGCCACAAATGATTCCTCAACAGACTCGTCTGTTCGTTATGCGTCAGATCATGACTTCAAAGTATTTTCACGCAAAATCTTTTTGATACTCGATGCTATATTGAATCAGAAATATAAGCAATTTGAAATTTATGCTCGTATAGAAAGAGCTGCCGCTGAAGATGCTTTGGAACGCGTTGATCGAGAAACTCCCCCAGTTATTATAGATGATGATACAGATGCTAATAATTCTATCTTATCTATATTAAAGAATATCATTGAAAAAATAGTTTCTAAAATAGGCGCATTATCGACATTGCTGATGGGTTTATCTAAATCGATGTTATCTATGACTGCGCGGTTATCATCTATGGTACTTTTAAAAGCACTTCCACGTTTAGCCATGCTAGTACTTAGAATTCCATCGCTTATGGCCGTCATAGCTGGATTGACTGCAATGGGAATTCTTAAGAGATATTTCCCAGATGTTGAACCTAGTCCAACGAGCGTGAGCCCATCAGTCGCGCCGCCAATTCTAGAAATACCAGAGCGACTTGGCGCAATCACTAAAAAATATGAGAGTGGAAGTAGAGGAGTCGAAACGATAAGCAGTGGTGCTGGTGATGCTGGTGGTGTATCTTACGGCGAATATCAATTGTCATCTAAAACCGGCACCATGGCGCGGTTTCTAAGAAGCCCAGAAGGTAAACCGTTTGCATCGAATTTTGAGGGACTTGAACCTGGAACGCCGGAGTTCAATAAAGTATATACTAATATTTCAAAACCTGATTCGCCGCATCGCGACGAGTTCACTAAAGCACAGCACAATTTCATAGTTCGAAGTCATTATGAGCCGGCTCTCAAAACAGCTGGTAGCTTAGGATTTGCTGTAGGTGATCGTGGAATACAGGAAGCTGTGTTCAGTTCATCTGTGCAACATGGTAAAGTTGGATCAGTCTTACAGTCAGCAGCAAAAATAGCCGCAAGTGAAAAAAAAGATATTCGAACTATGACGCCAGAAGAACAAATTCCTTACATATATAAAGCAAGATCTGAATATGTTTCTGGATTGAGTTCTGTTCCAGAGGAAACTAAAGCAGCAATCGTGTCGAGATATGCGAGCGAACAAAAAGATGTTTTGGATTTTCAGAAAAAACAGCCTGGTTCGACTATAGTTAAACCAGGCGCAGCAGGTGTTCCTGTGCCGGACATAGTCAAACCAGGCGCAGCAGGTGTTCCTGTGCCGGACATAGTCAAACCAGGCGCAGCAGGTGTTCCTGTGCCGGGCATAGTCGAACCAGGCGCAGAAGTTGTTCCTGTGCCGGACATAACTGCTGCGCCCTTACCATTACCGAATTTATCAAATGGACTAGTGACAGGAGAAATATTTTATATACAGCCGATCATATATCGTACTCCACAAATATTCAATAACATAATTGCAGCATAACATGGCTATTGCAAATCTCATAACACCGAATACTGATAAAAATACTATACCTATAACTGAAGTGACTTTTGTTGCATTCAAAGATAAATTTTTATGGTATTTTGGTAAATCGTTAGAATTAGAAAAAAAAGAAACGGAACGTCTTGAGAAAGCAAGTCGCGAAGCAGCAGAAACACGTCTTGAAACTAAAGATGCTGCTAATGGTAAAGCTGAAAGACTATTGCGTGAAAAATCTAAACTTAATAATAAATCGTTGTTGAAAGATGCATTATTATTTGCTGGTCTTGCTGGATTGGCTGGTGAATTGGGCGACATTAGTAAACTCTTCAATAATATTGAAAGCGGTATTAAGAAGATAAGTGATCTGTTCGATCAGATTCCGGAATTACCGGACATAAACATCAGCATGTTGGCAGGATTAGGTACGATTTCAAAATCCGGTACGATTCCAAAATCCGGTACGATTCCAAAATCCGGGCCGATTAGCAGAGGCAGCAGAGGCACAGCACGAGCAAAAGCTGCCAAACCAGCTACGCCACCACCTAGACCGGTTGTAAGTCCTATGATACCTGGTGAGCCAGTTGTACCAGAATCAGCCAGAGCACCTATGACACCACCTAGACCGGTTGCAAGTCCTATGATGCCTGGTGAGCCAGTTGTACCAGAATCAGCCAGAGCACCTATGACACCACCTAGACCAGCTCCGCCCGTTGCAGCTGGTGAGCCAGTACCAGGCGAACTGGTTCGCATAGGCGGCAAACCTGATGCTAGTGGTCGACCGCAAAAAATCGACGCAAAAGACGCACTTAAGCAAGTCGCTGAAGCTTTAGATGCAAAAATTATGAATAGCACTATAATGAAACATTCAATAGCTGCTCTGAAATGGGTTGGCAATAAATTGATTTTTGTAGATGCTATCATGCAAGCTGTACCGATCATCGATACATTAGATGCTGAATTCAAAAAACCAGGATCGACGGAATATGCCGGCTTGACACCAGATGATTTTTATGATGGGAACATAGATAAGCTCGTTCAGCATCCAGCATTTTCAAGGGATGTAGGATCTGCAATTGGTCACGTTCTCGGCGGATTGGGCGGCGGTGCACTAGGCGGCGCCGTTCTTGGCGCGATGGGTGGTACATTGATCATGCCAGGATTGGGAACTGCCGTTTTAGGTTTAGTCGGTGGTGTTGGTGGATATGTGCTTGGCTCTAAGGTAGGCGAAGCTCTAGGACCATATATGACTGATTTGCTAGCCGGTAGAGAATCTCAAAGCGATCGGGACCGGGCTGCCGGCATGGAATTTTTAAAAAAACTTGAAGCTGCTAAAGAAGAAAGTCGATATGCAGCTTTACAAAGGGGACTTAGCGGCGTGGTAGATGACACGATATATGCAAAACCGGACGAAGATCTTCCAGCAGCACCAACGCAAAGCGATATGGAATTTTTAAAAAAACTTGAAGCTGCTAGAACACGGCTGGAACAAGAAGGTGCTACTCCGGAGAGTGTCGAAAGAATATGGAATGAAAGACAAAATGCAGCTTTACAAAGGGCCATTACCGGCGCGAAAGATGAAACGATATATGCAAAACCGGACGAAGATCTTCCAGCAGCACCAACGGTTGGTAAAAATGAACTTGAGCGACGTAAAGTAGCTGATGATCTCATGCGCCTAGATGTGATGCCAGGCGATGCACAAAAAGCTATTAATGAAGAAAAGCTTAAACAGCTTAATCTTTCAGCAGCACCAACGCAATTAGAAGTACAGCAAGAACATAAATATGTTGGTAAAAATGAACTTGAGCGACGTAAAGTAGCTGATGATCTCATGCGCCTAGATGTGATGCCAGGCGATGCACAAAAAGCTATTAATGAAGAAAAGCTTAAACAGCTTAGAAGTACTAGACCAGAAGCTGCAGCTAGAACTATGATGCTTGATCCAATAATAATGCCAGGTGAACCACCAGTAATCAATAATATATCAGCTGGTAGAGCAACACCGCAGCAGCCGATCGTTATTCGACCACCAGAACAACCGTCGATTATACAAACTAGAAATAATGATGGCTCACTAAAGCTAGCGACAGGTCAGGTCAATTCCTTCTTTGGACCTGACCTGTCGTCTTTTGTCGGTGCGCCTTAGTCTTCGGCTAGCTTCTTAAAGAAAGCCATCGAGTCGGCATCATCATCATCCGCATCCCAAGATGCTTTCTTAGCCGGAGCAGACTTACTCTCAACTGATGCAGGACGTCGCAATTCTGCAACCGCCTCATCGCGATCAGACTCTGATGCATTACCCATGACCCTCGCAAACTTCGTCTTAAGCTCTGCATAGCTCTTGAAGCGCTTCGGATCTAAGAACTCTTCTAGATCATAGCACTTCTCAAGAATCGCAGTCATCTTCTCATCGCTATTAGCAATCGGTGACGCATCGTCGAATTCCGACTTATCGTAATTGCGATATCCCTCGACCATGCGAGCCTTGAGCCTGAAGTTAGCACCAAGCTCAGGATCGAACACATTATGCGGTTGCTCATCATCGAACTGTGGCTCGAGCTTTTCCATGATCTTGTCGAAGACCTTCTTACCGTACTTGAAGAGGAAGACCTTGCCCTCATTCTCAGGCGCGGCAGTATCCTTGACTACATGAATATTGCTAACATACACGAGCTTCCGCTTCTGCGCTCGGGCCTGCTTGCGTGCAGGCGACTCATCATCTGACGTCGAATTCCAAAGCTTGCTGTTGAATTCACCGACCGGATCTGTCTGGCCGATCGTAGTCAGACTGTCCTCGATATACCAAAGACCCGATGGGCCCTTGAAACTGTGGCGCCAAACACGCACCCACGGCACATCTCCAGTACCACCTGCCGGAAGAAAACGAATGATTGCTATTCCGTTACCGGCCTTATCGACCTTGAGTGACCACTCCCGGTCGTCAGCATAATTCTTTTCTTTTGTAGTGAGCTTAGATGCCTCGCTCTTGAGCTTATCCATCACGGACCGACGAGACGAACGAATCTGTTCTAGTGTAGCCATATAATATCTCCTTATTTCGTATGTTATGTATCGTATTGGGCATCGCTGCCCGGTCTATATATCTTGATCGTGCCTCCTTTGTGCATTTAAGTAGCTTTCATTCAATTGCACAATCCTTTCTGAACTTGAGTTGCGAAGTTGTTCTTCAAGCTGAATGATTCTTGATCGAAGAGCCATAACTTCATATTTAAGTCGTTCAAGTTCAGCAATACGATCATCTTTACTGGCGTATTCACCAACGTAAGCCTTAGTCATGCAGCCTCCCTATTTGGCTTAGTGTTATTTCGAAAAACATCTGACATCAATTTAGTTACAATATTTTTGTCGATCTTTTGAGAAATGAACGGAACATATTTACGAATTAATCGAACATATTGCGGAATGACGATATCAGTCGGATATTCCTTATCCCAAAGTGTTGTATACTTCAAGACCATTTCAGTCGCTGCCATAGTTTCGAGAGATAGGGCATTTCCCAAGAACATCCTGAGCACAGTTGGATATACATTCATATTACGACGCCACATATTTTCAACATTTCCATCTGACTCATCATTTATAACTTCGAGCTGCTCTCGCAAATGATATTGAAAAGACTCAACACGTTTCCGCCATTCGGTATATGACTTATCAGTAAAGTCGCCAATCCAAGTCTTACCATTGATGATGTTAGCTAAAATATAATCCGTTGCTTCATCATGCTTATACTTACGTCCAAGACTTTCAAATCGCCAATCGTCTTTCGAGACGGCATTAGACACTTTAATCTTGCCATTATATTTGAAAAAATCATAGCTGTCACTATTAAAGTGCAGTTTAAGTGAGACATATCGATTCTTAACTAAAGCACCATCGGACGTCTTCATATGGGCAGTCTTGCTCCACGTTTCCGCTTCAATAAATTCATGGCCTGAGCTTCTATCTTCACGCCCTTCCTAATACGTGGAACTATCAGACTATTAGCCGATTCGATCTCAATGCCTGTCTTAACACATGCACGCACAATCGCATCAATATATCCCATGTGACCATTAGCCACATATGAATCGATAATCTGACAGAATTTATCTGAACTTAATATCTTAAGCTCCGGTTTAATGCTCATTCTATAACAACCCCTCCTTGGTCGAGTCGATCGATATCTTCCTTGCCCATAGGTTCTGGCCAATAGATCTCGAATGCGACGGTATCTCGAATACAGACAAAACAATGGTAAAGCCCGGGCTTGACTGCAGTATATTCACCAGCTCGAAGAACCGTCCTATCGGTTAACTTATTTTCCTGATAAACATCAATGGCCAATTCGCCGGTCTCGACGAAGAAGCCATTCCACTTATAATGATGCCGATGAACGCTACATCGATAACCGGCCTTGACTTCAATGCGATGAAATTCAACTAGAGGATTGACTTCAAGAGCTTCGGTCGTTCCCCAGACTTTGCCACACTTCATTATTAAGCTACCTTTTCATGTTGCATTATATCAATTCTATTTTTAATAGTATAATCAATTTCAATGAGATTGTCAATAACATTTTTGAAATTAGATAACTTAATCATATTCGGCCCATCACTTGGCGCTGAATCCGGATTCGCATGCACTTCTATGAAGACGCCAGCAACACCGACTGCGACTGCAGCTCGAGCGAGAATGGGTGCAAAGTCTCTATTACCACTCGACTTGTCTCCGCCGCCACCCGGAAGCTGAACGCTATGCGTCGCATCAAATATCACATGGGAATACGATCGCATTATAGCAAGACTGCGCATATCAACTATTAGATTATTATATCCGAATGACGTACCGCGTTCAGTCAGCATATGCCGGTCGCACCCATGACTTTTGAGCTTATCTACGATCCACTTAGTATCATGCGGCGCTAAGAACTGCCCCTTCTTGACATTCACTGGTTTTGTCGTCACTGCCGCAGCCTGTAGAAGATCTGTCTGCCGACAAAGAAATGCTGGAATCTGCAGGATGTCAGCTGGAATAATATCACAATGCCATGCTTCATGTACGTCAGTCAAGATCTCAACACCGGTCACTTCTTTCAGGCCTAAGAATCCATATACGGCATCATCGATACCGACTCCACGATAAGCCTTAGCATGAGTTCGATTGGCTTTATCAAATGACGTCTTATAGATGAAGTTAACTTCATATTTTTCGCAGACTTCACGGATATGACTAGCATGATCGATCGCATGTTGAGTGCCTTCGAATACGCATGGCCCAGCAATGATGCTGAGCTTCTTATCATTTCCAAGTCTTTCGAAAAATACACTCATCATCAACCCCCTATATGATAAAATATATGATTATCTATCGATTTAGTTTTGATGTAATGACGACTAAATCTCGAAACCGTCTTATTATGAAAGTGCGTCGCGCCTTTGCTCGGATCTGCAAGGTTCGTAGTTAGAATGCGTTCTGCAATATGCTCACTTAGATTCCATTGTTGTAAATTAACATGTTTCTTCATGATAGCTTTATCGCATACCCATGTATATTGGCACGTACGTTTTGTCCGCTGATATACGACCGAGCATATATCAGTCGGGAACCTACCATCATTCTTTCGATTGATGACTGTCATTCCGACTGCAATCATACCAGATACAGATTCGCCACGTGCCTCGTGATATATGACACGAGCTATGCAATCGCGATCTCGCTTACTCGGTAATGCCGATAACAATGAGCTCTCGACTGGTATGATCGGTGCGGCTATGATTAATGGTGTCGCTGATAAAGAAGTGTGGTTGTTGATATCGATTAATAATGCAGTGACAAAAGAAGCGAAAGCTAAAGAAGCTTTTCCGATCATCTTTATATCCTCCGTGATGAAGCGAATTGTTTCTGTTCCCAGGTACAATTCGCAAAAACCCGGCCCAGCAACTAAGCTGCTAGAGCAAGAGTACCGTTATCGTTAGCACTCGTAGTTTCAGCCTATAAGGCGGCTATCCCGTCACCTCCGAAATGTTTTACTCTCCTGTCTATCCTAATTCCGGCCCATCATAAAGACCCCGTATATTGAGATCCTTATGGTGGACCGGCCGAGTACTGCCCTCGGGTCCAGTAAAAGCGCTACACAACATCAACAATGACTCATTATATATTATCAGCCAGCTGATTGAAAGTCAATAGTCAATATTTCGGTACCGCGTTTCTTGTCGGCGGCTTCGGTTCTAGAGATTCATACATCCTGAAACCATTACCAGTCGATACGACGCAGGCGACTTCCGGCTTGACGAAAAATACGGTCGTAGTTCCTGTCTCACGATTAGCCGTCACTAGACCTCGTACTTCACTAGCTTCGTCGATGACCCAACTAAAAACGGGCGCTTCTTTATACGGCTCTTCTAGTACTTGATTGATCATTTCTACTTTACCGCATACGATCTGCGGCTTATATTGCTCCTGCCTTTGTCCGTATGCGACCGATGTAGCGATTAGACTGAATAATATCAATGCAGCGATTATGATCATATTCCTTAGCATGGCCGTCTCCTTTCTATTGCATCTATAGTCAGTTCATAATATTTACTAGCCGACTTCATAAATGTCTGCACTATTCCGGAATCGCATGCAATGACAACGACAATTCCAGGAATCTGAATACCCGTCCTCTCTTCAAACATGATTGCATAAGCCGTAGTCTGAAGGAAATAGTCAAGAATATCGGCTTCATCTTTTTCATGATCTGCCGTCTTATAATCAATCACGGCTTTTCGTCCAGCCCAATTACCGATTAGATCACATCGACCAGCCGCACGTAATAGATGGGAATACATTCCGCATTCGATACCATAGACTTCAGTAAGATTCTCATCGAGCAACCGACGCAATCCATCGAACGCTCGAGCACGAACTGGACTAACGGGCCGCTCAATCTCCTCGCCGAGAACATATTTTTCCATCAGTGAATGAACCGCAGTGCCTCTAGAGGCAGCACGATTCGATCTTGCAGCGGCCTCACCCTCGCCGATACGCTTTCTCCAAGCGGCTAGGGCCCGCTTCTTTTCCGGATTGTTTCCGAGGATAGTCGTGATCGACGGATACTGATACCAACCAGTAACAGGTTCGCTATGACTTCCCGGGACATGATAGACCCGACCAGTATCGGTTGTCTGTGCTGCTGTCTCAGGTATCGAAATTTGTGCGTCTTTGAATCTCATTTGCTGTTTCCTCGGCTAAGGCCATATATCCTTCTCGTACCCAGCCATCATTACGAAAATTACCTATCTCACGCATATAGAATGCTAGATCATCGATCAGCTCCTCGATTGTACAATCTAATTCAATCTTCGGCTTTTTCTTCATGTTTTCCATCTAAACAAAGCCGGCTTCCAGCTTCGCTACTATATAGTCTTTCACCAGATCCGATCGGACTATGTCGTCCTTGGTAAATTCGATCCGAGTAAATGATTTTATCTTCGAGCAGATCCGCATGAATTTTTCCAGGCCATTGCGTTCGTCTTCGCGCCACAAGTCCGATTGTCTGAAGTCTCCGGAAAATATGACGCGGCATCCATCCCCCATCCTCGTTATGATTGAATCTAGCTCATGAAAGCTCATGTTCTGGCATTCATCGACAATCACCGTATTATCGCGAAACGTCAATCCACGAACATACGATGTTGTTGAGAATTCGATATATCCCAGGGTCTTCAGCTTATCGTATGAATCCGATCGGCCAGTAAGCTGCTTGAGTATCGCCGAGTACGGAAGCTCGTACACCGCGGCTTTCTCGGCCACGCCGCCAGGAAGGAACCCCATGTCTCGAGTCGGAACCACGCTTCGCATCACGACCACCGGCTTAGGCTCTCTTCCGGCGATCGCTGCCTCGAGAGCGAGGTACAGAGACAGGAACGTCTTGCCGGTCCCAGCCACGCCGGGGAGTATCAGGTTCTGACCGGCGGCGTACGCCTCGAAGACTCTTCGCTGGTTATCCGTCTTGGGTTCTATCCGACTCAGAGACGGCGGCCTCAGAAACTCGGCTCGCTTCATCGCGCGCTTCTCTCTCTTAGTCAGGCTTGCTCTCTCAAAGAACGCATCGTTATCAATGGAGATGCTCAGAGTCATGGAGCCCCCTTTTCAGAACGTGTTTATGGTACTCCCACGATTCCTTCGCTTGATGTTGCGAAGAATGTCGCGAAACGAGTCGTCTGGTTTGTTTTTCTTAGAAGCCACGCCGCTGACGATGTGCGGAGAGCTGACTCTAAGCCTGACGTGAGAGTTCTCTTTCAGGTAGGCCTCCATCTGCGCGATGGTCATGAGAGTCGTGGTGCTCTCGTCGGTCTTTGTGTCGATGAACGTGTATGTCGGCATGCGTTGTATTTATACTCCGTGAGCGTTGAGAAAGTTGTCGACCGTTAGGTCTAAGACAACCAGCGCCGCGCGCCGAGAGTACCACGATGAGTCGGCCTCTCTGGCGAGGTCGACGATGAACTGCTCAGGAGACGGTAAGTTCACGCGTGTACCAGTCCGGCGCCGCTCGGCCGCGCGCCCAGACGGCAAAGCGGCTCTTCGACACTCGATAGAAGTTGCGATAGCTCTCAACGACGTCGCTCGTCTTGTACTCGTCGGGCATGCACATCGAGTGAGTAGTGAGCGCGCGCTCGGCCATTGCTTCAGGACGAGCTCTCAGCGCTCGCTCGAGGCCGCTCTCGCGCACGCGGTGCACTCTACCATATCGGTATGTGTACTCGTCGCAGAGAGAGCTCAGCAGGCGCCACGCCCAGTCGTAGTTCTCGCCGCCGACTCGAGCCCAGGCCGAGCACGGGTGGTTCGCGTGAGTCACTCGATATAACAGTGACTCACGATCGTCGCCAGGATCGAAGTAGTACTCGGTGCGGCGCCGCGCCTTTCCCTCGGGCACGTACGTACGCGCTACGAACGAGTCGACCAGTCGGTGAGCGGTCGACAGCATCTGCGCCTCTTCGAGGATCATCTTGACCACGTGCTTGTCGCAGTGCATATGCGCCGCGGCGACTGGGTCTTCGTGCAGTATGAACCGGTTCATTGCTTCTCCATGATGTCGTATTTGGAAATTAGCATAAGCTTAGTAGTGCTTTTACCAGTCGACTTATCGATGAATGTATATGTCGGTATCTAAATATTTATACCTTCCTATCTTCTAGAATCTTACGTATTGTCAACCAATAGTCACGATCGGCCAATAATGCTGCGGCCAGCAATGTGGCCATACTAGGCATCGATAGCGTACGCATGAAGATCGAATTCAGTGAAGATATGATGACGATATAGAACAAGAAGTTCGAAGCATATATGCCGATCATTTCTCTATGAACTCGTCGAATATACCATGATCGGTTCATTTCACGGCGCAGATCATTTACAAATTCGATGAATAGCATGCCGCCGATCTTCATGTCAAATCATTCTGGTTAATCATGCGCAATGAGATCATCTTCGGTTTAAATTTTACGATTGAGGCTGTGGGTGTGGGCGTGGGTGTGGGCGTTGGGCGATCCCCTGCGATATCAGTCATGACGACTTCAATCGAATCCCGAGCAACGCCAGCTAGTGTCGCTTTCGACATATGAAGTTCCAATTGAGTTCCATCTTTGCAGACGGCGATCAGATATCGTGTCTCGCCATTCGATGCGACTCGAGCTGACCTAGCAAATAGCACTATCGGCTTTTGTATATTTGAACCGGTCATGATTTCTCTGCTGATATAGAGGGATCGATATAGCTGTATCGCCAGACATCGTCTTTCAGATCATGCTTCGGACGATCGACTGGAATGCAATTGTATTTTGAAACCATCGTATGCATCATAACTCTAGCGCCGACTTCAGTCATGCTATATGAAGTTATGAGCCGACCGACCGGCGGTATCTTAAGCTTCTTTGTCTTCGTCTTGCTTTTAGCGTTCATAGTGGTTATGATGCTTATATACGAACCAGCAACGATCGTGCCAATGACGCCGGCCATAATGGTCCCAATACGCTTCAGTCACGCAACGGCGCTCGGGCCGATGCATGACCGTTGGCGGCAAATAGTATATGTTCGGCGGAGGATAATAATATACCGGCGGGGGTGCTTCATAATAATGCTGCGGGCGATGATGATTATGATCCGTTATGATCGCGCCCAGAATTCCGCCGAAAATCATACCGCCGAGAAATGGAAAAGCATCTCCGCCGGCCCGGGCCGGAGTCGGAGCTGCAATCAGACTAACAACTACAACGACTCCGGCGAACTTCATTACATGCTCCAA
>SXGQ01811779.1_pt1 | contig 62197 bp, 64 predicted proteins | sample 3178371 | NCBI WGS metagenome assembly SXGQ01 (sample SAMN11356859, study PRJNA531348) | freshwater metagenome | isolation source: freshwater sample F1-20 | place: China: Fuxian Lake, Yuxi | collected 2017-12-25
CCCCCCCAGCCTAGGTCTGGTAACCATTAGGGGGCATAGTCCCAATAACTAGGGGGCATGGGGCTAGGTTATTGGTCATTTGGGCTGGATGTCTTGCCGTTTCCGGCGCGGCATCCCTTTAGAATGCCTCCCGGCTCACGGGATCGGCCCGAGACTGCGCCCGCGGGATTCCCGCGTGGTTTGTTCACGAGTCTCCGAATCGAACCTTCCCCGCAGGATTCACGCGCGGGGTTCCCGCCCGGTTCCCCCCTTGGGACGCCCTAGGCCAGTACTTCGGAGTACTGTAGCAAGGCTACCTTGGGGCAAGAATCCGGGAAGGGAAGGCCCATGAAGTCGGCTCTGCCGGATGGGTTCCTGCGAAGGGGTAAGGTTCTAGGCATGGCGCGGGGTATCCTACTGACCATCGTGGTTGGTGGAATCCCCCTGCTCTTTTCTAAAGGAATGCCATGACTAACTATATCGCTCGACTTGTGGTTGATACTGGTCTCTCTATTCAGAACAAGATCCACAATGGTATTGCGTGGGAAATCTACGATTTCAAGGAACTCATCCTTGAGTGTGAGAAGGAGCGTCTTGATCGTCGCACTACGAGAAGCCTCGTTTTCGATGTTCTGGAAATCATTCCACGCATGGACAAGGATGCCCGTGCGAATGCATGGAAGGAGATCTCTGGTCAGTTCCTTCCCGCGAAGGAATACACTGTCACCAAGATCAACATGGAGACTGCTACCGAGGCGGAAGTTGCGGAGCACCTTTCCAAGGTCTTTGCCGCCAAGGTTGCAAAGATGGCTAAGGCTACGGCCTAATGCCTACGGCCTAATGCCGCAGGGTATCCCTCCGGTTATACCGGAGGGTATCCCGCGCCGTGCCTAGATAACCCGCCCCCATTCAATAGGAAAAATATGCTTCAATCTACCCAGATGAAGGAAGATTGTGATCTTGTTGCGAAGATGATCCGCAAGTCGGGATTGTCACTTGTGAGAGTTCTTGGCATTGCCAAGGCACAAGGAATCGAAGTACCTTACATGGAGTTTGTCAGGAGATACCACACCGATGGAACTCCTCGCAAGACTTTCATTCCCGTGGATGTTTCGCACCCAAGGAGTGATACGGCTAATTCCAAGTGGGAGAATACCCACAATCACCAACCACGGTACGATAGAATGCTCCGTGGTCGGCTTGGTCGTGGTCGCGCCTGAATAACGCCGTGCAATAACGCCGTGCAATAACGCCGTGCCTAGAATCCTATCCCTTTGCAGGACTAAATAAAAATCCGGTATTCCATAGGGAAACCTATGGAATATCTTTCCTTGTGGGTAATGAAACCCTCGGTGGAAGTTTCCTCAACTTTCTGCAAAGTATGCGTTACGACTATTGGCATACTTCAAGATGGGAATAGTCCGGCATATTGTAGGGAAACTTACAATATGTCTTTATAACAAGTAGGCAGCAAAGCATAAGCCCTACACTAATGGTATATTACGGGGAAACCTGTAGTATGCTTTTCAAGTCCCGAATAAGCTTAGGCTAGGGACTGTTTCTTTCTCTAAAGTAATCCGGCTATGCCGGGAAAGGTTTGACACAATGGCATTTATCGCAATGATTCAGGATGAAGAAAAGTCTCCAGTGTTCAGCCCTCTTTGTGAGATTTCTCAAGATTCTTTGTCTATTCCTTATGTGATTGAAACAATCACCGAAGCATATAGGCAAACTATTCCCGGTCATATTGTGGAGTATGTTACGCTCACTACTTCACATCTTTCACTAAATAACTATAAGATTGTTGTTGTTCAACACCTAGATCGGGTGGATGATGAAGGACATGATTATGTGGATTATTTCACCTTTGAGTTGCTTGTGAATGTCAAGTATGTGCCTACCTTTGGTCGAAAAGCTAAAGAAATATTCTGGGAAGAAATGGAAAACAATAAGTAATATACCTAGGCTAGGTATTACTTTCTTTCTTTCTAATCCGGCTATGCCGGGAAAGGTTAGAACATGCATCAGTTAGTTGCAATGATTCAAGAAGCTGAAGATTCTTCAGTCTTCACTCCACTAGCCATCATCGCGTCGTCGTTGTCTACGCCTGATGTTATTCAGGCTCTTACCGAAACATACCGGAACATAATCCCCGGTAATGTTGTGGATTATATCACCCTCACTACGACGAATCTTGGACTGAATAAGTACAAGATTCAGATTGAAGAAGCCCACCCCTGTGTGGACGATGAGGGATATATCATCTATCGTACATTCTCTTTGATTGTGGTTCTTCTCTTTGTTCCCACCTTATGCCGGGAAAGGTTAGGATAATATGATAGAAGATCTTATCAAAGAGCTAAATAAAATCTCAGATAAAAAGTATTATCTACATAAAGAATACATGCCTGCTGCGCGGGGTGGTTTTGACCGGAACCGTGAACCTACTTATATGCTAATGATTGAATCAAAGAGTTATGCCCTTGATGTGGGGGTGTCTTATACCGAATATTCTAACTATCTTTCTAAGGAAGATATGGTTAGTTTTCTTGCTAGACTAACAGGAGCAGACTAATGAACAAGATTCAAAATAAAACTTTGTGTTGGTTGAGTTCTTTGGGTTTTGTTGGCCTTTCTGTAGGATGGTATTTCCAATACCATCAAGTTTACTTCGATAGTTGGTGGCATGCAATTTGGATTCTGCCTGCGACCTTTATCTTCGTTGGTGTACCGGGTATTGCTATTGGAGAGTTATCTATCCGAAAAGCTCAGGAATACTGGTAATGGTGTTTATTTTATTTGTTGTTTATAGTGTTGTGTTGTCTACGGTAGCATTACTGTCTTATCTAGCAAAGGAATAACATGCAATATAATAAAGTTCACATGTATCGGGAGTTTATCCGAGCGATTATCGTAAAGGATACTACCATTGATTTGGTATCAAAGGGAGAACTCTGCTCTTTTATGTCACAAATGAGTAGGGTTATGGAAGAACTAATTAGGGTTGCTTCCAATGACGATGAAAATATTGACTCTCTCATTGATTGGATTGAAACCTGTTTATATCAAGAACAAAGCATTACAAATCTTCGTGAAGATATTGCGGGGTTGAATAGAGAAATCGAACGACTCAAGGAACTTAATAACAATCAAGCAAGGATGTTGATAAAGAAGTGACTTTATGGTCTTTGCTGTTCTTCTTCTTGCATATATTGTTATCGTAGGAACCATTCTTTACACTCTAACAAAGGATTATTGATGGCTAAGTATAATAAGAATGCCTTGACTCCGTTTCATCAGAAGGTTGCTATCTCTTATATCAAGCAACTTATCAATGACCCGAACACTTGCGAGGTTCTTCGGAAGAAGCTGAAGAAGGGTCTCAAGAAGAAGGTTGCAGCCTAATGAATCCGATGAATCCATATTATGTTGCCATTGTTTTTGGCGATGACGAGATGGAATGTCATCAGGTATGGGCTGTTAGTGAAAGTGAAGCAATGAATACAATCCTGTGTTTCTATAAGGATTGTACTATTATTGGTATTCTTTTTGGAGTTGACAAGGAGTAACATGGATTTGATTGATAAGTATTTTGTTGCTGTTGATCAGGCCAATAACGGCTACAAGAACTATACCTTTAGGCAAAATAATAGTGGTGGTTATTATATTGGTCCAGTTTCTTTTACTGTGACTGCACAAAGTAGGACTCAAGCCTTCAGTATTCTTGCTGATCAGCCCTACTTTAGTGATGTTCATTGTGAATGTTGCGGTCCTCGTTGGGGTCTTTATGTAGAGGAGAGTGAACTGTGAAGAATAGTGGTAGTGTAAATGGGTTTGTTACTGTAGTAGTCTTGAATGATGGAAAAACTTTTACTGATATTCATGGATGCACTATCTGTGTTATTCCATACGATCAGTACATAACTACTATTGAAAATGGTTATGATGCTGGTGAGTTCAAGCCTGTTGCTGAGTTTAGTCTGAGCAATGTTTCTATTCCTTTGGGGGATATGTAATGGAAGATTATTACCCTGATCCTGATGCTCTTTATGAGGAGCAGCATGAATGGCATGATCATTGGTATGATAATATTGATCGTGATTGTTCTCCTTCTTATCTTTGTGAGGATGAATACGGAGATGATGATCAATGAACACGCTTGATAGAAATAATGTAGGTAATCTAATGACTGTTGTTCGTCCTATTGATAAGCATGCCCCATCATTTGAGGGTGAAAAGTACAAAGCAAATGCTTATCTCTTTGATGAGGAGCTGAATGAGTGGATTAGTTTCTATTGGATTACCGCCGAAGAATATAATACTAATGGTGGTGGTACTCAGTGTACTTGGATAAAGAACAATGCCCAAGTAAATAATGAGGCTCACTTTGGTATCAAACTAACGGCGCAAAATCTTGGATCAGGTAATGCAAAGGCTGCTTCTCTTGCTATGTATCAGCGTCAGAAGTTGGCTGCTGAACATGGTTGTGCTCCACCTGTACATGGTCTTTGTTGCGTGAAGGTATTTAGCAAGGTAGCAAAGAAGGTTGTTACCTTCTGGGGATACCTTTCTTGCGCTGCTGAACTTGGTGGTATTGGTGAGAATCCCGATGCACTTTATGAGTTTCAGGAGTATCTTGATAAGTGTCGGGAGAAGTGGGAAAAGCTTGATGAAATTGAATCCATGTTAGATGATACTAATTGGATTAGTGGCCGAACTCAAAATCGTGTTATGGATTTTCTTAGAGAAGAGACTGAATGTGAACACCCAGATGACATCAGTTTCTATGACTGGTGTATGAATAGTGGTTACAATCCTTTGGATATTGGTTATCTACAGGATAAATTGAGCGAACTTGATTCTTATAGTTTGCAGCACGACTTCTTCCCTATTGGGTCAAAGTATCCAAAGGGATCTTATATGGGTAGCGACCTCCATGAAGGTAATGTTGCTTTGTGGAATGGTAACCCAGTGTGTATTGATTTTGGTTATCACTGTCTAGCAGAAAGGAATCGCTGGAGTGCTGTATAATATTATAAAGGAGTATGATTATGATGGAATGTGGTACACAGTGTATGTCAATGGTCAGCAAGTCTCTGGGTTCCGAGATCAAGGAGATGCAAATCTCTTTGCAAAATGGTACACAGATCCTAATGAGGACTACGCCAACTCTAGACAATATGCTTTATGTAATAACGATTATGACCTGCGATCATCCAGTTTGGGTGATAAAAGCAGCGGGTGAAACCCCCGATGTTGCACTTTCCGTTCTCTGCCGAATAGTTGGGGCTACTGATACAGTACTACAGGGAGATCCCGAATGACGAGAACTAATAGACACAATACAAAAATTGAAACTAACTATGGTGAAGTTGAGGTAGAGTTTGAGGTTATGTGGACTATAGATAAGCATAGTAAGTGGTCTATCTGTAACATAGATGTTATTGATTATACCAATGAAACTATTGATTATAATTCTCTTTTCAATTATGTTATTGATTATGCTACCTATAATTGCGATCCCTTTGGAGGTAACTCTGATGAAGAGATTGATTATGTTGATTGAAGTTGAGGACGCGGATCAACAGCAGTTTCTTTATGATGTGCTTCAGCAGATGATTGAAGAGCGACAACTTCAAGGATACTTTACACTTGTCGATAACGGCGAAGCCGTTGAAGATCTGCCTCATTACATGGAGTATGAGCGTAACAAGTTGATTCCTACTATTGCCCCTTTGGAGAAAGACTTTGAGAACCTGTATCATAAGTGATAACATTGCTTTGCTAATAACTATCTGTAATAACCTAAATAGCTGGATGCATGATCCACATAAGAGAAATGTAGCAATGCTTATGCTAAACGAGTTTGATCGTATGACTTATAATCAGTACTGGTTAACTGATGATGAGGAACTTTTTATCAACCATATTATTAACACCATTGAAAGTTACTGCTAATGGATAAAACGAATACAAATACTTTTACTAAGTCTTCTTTGTCTGATTCAATTACTGCGCTTACTAATGCTATTGCAGCTGAGGTTGTTAAGAATCTTGAGACCACAATTCATAGTAGGTTGGAGCGTTTGGTTGAGGATTATCTTGAAGGTGATGATTTTGCATACACACTTGATGATATTGTTAAGGACAAACTTACTGAAATTGTTTCTGAGCATGTTAGTAATATCTCTTTGCGAGTTGAGGTCGAACAGTGATTGAACCTATTCATGATAATACCTTTAACTATTGGATGGATTGGTTGGATGCCCATAGTATTGATCACACCAAGATTTCTGACAAGGATCTGAGTGAATGGATGCATGGTATGGAAAAGGTTATTGGTGATCACTTTATGAACTCAGTTCCTTCTTCGTGGCTTGATAAAAACGAAGATGATGTTGATGATGAGTGGGAAAATATCCCACACGAAAATGATGATTGCGAAAACTAAGAAAGGAACTTATATGTTATACGCACTTTTTGTTAGTTGGTTTTTTGTTATTTATTTGGTTGTGTCTGGTATTAAAAACCGTAATATGATTAAGGATTTGTACCAACAAGTTAATACTTTAAAGGGTACTGTGCTTACGCACAATAATGAAATTGTTTTGCTTAAGAATAAAACCTTTGGTGATGTTGCCTACAAGATTCTAAAAGAAAACTGCCGCAAGATGGGTATTTGTCATTGGTTTAAGTGACAATGAAGAAGGGTGGCTGAAATAGTTAGAGCGCATGCCTTATAAGCGTGAACATGTGGGTGCGATTCCCGCCCCTTCTATTCTCTATTCCTGTAGCTCAACTGGATAGAGCAATGGCCTTCTAAGTCATAGGTTACAGGTTCAAGTCCTGTCAGGAATGTTAATCTGTTAGGAGATATATGGATAAATACACTAAGTCTGAGTTAACTAAAATCTATGAACTTATGTGTCTTAATAAGTTCTGTGAGGCTATGGATATGCTTTGTATGATTCTTCATAAACACAATATTAAGCCATAGGTTACACTATAAATTCCCAATAGGGATGTTGTAAGAAATGTTTATATACTTTTCTTACAAACGATTCTATGTATACAGCGGACTTTGAACCCGCCAAGGTACATAGAATCTTTTATGGCACTGTAGTCCAAAGGCAGAGACAGTTGATTTAAAATCAATAAAGTGTGGGTTCAATTCCCACCAGTGCTACTTTGGGTTGGTAGCTCAATAGGTAGAGCAGTTGACTTTTAATCAATTGGTTGAGAGTTCAAGTCTCTCCCAACCCATTCTTTAGAAAGGATTATAATGGACAAGTCATTGGGTGGTGGTAAATGAAGTACGATGAAACACTTGAACGATTTGTTGATCACGATGTATATATTTATTGGGAAGACATTGCAGGATATTCTGATTCATGGATGGAACGCAATGATATTCTTGACATGCGACCCCACTCTTGTGTATCAATTGGGCGTATTCTTGAAATGACTGAAGAGTATATTACTATTGTAGCTACATGGGACGATGCTAAGACTATAGTTTCTGATGTGAATTGTATTCCGCTTGGTTGTATCACCAAGATTGTTTTTATTAACCCTCTAGATTCAGAAAGATACAAGTGATTAATAAATCATATACGAAAATGATTGGACAACACCCGGATAACTACAGCATTGTCTCTATCATGGACATCACTTATACTGATTATCATGGTCAAGACGATGTGTTTACTTTTAATGTGATTAAGAATGATCATAAGGGTATTACTGCTATTACGCAGTCTATTAGTTATGATGATCTAAAGCAACTTGCACTTATTATTTGGGATGCAACTAGTACTTATGAGCGAAGACAGAGAGAAAAGAAGGAAGCGGATGGAAGAGAACAAGAAGCACAAGGAAACGGAGCGGATTAAGCCAAAGCTTGATCCATATAGACGGAGTAAGGTACGCGACAATGATCGTCATGGTCGCTATGAAGATGAAAACAAAACCTATTAAGGAAACTAATGGCTCACAATATTACGGAAACTGATAGCGCGGTGTTTAATAAGAAGGCTGCTTGGCATGGACTTGGAGTTGTTATTCAGAATGACATGACTCCTACTGAGGCTATGGAAATCTCTGGTCTTAACTGGACTATCTCCAAGACTAGTTCTGTGTATGCTGGCGATGCTCAGTCTGATGATTATAATGCGATTATTCGTGATGATAACAACACCATCCTTTCTATTCAATCTCCTGACTATAAGGTGATTCAGAATAGCGAAGTGTTTGATATGGCGTACAATCTTGGTTCTGAAATCAAGGTTGAGTCTGCTCTTTCTATGAATGGTGGCCGTCGCCTTGTAGTTCTCTGTAATACGGGAACTATGGATGGTGTAAATGGCAATGATCCGATTGAAAAGTACATGGCTTTCATCAATAGTCATGATGGCACTCTTGCACACTCTGTTATGCCCACTAGTATTAGAATTGTTTGTCAGAATACTTTAAGCATGGCTATGGCATCTGGTTCCAAGAAGGCTTTCCGTATCACTCATACTGGAGATATCAAAAAGAAGCAGGAAGCTATGGCTAATGCCCTTAAGTTCTACCAGCAGACTGGTAAGTTGTTTGAGGATAAGGTTTCTGCTCTGGTTAAGAAGGAACTTACCAAGGCTGACATTCAGAAGTTCTGGATGGATGTCTGGGGTATGATTGAGTCTCCGATTATCGCTAATCCTCAGTCTGAGGATGAGTATACTAACTATCTCAAGGCTACTACCACGATTGCTAAGTGGTCTGAAACATTTGATAGCGAGAGGCAGTCGCTCAATAGCACGGCTAATCTGTGGCTTGTTGCTAATGCTGTGACTAAGGAATTGCAGCACCGTGTTCCTGCCCGTGGTAAGAAGCCTACCTTTGAGTCGGCTGCTTATAACAACTTGCTCGGCAAGAATCAGGATGCTACGACTGATGTTATGCAATATGCTTTGACCTTTGCTTAAGGAGAAATCTAATGTGGCGATATGGTGATCACGAAATTCGTCGTAACTCATACGGTTTTAGTGAAGAGCATGGTTATGTATGTGACTGTTTAAGATCAACAGATCCATATGAAATGCTTTGCCCTGTCTGTCAGGAATATGTAGACGCACCCCAAAAAGCGGAGGAAATGCTTGATGAGACTATGGAATAAACTAACTAAAGAGGAACAAGAAAAGAGGACAACACTTCAGCTTGTTACTGAAGAAGAGATGCTTTTTCTGTCTGATAAAAAGTATTGGGAAACATATAACGCAAACCCCGATGAAGCTATTCCAGAGCAGACTTTGATTGATGCTTGTGTTATCCACCTCACTCCATGCTATCAGAAGTGGATTGATACGGTATCACAAAATAGGAAAACTCCCGATTGGGCTGTTCCTTTGTTCGCTGTGGGTGCTGCAAAGATGGCTGATATTACTGTTAGGTCTTTGATTCTTGAATGGTTCAACTCATCTTTTTGGGAGCGTAAGTATGAAGGAGATCTCTTTCCCTTGCCTACCGCTCAGCATATCTCTCATGTCATATCTGAAATGGTCATTGAGATTGTGTCTTATCAACAAGCCAAGAAACAGTTCCGTGAAGACTGGCTTAAGCAATCTCATTACCAGAAGAAGTGGACTACTAAACGATGTAAAGCTTTTGCTTATAAGATGGGTACACTAAATAAGAAGAACTTTAGCAGAAAGCAGCGCGAAGACTTTGGGCATCATATGATTCGTATTGCGGAGATGTCTGAGATTATTAAGCTTAAAAATATTCGCAAGCATACTGGCAAGCGATGGACTGAGAGAGTGGTTGTTACCTTTACTGATGACATTCTCGGCGAGTTACACAAGAGACATAAGGATGTTATTGCCAAGGCAGCATTACTATATCGACCAATGATCGTTCCTCCAGTAGATCATACGCTTACCAGCAGCGGAGGAAATCTTCTTCAGTATGTTCGTAAGCCTGTGGTGCAGAGGTTTAAGGATGTAATATTGGATGAGAAGGTTAATCAAAAAGGCAGCACTCCATCACAGACTGTCATTGATGGTCTTAATGGAATGATGCATACTGAGTGGGCTATTAATACCAAGGTGCTTGAGATAATGGAGAACCTGTTTAAGAACAATACACGGGAAGCCAATCTTCCTGCGTATGACTTCTCCGCGTTTGATTTTGCCTCACCTTATCCCGCTGATGGTACTAAGGAAGAGCAGGCAATGTGGTGCGCTCAAAAAGAAGAAGCCTATAGTAATTGGTACAAAGAAGAACAGTTGCGTGGTCGTATGCTTGTCAGGCTACAGCTTGCTAAGTATCTAATTCCACAGAAGTTCTTCTACCATATCTTTACCTGTGACTTCCGTGGTCGTGCTAACTCTGCATGTGATCTGCTGTCTCCACAAGCTTCTGACTTTGATCGTGGTCTTATTATGTTTGCAGAACCGCGCAATCAGACTTTATCTGGCAAGTACTGGTTAAAAGTACATGTTGCTAATCTATTTGATCAAGACAAGATTCCTTTTAATCAGCGGGTTAAGTGGGTTGATGACAATATGGATATGTTCAGACAAATTAATGATGATCCTTATGGTACACGAAAGCTGTGGATGTCTGATAAAAAGAAAAAGAATCCCAGTTTCCAGAGACTCGCTGCTGTGTTTGATCTTTGTCGTACTGATGGTATGACTCAAGTTGCTGTTCAGATGGATGGTTCCTGTAATGGTGTACAGCATTGGGCTGCGCTTATGCGTGACCAGACGCTAGCCAATAAGGTCAATCTAATCAATACAGACCAGCCGCAAGATCTTTATCAGTTAGTTGCTAACAACATGACTGATAATATGATTGCTGTGAAAGAAGAAGATAATAACAAAGGTCAATGGGCTATTAAGTTTCTTGATCATTGGAAAGGTAACATTGATCGATCAGTTGTTAAGAGGGCGGTTATGACTGATCCATATGGCGTTACATTCTATGGTATTCGCAGATACTGCAAGACTGAGGGACATCTTGATTGGGTAGGCAAAGATAAAATAGCTGGAGCAGTTATGGAACTTTCCACCTTTATTGATCAAGCTCTTAGAGGTACATTGATTGAACCTAATAAGGGTAAGGCTTGGCTCAAAGTTACCGCTGATATATTCTCTGAGGTTGGTAAGAATGTTGAGTGGACTACGCCATGTGGTTTTAAGGTTGTCCACCAGTACTACGAAATATTGACACGCCGTTCAGTAGCTAAACTGTTTGATATGAAAGAGTTACACTTTGGTGCGCCGGATAAAGAAACAATAGATGAAAGCTCAGTTAATCTGGCTATCTCTCCAAATTACATACACTCGCTGGATGCTAGTCATATGTGGTCTACCATTAAGCGAATGCTTGATTCAGGTGTAACTCAGTTCAGTATGATCCATGACTCGTATGGTTGTCCTGCTCCAGATGTTATTCTTATGAGAGCCTTCACTAATGAAGAGTTTCACAAGATGCATAGCACTAATCTTTTGGCAGCAATGCGAGAAGAACTTATGCAGAACATTGGTATTGAGTTGCCAAACACTCCCGAAGTAGGAGAATTTAACATTGATAATGTGCTTAATGCTGAGTACTTCTTCCAATGAAAGATAAAGTGTATAGAGTAAAAAGTGAAGGAGACATGGAGGAGGCAGTTAAAATGTTTACTGCTCTGGCTATGTCAAAGAAAAAACGTAAGAAGTTATCTCTTTGGTTTGCAACCGAAGCCTTTAGCGATATCTTTTTGAATGCTGCGTATACAGAATTCTCTTTTAAAAACATTCCGCCGCAGCCTAACATGAACATTAATATTTTTATTGGAGGTGATAATGAAGACGATTTGGAAATTGAACAAGATTCTTAATGGAAAGTCTTGGCGTTGGGGTGATCTCTATGATAGTTGGAATCAGCATCAGAAGGATCACTTTGATGGTAAGCTTGATGTCTATGCCCCGATCAATGGACTTCCTCCACTTGCTCAGCAGTGGAAGGAAGACTATAAGCGGAGGAAGCGTAAGTGAAAAACCCACCTACCAATATCGGTATTGATCCACAAGATTCAGAGCGATGCATTATCCATGTTCCAGTGGATATTGAGTATCTAAAAAAGCAAAGGAAAACTATTATTGCTTTGTCTTCTGTATCGCTTATGCCAAATGAGCGTAAAGAAATGGAACATTTGGTTGGACTATTAGATCATCTTATCTTTGAGGTGTTCTATATTGTAGCCGAGTACCCTACGGCTAATCGTACACATTACTAAAATACAAGGAATATAACATGAAGAAATCAATTGCTAATAAGTGGGTCAAGGCTCTTCGTTCAGGTAAGTATACTCAAACAAAGAACCATCTTTGTGATAGTGTAGGTCATTGCTGTCTTGGTGTACTGTGTGAATTGTACATCAAGGATACAAAGGATAACATCAAGGTTGATACTGATTATGCTGGTGAATCAGAACTTCTTCCAGAGTGTGTTGTTGCGTGGGCTGGAATGGTTTATGAAGAAGAAAAAGGTTGGAATAATAAATCATGTGGTACTTTCCTAATTGGAGACAAGCAAGTTTGCTTGGCTTCTTGGAATGATGGCCAGTCTCGTCCATTCAGAAACAAGGATAATAGTGTTGTCAAGGGTACTTTTGATAACATTGCTAATGTGATTGAGAAGCACTACGATAAGATTTAAAAGATTGGGGCATATCAATGACTGAAGTAATGTTTTTACAATGCCTTGTGGTTTTTATGCTAATATTAGACATTAGCTTCACACTCTATCTTTGGAAGCAATGGCAACGGTTAAAGAAACTGAGGAATAAATGAGTAGGGTTTTAGTAATTGGGGATACACACTTCCCCGCAGTACTTGACGGCTACCTTCAGTTCGTGAAGGATGTCAAGAAGGAGTACAAGTGTGACAAAGTTATTCATATCGGTGATGTGATCGACCACCATTGCATCTCGTTCCACACTAAGCACCCGGAACATCCCGGTGCTGTGTCTGAGTACAAGCAAGCAATGGAATGTATCAAGGAATGGAAGGCTGCATTCAAGAACATGATTGTCACTGTTGGCAATCACGATGATAGAGTGCGCCGACTCGCAGGGGATGCTGGCATTCCCGACTTTTATATCAAGAGCTTCAATGAAATTTATAACACAAGTTGGCATTGGGTTAAGAACCATACTCTTGATAATGTGTTTTACTATCATGGTGTTGGGGGTGGCGGTCTTTATCCTGCTTTCAATACTGCTAAAGGTATGGGTATCTCTGTGGTTGCTGGTCATCACCACTCTTGCGCCGGAATTAACTGGCAAGTTAGCCCAATGCATTCGCTGTTTGGAATGAATGTTGGATGCGGAGTTGACCGCAAGCACCTTGCTATGAAGTATGGCGAAGACCATATTAAGAAACCTGTTATTAGTTGCGGCGTTGTCATTGACGGCAAACCGTATATTGAAATGATGAGTCTTTAAGTTAGCCCTATAGTTGGGGCTACAGATATATCTGTATATCAGAAAGGAAAAACTAATTATGAGTAATGAAACCGAAATGATTGATGGCACTGTTATTAGTGCAACCACCACTCCCGCACAGGAAATGGTTCCTGCTATCCGTAGCGATAGCGTAGTTGCGTATCTCAGCGGACTTGCTTCCGGGCTGACGGCTATTGTTAACGATCTCAACATGCAAGTGAATCAGCTCACTAGCGAAATGAATAAGGACAAGACCACTAATGGTTAATAAGAAGATGAAGAAGATGCCTCAGTTTGTGACTGAGGTTGTTGAGGTTAAGTGGAGCAATCTCCTTAAGCCGGATACGGCATTTGGTGAAGCTTCAGCTAACCACAATATTACGATCCTTCTAGACAAGACTCTTGAAAAGAAGCTCTCTGAGTTGCTAAAGCAGTCTGGTGCTAAGAAGATCAATGGTATCATGGAAAAGGATGGAGTCAAGACATTCAAGGCTAAGAGCCGTATGTATGTTGAACAAGGAAAGTTTCCTTGCGTTGACTCTGCTGCACAGGAGACTGATGCAGTTCCTTTTGGCAGGGACAAGGTTCGTCTAAAGCTTGCTCCTGCTGTTGTCGCCCGTGATAACAGTCTATCTGTTTATCTAAATGGTATTCAGATTATTGAAAAGAATGCCAATAATATAACCGGATCTACTGGCGGTGGCTTTAGTGCTATCGATGGTGGTTTTGTCGGCACATCCGCCCCAAAGTCTGCGCCCGAAGTCGAAGAGACTGAGGACGAAGACCTTCCATTCTAATTGAACTGGAAGTTTAATATCAATCCCGTGGCTGCTTCAAGACCACGGGTTGGTAAATGGGGTGCTTACTATACAGGAACATACAAAGAGTTCAGGGAGAAAGCCTCTGAGATTGTATGGGATACCATTGGTACTGATTGGCAAGCCCTTGATGGTGAGCTATCAGTAACAATAGAACTGTATGTAAAGCAACCAAAGTCTACCGAAAGAGGTTGGCCTAAAGCAGACATAGACAACTTTGCTAAGGCCGTTCTAGACACAATGAACGGAAAGATCTGGAAAGACGACTCCCAGATTACATCGCTCTATGTGTTAAAGCAGTGGGCTGAAAAAGGTGAAGAAGGTTACTTCACATTAGAAGTATCTACTTAAAAGGAAAGGGGAGAAATCTCCTTTCCTTTTTTCAAAAGGAAAATCATGTACGAAAAACTTTCAGTTGAGTTGCTCGACAAGATGGGCAGTGATGATACAGTTGTTGATGCTGCGCGTGTATCTTTTAATAAGGAAGCCATTAACTATACTCCATCTCAGAATGAGAAGTTGATTAAGTATTTAGCTGAGCATAATCACTGGAGTCCTTTTGCACACTGCACACTCCAGTTTAGAATTAAGGCTCCGATCTTTGTTGCACGACAGTTGCAGAAGCATCAGGTTGGCTTTGCTTGGAATGAAGTCAGCCGCCGATATGTAGACCACAAGCCTACATTCTGGTCGCCAGATAATCAATGGCGCAGTCGTGCTGATAATAAGAAGCAGGGTTCTGCTGATATACTGGTTAAAGATAATATAATAGCACAAGAATATTATGATGAGGCTATGCACCATGTGCGCCTGTCTTATGAACGGCTGCTTGCTTGCGGTGTTTGTCCAGAGCAAGCCCGGTCTATCCTGCCACAGTCTATGATGACTGAATGGTATTGGACAGGTTCATTATATGGCTTTGCCCGTGTTTGTAAGTTGCGTCTTGATCCACACGCTCAGGCTGAATGTCGGGAAATAGCCAAGTGGATTAATGACTTCTGTGTAAATGAATTCCCGGTGTCTTGGAAGGCTTTGAATGGAACGGTGGATTGACATAGCGAAGCACATTGCTTCCACTACTGACAGAGATAGAGCGCACATTTCTTTGATTGTACGAAAGAATCAGTTGATTGCTGTTGGTACTAATAAGTGGAAAACACACCCAAAAACTGTAGAGTATGGATATATGTACCCATACCTTCACTCTGAGCTTGATGCTTTTAGAAAAATAAAGACACCGCTTGATAAGCTGGTGCTGTTTAACTTTCGTATTAGTAAGACAGGTAAACTCGGGATGTCTAAACCATGCAGATTTTGTATGCCTTGGTGTTCACAAGTGTTTGATAAGATTGTTTATTCAAATGAGAATGGAGAATATCAAGATGGCTGGCAAGGGTGATAATTATAGAAAAGTAGATAAGAAACAATTTGATAAAAACTACAATAAAATATTTGGTAAGAAAAAGAAGAAAGAAAAGAAATGAACCCGGGTGAATTTGAGGCACTTGTATTTGAATACTCTGATCTTTGTTTTAAGATCGGGCGTATGGAAACAGATGGTAACACTACTCAAAAGTCTTACGATAAACTAACTGATAAGCGTGATTTATTAAGAAACCAAATTAGTGAAGCCTTTAAATTTTATAAAAACTATAAGCCAACTGAATTAGGTTGGGGAAAAGGTAAAGACGAATGAATAACACTAATAAGATGTCTGATGAATGGTTGCAGATGAACTTCCCCGTTGGTTCTGGTCCAGAGATTATTGCAGGTGGCGACTGCTTTGCATCACCACATCACTACATGAATATTGAGTTTCCTAAAAATTCAGACAGTGCTTTCTTTGCTGTGTATGAAACTCCTGAAGAGAATAATGGTTTGCGAAGTAATAAGGACGAGCCTGTTATTGCTTTGTCATTTTCCCGTGAGCTTCTTCTTAAGGTTATCCGCACTATCAAAGTAAGTAATGATGTTATTCTTAGCGATGATATGCGTGAGTGGTGAGGTATAAATGAATGAGTCTATTTCAAAAGAAAACCGAATGTCCACGCTGCGCCTCTAATGGTGAAGACCGCAGCGGAGACAATCTTGCGGTCTATGATGACCATGTGTATTGTTTCAAGTGTAGCTATTACCGTAATACAAAAGGAAAAAAGATGATTGATGACATTACTGCGATTCAACCGAAGGAGTTCAAGACTATCACTGGTTCTTACATTGATCTTGAGGATCGCGGTATTACGGAAAAGACTTGCAGACTTTATGGCTATCAGGTAGCCAAGGTCAATAGCAAGGAAGTTCATATTGCAAACTACTACAACAATGGTGAATTGATTGGACAGCATCTCCGTGGTCCTAACAAGCAGTTTGCTTGGAAGGGATCAGCCAAAGGTGCTGAACTATATGGACAAAATCTTTGGAAGAATAATGGCAAGCGACTCGTAATTACCGAAGGCGAGATTGATTGCATGACCGTTAATCAAGTGCTTGGTGGTACTTGGCCCGTAGTCTCCATCCCAAATGGAGCGCAGTCAGCAGCAAAGTCTATCCGTGATAACCTAGAGTTTGTTAACTCTTATGCAGAAGTTGTTCTATGTTTTGACATGGATGAGCCGGGTATTAAAGCATCCAATGAGGTTGCTGAGTTGCTACCACCGGGCAAGTGCAAGATTGCTAAGCTTCCTTACAAGGATGCTAATGAGTGTCTAGTCAATGCTCAGACTAAGCAGCTTGTGTCTGCTATCTGGGAAGCACACCAGTATTCTCCAGACGAGATCCTCCACATCTCCAAGATCGTGGATACATCAGAGACTGTTAATGCAACCAAGGTATATCCCTTTCCCTACGATGGTCTATCAGAGTTCTTAATCGGTCAGCGTGGTGGAGAGATTAGTCTATGGGCATCCGGTACTGGCTCAGGTAAGTCTACTATCCTCCGTGAGCTTATGATGCACCATCTTATAGAAGGTCGCAGTGTAGGCTGTATTATGCTTGAGGAGTCTCCGCAAGAGACAATGGATGACATGATTAGTCTAATGCTTAACAAGCCTGTCCGTGCTATCCGTGCTTGTCGTATGATGAATGAACTACGAGTTCAGATGGGCAAAAATCCCATCAACATGCAGATGATTGATGATCTTACTGATGAAGAGTATTATACCGCCAAGCGTAAGCTAAGCGAGACTAGCTTCTATATCTATGATCACCTTGGCAACAATGCCATGCAGAATCTACTTGCTCGTATGGAGTTCATGGCTGTATCTCTTGGAGTTCAGGTCATTGTTCTAGATCATATCACGGCAGCAGCCGCTGGTCTTATGGGTATAGGAGACAAGGATGTTGAGGGTGGTGGCTCAGAGCGCATTATCATTGATACTCTAATGAAGGAACTAAGGGCTTTAGCTGTTCGCACTGGTGTTCATATTGACATCGTATCTCAGCTTAAGAAATCGGATAAGGCTTATGAAGAAGGTGATCGAATTACTTTACAAGATCTGCGTGGCTCTGGTGCTTTGGCTAGTGTACCTAACACAGTCATTGCCTTTGAGCGTGATCGCCAGAACACAGATCACAAGATTGCCAATACTACAATTGTTCGTGTTCTCAAGAATCGCCTGACAGGTCGGGCTGGTATTGCAGCAACATTATTTTATGACCATACTACTGGTCGTTTGAAAGAGATTGGCTTTGCTATGGCAGAAGATGGATCTATTGTCTTTGAACCAGAGGAGAACTAAATGAAGGTATGCGTCCTTGACATAGAAGGTAACGGACTTGGTGAACTGATTCTTGACAGCAAAGGTAAGCCCTATACAGAAGCGACTAGAGTTCTATGTGCCGCTACTAAGGTCAATGACGAAGAACCAATCCTTTGGCTAGAACACCAGATGAAAGATCTGGTTAAGTACCTTAGTGAGCTTCCCATAATTATCGGACATAATATCTGGGGCTATGATTTTCCCGTGATGCGTAGACTACATGGGATGGTACGACCAAAGTGTATTGTTGATACTCTCGTTATCAGTAAGTTGATGCATCCAGATATCAACAATCACCCGTTAGGTGACAACTCTCTGGAGTCTTGGGGAAAGTATCTTAAGTTTCCCAAGATGGATTACAAGGGTGGATGGAGCCAGTACTCAGATGAAATGGGTATTTACTGCTTGCAGGATACCAGACTAGGTATGGCTATCTATGAAGCCCAGAAAAAATTCATCACAAAGAACAAGGAACTGGTTCGTTTTGAGAGCCAAGTATCTGAAGTTCTAATGGAGCAAGTAGAGCATGGATTTAACTACGATAGTAATGCAGGAGATAAGTTGTATCAAGAACTTATGCTTGAAAAACTTGGTATTGAAGATGAAATGCGTGAAATCTTTCCTAATAAAACCATCATCCGCTATTCTGAAAAGACAGGCAAGAGACTAAAGGACAAGATTGAGACTTTCAATCCCGGCAGCCGACAGCAAATTGCATCACGACTAAATGAAAAGTATGGATGGGAGCCACCCCTGACTGACAAGGGAAATCCAAAAGTAGATGAAGCAGTTCTTGCTACCCTTGAGTATCCCGAAGCAAAGAAGTTGACTGAGTACTTTAATACAGTCAAGCTTATGGGTATGGTTGAAGATTGGAATACCCGTGTAGCATCTAGCAGAGATAACCGTATTCACGGTAACATCAATGCACAAGGTGCTGCTACAGGTCGTTGCACACATAGCCAACCTAATATTGCTCAGGTAAGTGGTGACCATCGTGCTAGAGAATTATGGGTTGCCAATGCTGGTGAGTCTTTGGTTGGTGCAGACTTGTCAGGTCTTGAGCTGCGAATGCTTGCTCACTTCATGGCTAAGTATGATAATGGTGAGTATGCTAAAGTACTACTTACTGGTGATATTCATACACATAATCAACACGCTGCTGGTTTGTCTAGCCGTTCACTTGCCAAGTCATTCATCTATGCTTATCTTTATGGTGCTGGTGATAAGAAAATTGCTATGGTATGCGACTGTTCTGTTGATGCTGCCAGTAAGTTGCGTTATCGTTTCCAAAAGGAAATCCCAGCACTTGCCAAAGTACAAGAGGCTGTTCGCTTTGAGACAATCAAAACAGGAAGGGTACGATTGCCCGACGGAAGAACCGTCCCAGTCCGCAGCGAACACGCTGCCCTCAACACCCTCCTACAAGGCTCAGGAGCCATCGTATCGAAGTACTGGATGATTGAGGCTAGTAAGTCAGCGGCGCGGCTACGAGCCAAGCAGCTGGCTTATATCCATGACGAGTTGCAATACAGTTGTCCCAAGGCTATTGCTGATGAGTTTGGTAAGACTGTAACTGCTGCTGCAACTACTGTTGGTGAGCAGCTTAATCTTAACATTCGTATCGATGCAGAGTACCGCATCGGTAATAATTGGGCGGAAACCCACTAAGGAATAATATGAGTTTACTTACTGTTTACATTGCTGGTCCTATGCGGGGATACCCGAACCACAACTTTAATGCTTTCTATAATGCAGAAAAGAAGTGGGTAAATAACCCAATGATTGAAAAAATTTATAACCCTGCTCGTATGGATGAGGACGAGGGTTTTGATCCATCCACCGCAGGAGATTCTAAAGAACACCTACGGTCATGCATGAAGCGCGACCTGAATGCTATTCTAAACTGCAATGCTATGGTAATGCTACATGGATGGGAGCATTCTGAAGGTGCTAGAGTTGAACATTCACTTGCAACATATTTAGGGATGCCAATATTTTATGAGAGTTAATGCTAAAATTTGTTTCTATAAATTTAAACCACTACAATCGTGGCGTTACACCTTTATTCGTGTGCTTACTAATGCAAAACATACTCATGCTCATATTGAACTTAACACAGATCCCCCAATAGCAGTTATTGTTATTGATGGTAAAGCTGCTCAAGTTATAAAAGTTGCTAATCTTACTAAGTTAAAGGTAGATAAGTATTACGAATATGATCTCGGTGATCTAGAATTATCATCTGCTGATTTTGATTTTTTTATAAAGTATCGACAGATCAACGCAGCTAAGATGATCTTTTATTATGCAGTAGGTCGTTTCTTTGGTATGAAAAAAGTAGCTAGCTGCGTAACTTTTATATGTGATTATTTAAAGTTTAAAGGTTGGGATATCCCCGATCTCTTTAGTCCAAAAGAACTATGGGAGAGTTTACATGCTGATAATAATGATCGGTGGAAAGGCCCGGGTGGGCAAAACAACACTAGCCAAATGGCTAAGTGAATATGCTTTTAACGAAGGGTATACTCCTATAATCCTTCCTTTTGCTAATGCTCTCAAGCAAAAAGCAGAGTCAAAAGGATATTCAAAGAACAAGAATCCAGAAGAGTATCGTGCTTTCTGTCAGACATTAGGTTCAGACATGCGTAATAAAGACCCAGACTATTGGGTAAAGCGGTTTAAAGAAAAGATTACTAATATATATGAGCAGGAAAAAGCTGCTCTTGAAGCAGAGCCAGACACTTGGCATGAGAAGGTTATCATTGTTGATGACTGTCGCTACATGAATGAAGTCGCTGCTGCCCGTGATCTACGAGCATTGACAGTCTTTGTATCTGCGGGAAACCGTGAACTACCCGAGGCATTAGCTGAGTGGCGTAGCCATGAGTCTGAGGCTTTGGCTAACTCAATAGAAGCTAAAAACAAAGACTATACTGAAGTGTTTGATTATGTTCTATATAATAACGAAACTGAAAAGGAATACAAAAATAAAACAACACAGAAGTTTGAAGAATGGTTTCACATTCTATCTGAGGGATTGCTAAGCAATCTGTGTACTTGTGAGTTGTGTAAGTCAGCCCGTGAGGATAGAACACCAGACGAAAAACAAATCATTCAAGATATTCTAAACCTAATAGAAGAGGAGAAAGATAATGGAAAGACCTGATATTGCTGTTCTGGATGGAGACATCCTATGCTATCGTGCTGCTTTCTGGGCAGACCAAGAGGGTGTTGAATATCTGGAAGAACGATTATCTCATGATGTCAAAGCTTGGACACCAGTGGGAATGAAGAAGGTCTATATTGCCATGTCATGTAATCGTAAGGATAACTACAGGCGTGACTTCTGGGAACCCTATAAGGCTCACCGGGATGTCCGCAAGCAGACCCCTGAAAGTATGGACTATGCCCTTAAGCTTATCCATGAACACGATATTCTCACAGTGCCGAGATTAGAGGCAGATGATATTATGGGACTTATGGCTTCCTCTGGTAAGGGGATTGCCGTAACCATCGACAAAGATCTACGATCTGTACCGGGGTGGCATTGGAATCCAGATAAGGAACATGCGCCCGATATTATCGATCAATATACAGCCGATTACAATTTTCACAAGCAGTGGATTACCGGAGATACTACCGATAATATTCCCGGTATATGGAAATGGGGGCCAGTTAAAGCTGAGAAATGGCTAAAGTATGTACACCCCCGTAACTGGTCGGTTGCTGTATTAGCAGCTTATGACCAAGCCAAGACCGCAGATGGCGGTAAATATGATTATGATTACTGCATTGCTATGGCTAGGTCTGTTCGTATTTTACGGGCTGGCGAGTATAACAAGGCTACCAAGCAGATAAAACTATATTGCCCAATAGTTGGGGCTACTGAAGAACAAACCATAGGAGATACTAATGGATACTAAAGTTGATTGCTTTGATACAAACTCATCTACCTTTGCTAATAACAATAATTATAATACTTCTTCTTATAACCATAGTCCAGAAGGGGTGTCTATGGTTCTCCATAGTGACTACTGTAAACCAGAGTATAAGACCAAGGGTGCTGCCGGGGCTGATCTTAAGTCTGTCCTTCATATTACTTTGGCTCCGGGATCTGGTTATATGATCTCGACCGGAGTATACCTTGCTATTCCAGAGGGATTCGTGGGTCTTGTATTCCCACGGTCTGGTCTGGCAACCAAGGGTATTACCCTTAAGAACTCTGTTGGTGTTATTGACTCTGATTACCGTGGTGAAATCATGGTGTCTCTGGTAAATAACTCACATGAGACTGTCGAAATCAACAAGGGTGATCGCATTGCCCAGATTGTCTTCCTACCCGTTACCCAATTCCCATTCATCTCTGTCAATAAACTTCCAGAGACTACTCGGGGAACTGGTGGTTTTGGAAGCACAGGTTTATAAGAAACTAGCCGTTTAAGAAGGACAGATATGGATACATTTCAAAACTTTATTGCCATCTCTCGTTATAGTCGATGGATGGATTCAGAATCTCGCCGTGAAACTTGGGATGAAACTGTGTACCGTTGGTGGAATTACTTCACAACTAAGGTTCCTGCCCTAGCTTCACGACCAGATATTCGTGACTCGATTCTAAACCTAGAGGTTCTACCCTCTATGCGTGGGCTTATGACCGCAGGACCAGCTTTGGACCGCGATCATACAGCCCTTTACAACTGCTCATATCTGGAGATTGACTCACCAAAGTCATTCTCCAATTTAATGTACATTCTTATGTGTGGTACTGGTGTTGGTTATACTGTTGAGCGTAGATGCACAGACAAGATGCCAACCATTCCAGTAATCCACAAGATGTTTGACACCGTAATGTTTGTAGAAGATAGCCGGGAAGGTTGGTGTGATTCATTCCATCAACTAATCGACAACCTCTACAGGGGTGTCCACATCAAATGGGATACTAGCAAAGTACGCAAAGCTGGAGAAAAGCTCAAGACTTTCGGAGGACGCGCAAGCGGTCCTGCCCCGCTTGAGGAAGTATTCCGTTTTGTTGTTCAGGTTTTTTACAAGGCTCAGGGACGAAGACTCACTCCGCTTGAGTGTCACGACATTTGCTGCAAGATTGCTCAGTCAGTTATCGTTGGTGGCGTTCGCCGCTCAGCAATGATTTCTCTTAGTGATCTCGCGGATCGTGAGATGGCAACATGCAAGAGTGGTGCTTGGTGGGAATCATCAGGACACCGCGCCCTAGCCAATAATTCCGCTGTGTACAATGGTCGCCCTTCAATGGGACAATTCCTAGAAGAATGGACCGATCTGTACAACTCTCACAGCGGAGAGCGCGGTATCTGCAACCGAGATGCGATGAGAGCTATTGCAGCCAAGGCTGGTCGTGATGTCGATGTCTATTATGGGACCAATCCTTGTTCTGAGATTATCCTCAGACCTAATCAGTTCTGCAACTTATCGACCGTTGTGGTCCGCGCTTCAGATACATTTGAGACATTAGCTAAGAAGATTGAGATGGCTACAATCATCGGTACAATCCAAAGCATGTTCACTCACTTCCCATATCTTTCCCGTGAGGATTCCTCATGGACAAAGAACTGCGAAGAAGAGAGACTGCTTGGCGTGTCCATGACAGGCATCTTTGATAACAAACTGATGTCTGGCATTCTTGGTTACGGAAAGCTCAAGCATGTTCTTGAGAATCTTCGTGAGATCGCTATCAAGACAAACCTTGATTGGGCTAAGCAGTTGGGTGTCAACCCAAGCAAGTCAATCACTTGCATCAAGCCAGAGGGAACAACCTCTTGCTTGTCTAACTCAGCCAGTGGTCTTCACCCACGACATGCCGAGTACTATTATCGTAGAGTTCGTATCGACAAGAAAGATCCTATCTATCAATTAATGCGTGATGCACAAGTTATGGTAGAAGACTGTGTAATGAATCAAGATTCAACAGCTGTCTTTACCTTTGCTCAGTCTGCTCCATCAGGTTCTCTTACCCAAGATGAACTACAAGCTATTGACCACCTCAATCTGTGGCTAGCCTATCAAGAGTATTACTGCCAGCACAAGCCAAGCATTACCGTCAACTATTCCGATAGTGAGTTTATGCCAGTAGGACAGTGGGTATGGGAAAACTTTGACAAGATCTCCGGTATCTCTTTCCTTCCAAAGTCTGACCATGTATATGCTCAGGCTCCATTTGAGGCAATCACCAAGGAAATATATGATACATATGTAATGGTTCCTGTCGATTTTAATCACCTCTCTTTCTATGAGAAGGTTGATACAACTACATCCTCTCATACAATGGCATGCACTGCTGGTGCGTGTGAGATCATAGATCTCAAAGGATAATATATGGCTACAAAAGAAGAGTTACAAAGGCAATTAGCAACTATTGAAGCTGGTCTTTTAGATTTTTCTGCTGTTGGCGAAGAATCCTTTTTTAAGAATACAGGACAAACTAAGCTAACAACAAAAGAACTTCCTCGTTATACTGATGTATACAATAAAGAATTTGAACCAATAAAAGACATTAGTTTATCTCTTGGTGATGATGCAGCTACAGCTGACACCACTGATAGAGCATTCTATGTTTTTGATCCAGCTAGAGAAGCTAAACAAAAAACAGAACAAACAATTAAATCTGTAGAACAAGCTAACTTAGCTGCTACTAAGCAACAAGAAGATATTAAAAGATTCTTAGCTGATGAAAAAGAGTTAGCTAAGTCTGCTGTTCTTGAACTTTATCTATCTAAGATTCTTAATCCTCCTCAATTTGTGGCTGTTAGCCCAGGAAGAGGAATAATACTGCCAGCACTTAATAAAAAAAGTAATCCTTTTGAGTGGGAAAGTATTGATATAAATACACCTGAAGGACTTGCTAGATGGAGAAGTTCAAAACAGCGTTATATAAAACGCCCAAGATTTGATGGAAGAAGAGTAGCTCCAGTTTATTATGTTAAGTTAAATGCTGAGGAAGCAGCTGCCAATCGAACGCGTACTGAGTCTATTGAAAAAACAAGATTTATGGGTAGCCCTGAATTACAAAAGACTTATGCAGAAAAATACAGAGCGCAGCTAAAAGATCAACTAAAAAAAATGAAATAAACAATGGTAACTAATATTCAATCTGCAAAGACAAAATTAACGCTTGCTTCTGGTATTGATCTACCCGAAGTAAAGCTAATGTTAAAAGACATCTATACAAAGCTAGATGAGCTAACAAATGAAATCAGAAAAGTATCCGAGAATCGACCCAGAATTAATAAGGATTCTGGAAGAACTTTATAAACCTCTAGAATACGACCCCGATGTTAATGAACTAAAGTTTGCGAGACAAGCTGCGTTCAGAGCAGGACAGATAGAGGTTGTCAACAAACTCAAAGCTGTCCTCAAACAACAGCAAGGAGGAAAGTAATATGGGTGGATCACCAAAGATTAGTGGTGGAATGACCTTTGCTGAGCAACAACAGCTTATGGCAGAAGAACGGGCATTTCAAAAACAACAAGAAGAAGAGCGACGAAAGGCTGCTGAAGATGCAGAAACCAGAAGAGTCGCTAGAGAACAGGCCGAAAGAAACCGGCTTAAGGCTGAAGAAGAACGCGCCGTACAGGAAGCGTCACAAGCCGAACAAGAAGCAGTGCTAGAAGCACAGGCTCAAGCTGAGGAAAATCAGACGCAGGGTATCCAAGGTAATAATGTTCGCGCATTAGATTTCTATTCTTCGTTATACAACGGTATGAACAACCAGTAAGGAGCTATCAATGACAGGCAATCTAGTTGATCGCTTCCGAATGCTGAATGCTATGCGAACATCCAAGCTATACAGAGCAAGACTATGCTCTGCTTTAACAATTCCTAGTCTTCTTCCACCTGAAGGATGGACTGAAGAAATGGAATTACCACAACCAACATCTTCTGTTGGTGCTAGAGGAGTCACTTCTCTAGCTAGCCGAATGCTTTCGGCAATGATGCCTTTAAATGATACTCCCTTCTTTAAGTTTGGTCTGCGGTCTGGTGTAGAACCTACCGCAGAAATTGGTCAGTACTTAGAGACAATGAGCTATCAGGTTTATCGAAAGCTTATTGGCACTAATTTAAGAGAAACAATCTATCAAGCAATCCAAAATCTAATTGTTGTTGGAGACTGCTTGGTACATGAGATGGATGATTTTAAATTCCGTGTTACTCGCTTGGATCAGTATGTTGTCCAGCGTACTGTAGCAGGAGATGTAAATGAAATCATTCATATTGAATATGATTTAGTAGACCCAGAGGCTATTAGTCCTCACTACTCACTTCCTGAGTCTGCTAAAAAAGGTTATAAGACTACCTATTGCCAGTATCTAAAGGAGGATAATGTATGGAAGTACAAGAAAGAAGACTCAGATGGTTCAGTACTAGCGGAAGGTGTCTACGAAGTTTGTCCTGTAACGGTCCTACGGTGGTATGGCATACCCGGAGAAAACTACGGAAGGTCGCACTGCGAAGATATCCTAGGCGATCTCTCAAGTCTTGATGGCTATACACGGGCAATGCTTGATGGCATGGCTGCTGCTTCAGCTTTCTGGATGTGCATTGATCCATCCGGTATTACTGAAGTAGATGACATTGCAGATTCAACCAATGGTTCATGGGTTCCTGTAAGACAGCAAGATGTATTTGTCTTGTCGCCATCACAGACAATGAATCCACAAATTGGTGCTGCACAAACTGCTGTTCAAACCATGCGTAGTGAGATTGGTCAAGCCTTCCTAATGTCCAGTGCTTCCATCCCAAGCGGTGATCGCGTTACTGCGACTGCTGTTAGAATGATTGGATCAGAACTTGAGACAGTTTTAGGTGGCGCATTCTCTGCCATTGCTAGAGATCTAATGGAACCAATTGTAAAGCGTTCAGTTTTCTTAATGATTGAAGCTGAAGAACTAGATCAGCGTATGTATGAACAGTTCTTTGACAGCGAAGGTTCTCTAACTACTGAGGTAATCACTGGTCTACAGGCTCTAAGCCGTGATACAGATCTTCAGAAACTTATGCAAATGGGTGAAATGGTACGCAACCTACCAGAACAGGCAGCAATGTCTTTTAAGTGGGACGAGTATGCCAGAGCATTAATTACTTCTCTTGGCTTTGATGCTCGTAATTGGGTACGCTCATCTGAAGATATTCAGAGAGAGCAGATGCAACAGCAGCAGATGATGATGCAGCAGCAAGCAATGCAAGCTAGTGGTCAGGCTGTAGCTGGTGCGATGGGCAATCTAGCCGTTACTGCTGGTCAGCAAGATCTTGCTCAGAATGGTGGACAGGGTATTATGAATGTTCTACAGAATTCTGGTGCAGACATGTCGGCATTTACAGGAGGTCAATAATGGCTAAGAAACTAAATAAGGCTAGCATGCCTTGTAACAAACCACGCAAGTCGCCTAACCCAAATAAAAAAAGAGTTGTCAAAGCTTGTGCCAATGGACAAGAAAAAATTATTCATTATGGAGCAACAGGCTATGGTCACAACTATAGCCCTGCTGCCCGTAAGTCTTTCCGTGCAAGACACAAGTGCGGCTCTGCCAAGAATAAACTAAGTGCTCAATATTGGGCTTGCAAGGATCTCTGGGCTGGTCCCGGTGGTTCTAAGAAGTCATGCCCCAAGGGCAGAAAGTGTAAGAAGTAATGGCAAAGAAAGACGCTTGTTATCACAAGGTTAAATCTCGTTATAAAAAGTGGCCTTCAGCTTATGCTTCTGGTTCTTTGGTTCAGTGCCGTAAAGTCGGTGCTGCCAACTGGGGTAAGAAGAAGAAAGGAAAGAAGTAATGGCTAAGAAAAAAAAGAAAGCTGACTTCTCTCTTGAGAAAAAGAAGGGATTGCATGGCTGGTTCTCTCGCAACAACGGCAAAGGCTGGATTGACTGCAAGACAGGCAAGCCATGCGGTCGTAAGAGCGCAAGCGAAAAGGGCAGGGGCTATCCTGCCTGTCGCCCAACCAAGTCAATGTGTACCTCCAAAGGCGTTCGTGCCAAGAAGAGCGGTAAGCAAGTAAGGTGGGAATAATGCCATTCAAGTCACAACAACAACAAAAGTTCATGTATGCAGTTCATCCAAAGATAGCTGCGAGGTGGCAAAAAGAAACTCCAAAGGAAACTAAACCCCCGAAGAAAAAGAAAAAGTGAAATGCATCGTAATAGAACTTGGTCTTTTACTTCTTCAGTTTGGCGTTTAAACCACAATAGAATAGTAAATACAGATGGTTATATTCCAGCATTGCAGTTTATTTTTTGGCAACCTAATAATATGGAATTACTAAGCAACCAAACTCCTCTTACTCCTCTTAAAGATGCTATTATAATTTCTGATGCTTATACAGAAAACTTGCGCTTTAAATGGGACGCAACAGGATTAATTCCTAAAAATGTCCTTTTGTATTATCGAAAAAATAACGGTAGTTGGGTATTGTTTATTGAAAAAAACAATACAGCAGCTACCTTTAATAATGGTGATACTTTTCAACTAGGTATTCAGACCGGAAACAACGATGGTTTTTTTGGTCTTACTTTATCTAATAGTGTCGATGGACTACCCTGCTCGGAACTATTATCAATATCTGTTATTTAAACTAAAGGATAAACAATGATTCATACACATACAATGACACAGTTTAAGACGGTGCAAGATCCTATTAAACTTTTGTCTACCACAAATAAAACAAACATTGCTATTGCAAGTTTGTCGCATGAAAATATCTCAGCAACTTTACCAGTTAGTTCTGGTAGTTCAACTGTAGTACCCGCTTCTTCTCTCAACTATTTAAAGATTGTGCCTCTTTTTACTGCCGTTTATGCCGGTCAAGCAATCAGAGTTGTTGGCTATACTAAGAGTGATGTTGGTAATTTTTATGTACCACAGTTACTTTTCTATGGTACAGTTTCAGCAATAAACACAAGTGCAACTGCATTTACAAATGCAAGTGTATCTTTCTATCCTGCTTTAACAATTATTAAAACTGAAGGTGATGCAAAAATTTACAACTCATCTACCACTAGCAGATCAGCTGCTTCACTTCTTATTGATACTCTTGGGTGTCAATTAGTTGAGGTTGAGTTTGCAGCTACTTCTGGTACTGGTACTTGTAACGCTTTTATTGGAGCAATCTAATGCATAGGTTTCGTTCATGGATTCTTGATCCTCCCGAATATAGATCTCAACGAAACCGCCTGTTGCCTATTGAGGGAGGCGATGGGTCAACATTAAGTTTGAATTTTACTACTGGTGTATTAGATTCCCGTCTATCGTTTACTCGTAGTACTATTGGTACTTATATTGATGCAGACGGTTTACTTAAAACAGCTTCAATAAACACGCCTCGTTTTACTTATGATCCAACAAACATTGGTGTTCCGTTAGGACTATTAGTTGAAGGAATCGCGGCTAATTTAGTTGTTCGTAGTTCAGATTATTCGACAGGTTGGACAACTAGCAACATAACAGTTGGCTCTTCTGTAACCGCACCTGATGGTAATACTTCTGCAACAACCTTATCAGCAACAGCAACAGCTGCAACATCCTTATATCAATCTGTTGGGGCTGTTTCAGGTACTGCTATAACACTAAGTGTATGGGTTAAACAAGGCACAATGGCAACAATCAAGTTGCTTGTTTATGATACAACTGCTTCAACAACCCGTGGCGAGACTACATATACATTTAGTACTAATTCCTTTTCTGGAACATCTGGTGGCGGTGCGCCACGATCTGTTACATACAAGAATGGCTGGTATAGACTTGAGTTTCCAATAACAACACATGTTAGTGGAAATAGTCTTGCTTGTTATTTTGCTTTTGGAGCGCAGACAGTTACCGCAGGACAGACAGTAATACTGTGGGGTTGTCAGGCAGAAGCAGGAAATGGCTCATCTTCCTATATTCCTACGGTTGCAAGTCAAGTAACCAGAGAAGCTGATTTTGCTTTGATGAGTGATATTTCATCAATTGGTTTTAATGCTGCATCTGGTGGTACTTTATTCGCAGAATGGTGTTATACTAAAACTAATACTGCTTCTTATCCCTGTGGTGTTGGTTTTATGGGAGCAACAGATTTTCCTACACCTCCTTTTGAGCAGTTTACAAACACAGGAAATATATTTGCAGCTGCAAGAGGTGACTCAATTACTTCTCTTGAAAAATTTACTGCATATAGTTTAAACACATTTCTAAAGTTTGCTGCCTCTTTCGATTTAACAGCTTCTCCTAAAATTTTACGGATAAATCTAAATGGAACAGCTTTATCAGACACAGATGCTGGTACTGGTCCTCTTAGAACTCCAACTCGTTTTGTTATTAGTAGACCAAGTTACGGTGCTTTCTTGCCCTGTGGTATTCTTAAAACAGCAAAGTATTGGCCTATAACAAAAACAGCAACAGAGCTTGCAAGCTTGGTGGTATAATTTATGGATTATTTACTAAGAACAACAACAAAAGAACATATGAATACTGCCCTTAATAATGCAGGTTTAGTTTCTGAATTAACAGGTCTTAATGAAGAATCCTTTTTTATTCCTATTGAAGGTGTTAGTATAGACCATATAGGTTCAATAGCTCAACCAGATATTATTGAAGTAGTAAACGGAGAGCTAACTCTAATTACTCCCGGTTCTGTAGATAATAGATGGCACACTAATATTAGAGTTACTATTGAATTAACAGAAGAACAAATCGCTGCTCTTCCTACATTTGAGCCGCTACCTACAAATCCTTATAGAGTATTTGCCTAATGGGTTTAAACAGAAGACTACAGCAACAACAACAACAACTAATACATCTGGAGCAAATGCTACAGGTCTTATAGGAATAAGGTTAACATAATGGCAAAAAAAACATATAAGTGTAACTGTGGAAAGACCACAACTTGCACAGACAAAGACGCTATGAAAATGGTATACCCAAAAAAGAAAGGAAAGAAATGAAAAAACCAATTAAGAAAGCAGTTGTTAAGAAAGCTGCTGAAAAAAAGGCTGCTGTCAAGAAGATGGCCGCTAAAAAGAAGTCATATTAATTTAAAACTCTAACGAAAGACACACACTATGAATGAAGAGACTCCCGATATGGTGGAACAATCCCCCGAGACTCCAGCTGTATCACAGGAACAATCTCTTACATCGACAGCAGAGGATGCTATTCTCTCCCGTGAGAAGGCTGCTTTTGACGCTTATGTAAGAAACCAAGGTATGGCTGTTCCTGAAAATTTCAAGGATGCAGGAGCTTGGTTTGAAAGTCTAAAGAATGCTCAAAAGGAATACACCAAGTCACGGCAAGAAGTATCAGATCTAAAGAAGAAGTACGAGCAGAATCCCACTACAGCAAACCCGGTCAAACAGGATGCTGCTCCAAAGGCACAGGAAGAGATTCCTGTCGTACCTGAAGTTCTTAAGATCCCCGAGAAGAAGGTAGAAGAAGTTAAGGCTGAGACTCCAGCCGTTGCTACCGAAGATGATTGGAAGCAGTGGACTGTTGAGTTCGCTACTAAGAATGATCTATCTCCCGAGACTCTTGATACGATTAAGAAGAAGACCAATCTACCAGAAAATGTCATTAATGAATATATGTTAGGACAGAAAGCAAAGTTAGAGATTGCTTATAGCAAGGCTGCTGAGCTTATTGGTGGAAAGGATCAACTTGCAAAGATGTTTGATTGGGCTAGTAAGAACCTAACCCAAGCCGAACAGAATGCAATCAATCAGAACCTCGCATCTCCTTCTTGGGATATTGCTCTCTATGGCCTACAGACAAAGTATGCTAAGGCTACAGGAACAAGCAAGGCTGCTGAACCAAAACAAACAGCCAAAGGACAGATTCCAATGGCAAGCACTCAGCAAGGAATTGTAGCTTACGAAACTAAGCGTGAATTCATGTCTGAGCGTAATAACCCAAAGTTCAATGTAGATCCAAAGTTCCGCAGTTATGTTGAACAGCGGATGCTACGAACTGATTTTACAAAACTACCTAAATAATCCGCATCCTGAGACAGCGGATTGACTGAGGACAGCCTATGGGTAAATCCCCCGAAAGGTAATGGATGACCCTTGGCTGGACTCACTCAAGCAAGTAGACTCCTTTAGGAATAATCGAACGATTGAGCGCGCTCTTATTGTCTCATATTTAGTCTACTTAATACAAAAGGAATTATCAAATGGATGACTTAACAAATGGTCAACTAGTTTATCGCACAACAAATACTGCTGCTACCTCTGGCGGCACTCTTGGTCAGAACAAGCTCTGGCTACCACTCTGGTCTGGCGAAGTAATCAATGCCTACGATCAGTACAACATGTTTGAGAACATGGTTGCTACCCGCACTATTTCTGGTGGTTTCTCTTACGAGTTCCCAATCACTGGTAGTGTTGATCTCAAGGCTTCTTGGGCTGCTGGTGAAGAGCTTTCTGGTAACGGCAACACCAGCCGTACCTTCAAGGTAAACCTTGATGCTCGTCCAATGGCTGCTCACTTTGAGACTGACAACATTGACTTGCTCATCACTCAGTGGGATTACCGTTCAGAGCTAGCTCGTCAGTCTGGCCTAACTCTTGCTAACACCCGCGATAAGCAGATTGCCGTAGCCCTAACAGCTGCTTGCGCTGTAGCTCCAATCACTAGCGATCCCCGTGGTTCTAACTTTATCGACAATGCTTTCCAAGATCCAATTGATGTAGGTTCTGTTGCTCCTTCAGCCGCAACTGAAACAACTGCTCTCAAACTTCTTGAGGGTATTGAGGATTACCTCGTCAAGTGTCAGGAGAATGATGTACAGGTTAACAATGTTTATTGCGTTGTTACTCCAAAGGTCTTCCAAGTCATTCGTAGCCTTGGTCTAACTAAGGCTTCTGATGCTGCTGCTCAGGCTTTTCAGAAGGTTCCTGTATTCGGTGCTTCAGATGTCTATGGTGGTATTGGTGCGCCACTTTCAATGGGCATGAATGCTATGGCTGATAGCATTGATTACATGGGTGTAAAGATTATTAAGAGCAACCACCTACCAAAAACAAACCTTGAAAGTGCTTCAATTGGTTCTGCTAAGTACAACCTAAAGTGCGATGGCATCAACCTCCACGGAATTATCTTCCAGCCAGAGGCAGTTGCTGGTCTATCACTACAGGGTATGAAGGTTGACACCGTACAGGATGTTCGCCGCAATACTCAGTTCACTGTTGCTAGCATGATGAAGGGTACTGGTCTAATCCGTCCAGAGCTTTGCCGCGCTATCGTTGGTATTGATGGCACTACTTCCCGTGGCGATCTCCGCGCACTACTCAATGGTTCTGCTAACAATCTAGTAAACGGCTTCAGCTCAGAGTACTTCTCTGTAGTCTAATGATTGATTCACTCTCTACTTTCGGGTTTGTGTTTATGAACCGCGTCTGAAGAGGAGGTGATCTCATATCTACCCCCGGCTCCCTTAAGTGGGAGCCGGTGGGTTTTTTCTCTAACAACAAGGAGGCTATATGGGCTTAATTACTAAGTTACAAGCAATTAATCAAATGCTATTGGCTTCAGGTGAAAACCTTGTAGCCGACCTAGAAGGCGAATCAGGTATTGACACCGGAATTGCCGACACAATTTTAGAGCAGACTAGTCTTGACTATCAGTTAAGAGGTCTTGCTTCAAACAAGTTTATTAAAAAATATGAATTGACTGCTGATGGGACAATTGTATTTCCCACACCAGACAGTGATGAAGAAGGTATTCTAGCACTTGAGTTAGTTTCAAATCATTTTGCTGCTGATGGTATGCAAATCATCAAAGCAAGAGGATTGTTTAACTCATATCCACCTAGACTATGGAACATCACAGACAATACAGATATTTGGAAGTATCAGTCTGGTCCATACTATATTGAATATACAATGAAACTTCCTTGGGAGAATCTGGAAACAACTGCACAGCGCGCTATTCTTGCTACGGCTATGCGGCATTACCAGAGTATTACCCAAGGTGACGAAGCAACTGATATTTTCTTAAGCTATCAAGAACAACTCTACAGTATGAAAAGTAAAGCATCAGATGTAAATGACAAAAAGAAAAACATCTTTTCATCCTCAAGTATTCTAAGAGATGCAGCAATGCGCTCCCGTTACTTTAGCGATCCAAACAGATTTAGGTACTGGCGTACCAGAGGTATTTAATGGCTATACGAAGACGAGGACCACGGGCTGGATTAGTTAGTACTAAGATTCCAGTCTTTGCCTTAAACAGCGTAGGGCGACAGTCGCCAAATCGAAGACAACCAAATGAAGCACAGAACATTGACAATGCTCTGGTTTCTCTTGAGCGTAACTTTGAAAAGCGACCCGGTTTTGAGGTCGTACCACAGAAGACCGTAACTACGGCTTCTTCATGGGATATATCTTTAGACTCAATGAGACTTGATTTATATGCATTAGCTGATGTCGATCCAAGCCATGACTTATGGTTCTACTGGTATAGCATTAACGAAGACAATACCTTTTTAGTTGTGGTTGACTTTAATGCAACTGTGGATGGAGATAAGTTGTTTTATATCTTCCGAGTATATCCTACAGGATCTTGGGAAGATCTAACACCAGCCACACAAACTAATGCAAGTGGAATAGTAAGCTCAGTTACCCGTGCATACATTACACACAATCCTAATAACAAGACAGCCAAAGAATCTCTTAAGGCTGTATCTTTGGGATCAAGCGTTGTTGTTTTAAATAAGAATGTACGAGCTGGTTTTAGTTCTGATGTTGGTGGTAAGTTGTTTGATCTTAATGGTGATGTCACAGAAACTGATGATATTGAAGGTCGTAAGCTTACCTACTATACAGCATCCAAAGTAATGAAAGTATACGATGCTGGTGATGACGCTTTAAACCAAACAAATGATGATATCTTATTAGGTTGGCGTCCCGGTTATTTTACTGGTGCTGTAGTAGCTGGTTCTAATAGCCATGTTGATTTATCTAATTCAGCTTCTAATAAAGATGATACTTATAATGGTATGACCCTTAAAATAACTTCTAAAGGAACTGGCACAGTTCAAACAAGAGTTATTAGTGATTATGATGGAGCTACAAGAAGAGCACATATTGATACAGCTCTTGCTGCTGGCTCTTTCAATCCACACCCAGCGGCTGAAGATAGTTTCTTAATTGAAATTACAGGAGCTGATTATATCTCAGTAGATGATTACTTCTACTATCAATCAGATAAACAGTATCTTGGTCAAAAAGTAGATGATCTTTCTGATGTAAGACTACCACCTGAGACAGATGATTGGTACGCCAATAATGAAAAGCTTACAGCAACTACAGATAACAAAGCAAGACAAATGCTTCGTCTATTGTATGACCCAGATACGGATCTAAATGGTAAGATCGACGGTCGTGGTAAGGTCTTCTTTATGGTAAATCCATATCTAAACTCTACCTCTGGTTTCTATAGAGTCATCTCTTGGAACCCAACAGATCAAAAGTTTTATTACAGTCCTTCAGATGTAACTAAAGGTATCTATAAAACAAGTGGTACAACTGGTGGTGTAGTTCATACAACGGAAATTACAACCACAGGTCGCCCTTATCTTCAAAAGGTACGAACACCTGACGAGCATTCTTACATTGATCCTCGCAGAATGCCACAGAAACTTGTAGTAACAATCAATTCTTCCAATGTAACTACATGGAAAATGGAGCCAATTAAGTGGACTGCCAGATCAAGTGGTGATAAGCGATCAAATTCCGGGCCAAGTATCTTTAAGACTGTCGATAGAAAGTCTTTAAGACAAGTACCAATCACAAGTATTGCTGTTTTTAAAGACAGACTTTGGTTTGCTGCTGATGATGTCATCTTCTCCTCTCAAATGGGCGAGTATGAAAATCTTTTCTATGATGATCCATCTAACATTATAACTACAGATCCTATTGATATTCGTGTTTCTTCAAACAACTACTGTGAAATCACAAGTATGACTCCATTTGAAGAGTATATGTTTATTAATACTAAAGCAAACATTCAATTCCAATTAATGTCTGCCAATGGTCAAGAGATGTCTCCAACCAATGTGGCAGTTGCTCCAGTTACATACTATGGCACTGCTCCTATTCTAGACCCTCAGTTCATTGGATCAAGGCTATACTTCTTTGACTCACAGCGTCTATTCCTGTTTACAGGTAAGGGTACTATGGGTTACGCATCAGCTGTTGAAGTATCTAGCCAAGCAGCTGGTTATCTACCACGGAAGTATAGAGCAGCGGCTACCGCTCCTGCACAAGATACATTGTTGTTTGTTGATGATGAAAACCGTAATCATATTTATGGTTATGTCAATAGATTTAGTGGAGACAGAGTTATTCAAAACTCTTTCTATAGATATATGTTAGCCGAGCAAGAGTCTATTGAAACTCTTCAATGTTACGATAACTATATGTATGTCGTAAGTAAAAGAGAAACAGCAGTTAATTCTGGTACTTATGTTTACTACCTCTATAGAAACTTAATGCTAAACGAAGATGTGTATGTTCCTCGTCTTGATCGTATGTTTAAGATGAAGATTATTAATAGTACTGCACAAGAAACCAATTGGAATGCAGATTATGATCCATATACAGCAAGCACTACTTATAGATTGCCCGGACATACAGATATTACAGATCCTTCTAGCTATTTTGTAGTCCTTTTTAAAGGATGGGAAGCTACAGAAGATCTAAGTAATGTTGCTATTCAACCTTTATCTGTTACAAATAAATTAGATGCAAGTAATAATCCATATACAGAAATTGTAGTCCTTGGTGCAGACTATGCAGTACAGGATTACTGTGTGTATATCGGTATTAAGTACAAGATGAGAGTAGAACTTAGTACACTGTTTGTCAGAAATGATAACAATAACATTATTGATGGTGTCTTGAATATTCGTAGTGCTGTCTTTAGACATTACTATACAGGCCCATACGATATTGAAGTTACTCATAGAGGAAGAACAGCGTTTACTACAAGTTATATTCCAACCCGACCTGAATACACAATTCACGAAGATACTCTTCCTCTTGAGATTTTCCAAGTTCAAGGAGAGTTTGTCACAAAGATTATGGGTTATTCAGACTCAACAACAATATCTATTTCCAGTGAATACCCCACTCCAGTAAACATTACAAACATGGAGTTTAAGGGCAAGTTCAAACAGAAGTATACAACTATTGATACTTAACCGGAGAAATAATGACAACATATAATAACCTAGAAATTGCTCCAGTTTCTCTGACATTTTCAGGAGAACTTGATCCTTCTATTTCTACAAGAACATTCAATTTAAGCACACTTAGCTTTCTTCCTAATGTTCCTCTCATAGATCAAATTGAAGTCGAGCGTATCTTTGATACAGGCTATGACACAAAGTTTGGTCAGAATGTATTTACCATCTCTGATAGACGGCAGATGTTTATTCTACCTAAAGCATGGTATTCAGTCAACGAACAGACAAAGATTCTAACTGTTGTTGATCTTAGTACTATTCCTACTTATACAACTAATAATTTATATTATCCAGCCTCCAGAACCTTTGTATTGGAAACTCTAGATTCAAATGAAAATCTACAAACTCTGGATATTCCTAACTTCTTAGTTAACAATGTAGGAACAAATGAAAACAATGTTGTAAGACAACCGGATACTGTAGTCATTAGAAGAAAGACTCTTTCTATTGACAGTATTGTTACTTTTGCCCCCGGCACAAGACTAACTACAACACAACTTAATCTTCAGTTCAACCAGCTAAAGTTTATTATTCAAGAGCTTGTTGCTAAAGTTAGAAATGAAATCATTCTTAAGTTTGACGAGAATGCTGTTGATGGCCCCTTCTTGGGTGGTAGCGATCTTAAGATGTCGAATAACTACATCAAAGATCTTAATAGTTTATCTATTGGGGAAATTAATGAACAGTTTAGCACAGGTGTTGGTTCTGGTACTATTTCTGGTGCAACCTATGCAACCAATGTTGGTGCTGTTTATGATGCTTTAACAAAAGGAACAGTATGCCGAACTACAATGAATGGCGGGTCTGCTACTCCTTTTTCTGGTAATTTTACAGCAACACCTGTTGGAGATACAGCTAAACGAATTACACTTATGGCTGATGCTGTAGATGCTACAGATGCAGCTACACTAGGTCAGGTACGCAATGCAACCAACATTAATACAGGAACACTAACTAATGCTGTTCTTAGTAATATTCCACTATCCAAACTAAGCAATATATCAGGACAAGACTATACTCTACCAGTTGATGCTTTAGCTAACAGCGGAGCAACAGCAGGAAGCTATGGTGTATCTACAGCTGGTAATACCAATAACATGGTATACATGACTGTCGATGCTAAGGGTAGAGCAACTGCTATTGCATCTCGTAATATGGCAGCTGAAGATCTTCCAACTAGTGGTGTAACAGCTAATACTTACGGCCAGAGTTCTGCTAACAATAGTAGCAATATGTTACAACTTATTGTTGATAATAAAGGTAGAATTACTGGAGCAACTCAAAGAAGCCTAGGTAATAATGATCTTCCAACTAGTGGTGTAACAGCAGCTACCTATGGTGCTGTATCTGGTACTAGCACAAATACACTAACTAGATTTACGGTAGATAATAAGGGTGTTATTACTTCAGCTGATCATCGTAGTATTGAAGTAAACGATCTACCAGCTACCAGTGTAACTGGAGCTGGCTCATATGGACAAGCAGCAGCTAATAATACCAATAACATGCTGCAAGTTACATATGATACTAAAGGTCGTGTTACATCAATTACCCATCGTAATATGGGTACAAATGATTTACCATCTAATATCCCATTAAGCAAATTAAATATAACTAATGATGGTTATACTTTACCTTCTAATGCTATTGCTGATGCGTCTGTTACTTTAGCTAAAATTAATTTTGGTGCAGGTGGTACAATCCCATCATCAAATCTACCAACAATTGATCTTGGTAATATTAATCCAGCTAATCGTGGTAATTTTGTTTTACCGACAGATTCTATTCCTAATATTGTAACAGCAACTTCATATAATACACAACCAGTAAAAGATATTACAATTGATGCTAAAGGTCGTGTAACTTCTGTATCAGAACGAGGGATTACTGATGGTGACATTCCAGCCCTTAGTGCTGGTAAAATTACTAGTGGTGTATTTGCTGATGCATTGATTCCCGCTCCAGCCACAGCTCCAACTGCTGGCTCATATGGCAGTGCTTCTAACATTCCAGTAATTACTGTGGATGCTAAAGGTCGTATTAATACTATTTCTACAGTTACACATGCTGTAGCAAATATCACTGACTATACTACAGCTACTGATACTCGTATTGATAACAGAGCATTGTCTAGAGGTACTGGCAGCACTTATGATGCTGGTTCTAGAAAAATTATTAATGTCTTAAATCCAACAGCTGCTCAAGATGTCGTAACAAAGAATTATCTAGAATTAAATTCTTTAGTTGTTTCTGGTGGTGTAATTAGCGCAGCTTCTACACCTATCACAAACATGACAATGAGAGCTGCTGGAAGTGTTACTGCTAATGACGCAGTAAACTATGGTTTTATTGAAAACCTAGTACTCACACCCGGCACAACTCTTATTGGTTCTACTACGCCACAAATCTATAGAGATGCATGGAGTGGTCTAAATAAAACATCGGTTAATTTAGCTGGCTTTGATCTCTATCAAAGAACATTTTCAGACCTAGGGGCAGTAGCCTCAACAATGGTATTGCTTGAAGCAGATGCTGTAACAAAAACATTTGTTCCATATTCTGTTGCAGCTACTGTTGGTACGGTACATGATGGTTACTTCTGGTTAGACACAAGTGGTGGTGCTAATAAAGTTCTAAATGTTTGGTTAACTACAGGATCTACTCCTTCAGGTAATCTAGTTACTAGAAACTTTGGTCTATCCCGGCTTGTTTCTGGTGCTCTTGCAACAACTAGCTCAACAGGTCTTGTTTCTATTCTAGCTGGTAATGATGGTGGTATTAATGTTTCTGCTGGAGAACTATCTCTAAAGCAAGCAACATCAACACAAATTGGTGGTATTAAGCAAGGCACTGGCCTTACTATTACTAGCGGTGTTGCTGCTGTTAACCTAACAGATACTATTAATACTTCAAGTAGTACAATCGCTGCTTCTGCTACGGCTGTTAAAGCTGCTTATGATTATGCTGTTGGTGTTCAGTCAAATCTAACTACAACAAATAATAATTTTAGCACTACAAATACTAATGTAACTACAGCTCAAACAACCGCTAACAATGCCTTGCCAAAAGCTGGCGGCACAATGACAGGTCTTGTAACACTAGCAACTAGCACTACTTCTGTTACTCCTCTTCGCTTTATTGGTGGATCAGCTCCTACTAACCCAGCAGATGGTGCAGTATGGTATGAGAGCGGAACACTAAAGTTCCAAGCTAGTGCTGGTACTAAAACTTTAGCCTTTACTGATTCAAGTCTTACTGGTTCAGCTGCTACAGCAAATGCATTAACTACAGCTAGATCAATTGCTTTGGGTGGAGATCTTTCTGGATCAGCTAACTTTGATGGTTCTGCTGGTATTACTATTAATGCTACAATTCAACCAGACTCAGTTGCACTTGGTACAGACACTACTGGTAACTATGTTGCTACTGTAGCTGCTGGTACAGGTATTACTGTAACTGGTAGTGGATCAGAAAATGCTGGTGTAACTATTACCAATAGTGATACTGGTTCTGCTCAAAACATCTTTAAGACTGTTACTGCTGGTGGTACTAGTGTAACAGCAGCAAGTAATAATGCTAATCTTACTTTGAATGCTGGTACTGGTATTAGTATTACTGGAGATAATACAACTAAGACAGTTACTATTGCTAACACAACAACACCTCCAAATACATTTGGAACTGTTGTTGTTGCTGGTACTAATCTTGTTGCTGATAGTTCTACTGATACCTTAACTATCAATCAGGGTTCTGGTATTACATTAACTTCCAATGATAGTACAGATACATTTACTATTGCTAATGCTGGTGTTACTGGTCTTACTGGTACAACAAACCAAGTAAATGTTTCAGCTTCAACTGGTTCAGTCACGCTGTCGCTTCCACAAGCAATTCATACAGCAGCTACTCCAACCTTTGGCTCTGTTACTGCTAAGAATTTAACACTAGGTTCAAGCAATAACACAATTGTTAGTACTGATACTAATGGTCCTATCAATCTAGATCCTAATGGTACAGGTATCGTTAACATTCAATCTCCATTGGATGTCGATGGTACTTTGAATGTTGATGGAGTAACTACACTGGTTGGTAATGTCACAATCAATTCACCATCTACGCTAACTCTCCTCAACAGTGAAGGTAAGATTTCACTTGGAGCAGCTAGTAGCACCACAAGTATTAACCGACAGGTAGCTACAGTAGCTCCAGCAACATCTGGAGATCTAGTACTAAGAGTTCCTACTTCTGGTAAAGCATGGCTTGTAGCTAACAATGAAATTGCCACAGCTCCTGTAGCTGGTAATGAGATTGTTACTCAAGCTGCTTTAACTACAGCTTTGTCTCCTTATGCGACCACAGCAAGCCTTGGAACTTATATGGCTATTACTGGTAATCTTACTACTGGTAGTACTAACCAAGTTCTTGGTACTGGTGAATCAGCTACAGGTAGCTTTATTGTAAAGACTGCTAATACAGCTAGACTTACAATTAATGCTGCTGGTACTACATCTATAGCTAGTGGCCTTGGTGTAAGTGGTAATGTAACTCTTGCTAACAATTTAAATGTTACTGGTACTACAACATTAACTGGTAATGTAGAATGCTCTGGTAATCTTACTGTTAATAATATTGCTTGGGTTAATAAAGTTATACAATATCCATTAATAGCGAATATTGCTGCACACACTAGTTCATCCTATAAGGAAGGTCAAACTACTGTTGGTTTTACTTTTAGTGGTACATGTCCTACTGCCTTTCTAAATAAAAGTTTGTATTACATTACTCCTATTAAACTAACACAGGTACAATCAGGTATATTTGGGGGGTCGATGACTTCTATTGAAATCCAAGATGGATCTGTAACAAACTGTACAGCTTCTTTCTACCCTGTATTTCAAGTATTAGGAACAATAACACCATCAATTACAGAGAGTGCTGCTAGTTATATGCCAATATTAAATGCTGGTATAATAGAAGATAACGGAATAGCTTACAGTTCTGCTCTTAATATGAGTCTAACTTCCGGTACTGTTACACTTTTCGTGCTTGTTAAAGTAATACCAACAGCTACTTCATTTAGTTTTATATCTTCGTATTATGCTCCAACTATAAGTTCTACTAGAATTACAACAACACCAGCACAAAAAATTTATGGTGGTTTCATAAAACTAGCTTAAGTTAAGGAATAACTATGGTAGAGAATAACCTTGCAATATATGTTTCTGTTATGCAGTTAGCTATTCTCACCATTGGTGTAGTAACTGTCATTGTCAGGTTAGGTAAGCGAGAAGCAATGATCGAATCTAACTCAGAAGAGCTAAAGCAGCTCAAAGAAATAACTAAAGATCTAGTCAAGGCTGATATTGAAAATGGTAAAAGCATTATCACAGTTATTGGCGATCTCAAAGCACTTAAACATCGCGTCGAAATGCTGGAGTCAAAATGATCCGTTATTTTGTCGGCTTAATTCTTTTGGCTGGATGTTCTGCAACACAGGAAATATCCACAAGTAACCATTACATCCAAAGAGAAGCAATGTCAATCCTAAGAACCAGTGATATCAAGGTAGCTCACAAGCATGCCCACAATATTATTGGTGAATCCTCAGACATAGCAGGAGCCGTTGGCAATGTAAAAGATACTATCCCTTGGTGGGGAGATATGATTACCTATGGCGCAATAGCCTTGGCAATTATAGGCGTATGTTTCCTTCTCTGGTATACTGGAGTAGGTACTCTAATCAAAAAGGTGGTCTATTCATTAGGGCTGTTCATTCCTGATAAAAAGATTCAGCAAGCTAAGGTGCTAGCTGAGGCTAAGGATGATACAGATCCAACCACCATTCGTGAAGCAATAGCAGTGATGCGGGCATCTGATCCCGCCTTTGACGCTGCGTACAAGAAAGTGAGTAAATAATATGGCATCATTTATCGGTTCAGTTTGGTTCGCTCTTATGCTCTGTGCAGTAGGCTACATTGCTGGTTCTGTCGTACCAGTAAGCAAGCTTCCTGAGCTATTCAAAAAGAAGTGAACAAAGAATTAATTAACCTCCTTAATCAGTCACTAATAGAAAGACTATTAGATGATCTTAAGGATGATACCAAGTCCACACCCGGTCTATACCAAGTCGTTCGCGGCGTGGTTAACGACAACCGGGAGGCGTTGGATGGCATCCCAACTAGTACTTTGGATACCCTTGAGGAGTCCATGAAGTCTAAGATGCCTTTCAAGTTTAAATCATCTCAGATTTAACATCCGGTTCCTAGGGGCAGAAATGCCTCTAGGAACCATTCGTTTGATTCAGGCTACCCAGATAGCCAAGACACATTAAAACCGTTTATAGGCCATTCTAGGGCCATTAGGAGGCAAACCATGAAGCCACCCCCAGAGGTCATAGACGACTTCCGCAATCACCTATATTTTTGTTTCAAGTATTTAGGCTTGGGTGAGCCTACCCCACTCCAGTACGCCATAGCCAACCGCCTACAGGATGGTCCTAACGACCACATCCTACAGGCAGGGCGTGGTGCTGGCAAGAGCGTAATCACGGCTTGCTATGTGTCTTGGGTTTTACTACGGAATCCAAATACTACAGTACTTGTACTTTCTGCCACAGCAGACAAGGCAATCAAATTCGTATCCCAAACCAGAAACATCCTAACTCTAGTCCCATATATGGTAATTCTGGAGCCACAGGAAGCTGATAAGGATAGTGCTTTTGGTTTTAATGTCAATAATAGAACTAAGTTTACTCAAGATCTATCCGTAACAGCCAGAGGTATTACCTCCCAGATTACAGGTCTACACGCAGACAAGATCATTGGTGACGATGTAGAGATCCCAGAAAACTCTGATAGCCCACAGGCTAGAGAAAAGCTATGGGAGCGTTGCCTTGAGCTTGAAAATGTCAAGAATAAAGTTGAAGATTCTTCCATTAGATTCCTTGGTACACCACAATCTAAAGACTCTGTATACAATAAGCTAGGTGGTATCTACAAAATTATTAAGTTTCCCGCAGTAATGCCAGACTTGGATAATGTAGAGGACATTGAAGATGTTGATTCATATGTGATGCAACTGGGCTTGGAGTCGGGTTGTTCGACACAGCCAGAGCGATTCTCGGATCAGAAGCTTGCTGAACTTGAAGCAAAGATTGGTCCTACAAATTTTGAACTCCACTATAAACTCAAAACGACTTCAGCTGACAACAAGAAGTACCCCCTCAGACTTGAAGACATCATCGTTCTTGATGTCGATCCAGAAGTTTTTCCGGTAAAAGTTGTTCATGCTAAGAGTGTAGTTAATAGAAGAGTTTCTTCTTTTGGTATGAAGGGAGATCTTGTTTATGAGCCAATGCATATTGAACCTAAGTTTGTCCCGTATTCACAGACGGTATTGTTTATCGACCCATCTGGCCGAGGCGCGGACGAGACTGCAATTTGCGTTGCATCATTCGCTCATGGTTATGTTGTCATCCATGAACTACTAGGTATCCAAGGTGGCTATGATACACCAACACTAAAGCAAATCTGCAAGCTGATTAATCAGTACGACATCAATCTAGTCAGATATGAATCTAACTATGGTGATGGTATGTTTGGAAAGATTCTTACCCCTGTCGTAATGCAAAACTGTGGTGCTGTTGGTATTGAAGAATTCAAAGTATCAGGACAAAAGGAACAAAGAATAATCAATACACTTGAACCTATTATGTCACAGCATAGACTTGTCATGGATACTCAGGTAGTAAAAGATAAAGACAACCAAATTCAGATTACCAGAATGCAGGAAAAGCGTGGCGCACTGAAGCACGATGACCGTGTGGATGTATTGGCTGCTGCGGTATCCTATTGGACTGAAGCTCTTGCGGTTGATCCCGAAAGAGAAATAGTTATACGACAAGAAGAAGATTACAAAAATAAAGTAAAAGAGTGGATGGGTAACAAGAGATCTCTAGGTATTCTAGGGGATAGAATCTCTGGAGCCATCCTACTAAATGGAAAAGAACCTAAACAAAATAAGTTTGGTAAATCAATTCTAAACCGCAAAAGAAAATGAGTATAGTTATTGTAACAGGCTTAGGACCACGGACAGGAACATCATTTGTAATGCAACAAGCAAAGCAAAAAGGAATACCTATACATGGCTATAAGTTTATACCTAACTTCACTGTTGAAGAACACAACATAGATGGATATTGGGAAACTCCTGTATACCACCCAACAATAGATAATTGTTTGGTTAAGCTGTGGTATCCAGCCTATTTGAATATTGATTCTAATAAAATAGCTGGTGTTATTGCACTAGAGCGTAAAAATAAAATAGCACAACTTGCTAGTCTTTACAAAGTATTTAAAGATGAGTGTAAATTAAACAAGCAGTTATTAGAACTAGAATCTCCTTCTTCCTTATTACTTCCTTTTATAGAAAACACAGAACAGTGGTTATCATTACTAAATACTAAACAAATTATGAGAGTATATACTGAAGATCTAAACTCTTCCATTAATAGTATACTTTCATTTATAGAAAGAGGAATAACATGCCAGCATTCATAATGGGTGGATTGGCTTTAGCTCAAGGTGTAATGGGAGCATTTGGTGCTTCAAGTCAAGCTAAAGCGCAAGCAATGGCTGCGGAAATTCAGCAGCGCAACGCTAACTTCCAGAACCAGTGGCAAAAGGAAGCGCAAGATAGAAACACAATGCGCCAGTTTCAAGCCAACCTTGAAAGAAATATTCAAATTGAAAAAGCTTCAAATAAAGAACGAGCTATGGCTGAGCTTTATTTGGACAAGTCTTTTAATAATCAAAAGAGCACATTAAGCAAACAGACTGCCCAAGTCAATGCACAATTCTTGGCAGCAACAACAGGTCGAGGCATGAACCCAACAAGCGGAACAGCCCGAGCTTTGTTTAGACAGAACATTGAGTCACTAGGTAATAACATGGTGGCTCTAAAGCTAAACCATAGAAGTGCATATCAAGATATTGTAACCCAGCAACAAGCACGGCTTGCTCAGAGAGGCTCATCTATTACACCAGATCTTGGTGTTTTTATTCCATCTAAGGGTGGTATTGCAGATAACTCAAGTGCAGCCCTAACAACCGGACTTATTCAGGCTGGTCTAGGTGGCGCAGCTGCTGGTATTAATGCACAGCTGGAATATGGAGGCAAAGGTGGTATCTTTGGTAAGGGTGGCTTACTGAGTGGTGGAGGCGGCGGTGGTGGTTCAGGTGCTCCAATGCCATTCTCTGAAAGAGGTGGTGGAAATATGAATGTAGGTAGTCCATCATCATCATCACCATATACAGGATTTGGTAGTGTCTTTTATAATTCAACTCAATCATTCCAACTTGGGAGGTAATTAATGGCTAAGAAAGATCTTATGTCTTCTTTGCAGAAGATTGCTTCTGAGTCTGTATCAGGAACAGTCGCTGTATCTACAAAAGAACAAGAGTTAATTGATACACAAGATGTGGCAAAGATTAAGCAAGTTGCTGAAGTTGCTACTAAAATGTATCCAAACAATCCAGCTAATCGTTTTAACTACTGGAAAAAAAATATAAACATTGGTGGTATGTCTAATACCGCCCGTAATGAATACTGGAAAACATACCAGAACATTCATCCACGGGGATTGGAAGGCGCACAGTCTGACTTTGTTAATGTAACACTAAATGAGATTAATCTTATTAGTGGTGTCTCTAATAAAGAATTTTTCTTAAGAGATCGTCTTGACAACTCTCCAGCATGGGCAAGAACTATACTAGAGCCAGAGTTGGCAAAGTTATCAACAACAGTTGCTAATGCTAATCTTAGCAAGGCTAATCAGGTCTATAGTAAATCACTATCCGACAAGATAAATAACTTTATTCTACAGAATGATTTAGACCCAGATGTTTCTGTAGAACAACACACAGCTGATTTTGTAAGACTAGAGCAATTAAATCTATTCGATGTCTCTAATGTTGTTAATGGTCGTATTGGAATCTATGGACAAAGTAACCAGTTTATTCCCGGCTTTGCCGTTGAGAATAGACAGCAAGTGTTTCCAAAGGATCAGTTTGGTTCTCCATCGTTTGCTGAGCAAGTCTTGGTAAGAGATAGCGCAATCAACCCAATCAAGCAAGCAGTTGATATGAAGCTATCAGCACAACGCTCAGCCATCTCACGACAGGAAAGACAGTCCGCAATGGAAGCTACCAAGCTTCTTGAGCAGGGCTTCTATACCATTGATCGTTGGGGCGAGGCTTTTTCAATCAATGCCGAAAGCAGCCCACAAGACCAGATTATTCGTGGTCTTAAGGGAGAGATTTCTAGCAAGCGTATTACCAATGAACAAGAGCTTGCTGAAAGTATTTACACAGCAATGTCAAAGTATCCAACAATGTTCGGAGATTTAAATGGCACAACGGAATAATCAAATGGGTGGTGGCTTAGAACCACTACAGCAGACTATATTTGAAACAGGCCCACAGGCTGGATTTACTCCACCTGAAGTTGCCAATGTTTATCAAGAAGGTCAAGTACAGTTTGCACCGCAGCAGATTGGAGTTGAATCCGCTAGCATTGATTGGTATACTCTAGGCCAAAATGCTTTTCAACTAGCTGGACAAACTTATGAAAATGTTCTAGACTACCTAATTACTTCTAAGAGAAATGGCGTATTAGAACTTAAAGATAAACATCAGAGCACTCTGGATGATTTTTATTTCCAGCAAAGTCTTGAAATTTATAATGCAGATAAAGAAGAAAGACCACCTAATAGCAAAGTCATTAATGATTTAGTTACAAAAATCAAAAAGACAAAAGAAAGCTTTAAAGACGAAGCTATCAAAGTTCTAGGTAGTGCTAATTATTTTGCTGATGACTTGGATGTACCTAGTCTTGGTCTTAAGTATCAAGAGCTAGCATTGACATCTAGAAGTTCACTACGAGATATTGATAAGTTTGCTAATAAACTTCTTTATGAAACTCAACGAGTAATCAATGGTGTCGTAAAGCAAGAAGAAGATTATGCTGCGTGGAAGAACGGTGCTGGTGTACGAGATTCAAAGATCCAATCACAAGTATTTTTAGGAGCGTTTCCTCTTCCACCACACCCAGAAAACCCTGATCTACCAATAGTAGGTTATGAAAAAGATATGGCTGATAACTGGATTCCATTAAGTATTACTGATCCAATGACAGGACAAGTAAACTATCCTGTCGTTAAAAGAGATGATGGTAAATGGTACTTTCAACCACAGTATATTGATGCAATAAAATCACCATCTGATTTTCAATCATTGATGCATATAGATAACTTTTTTTATGGACCTTACAGTGCCGTAATGAATGCTACTGGACAACTTACGGAAGATATGGAAGCACTAACAGTAGAAGTATTGGACACACAACAACCAAACAACGGTATGGCTGCTTATGTTGCCACAATTTTTGCTAATATTCCAGATCACTTATCAGAAAACGCAATAGATAATATTAAAGGTCTTGATGAAGATCAAAAAATTAAATTATCTATGATGCGTATGCATGTCAAAAATGGTTTTGAATTAGAACAACTTCCTCAGATCACTGGTCTTAACCGTGAGATGTTAAAAGGAACTTATGGTAGAATTCAAAAGCTACGCTCTGGTGCAACAATTTATAATGTTGCTAATAATCCAGATGAAGTTACTAAGTATGAAGAACTAATAACAATTCTTAGTTCTATTGCTACAGAGTTTAACTTAGGTCTTGAAGAAGATTCTTTATCCCTTTCAACCAGTGGTCAAAATCTAAGTGATACTACTCCTGCAATGTCAGCTTCAGCTTTACTTACCCAGAACCCAGCCCTTGTTCCTATGGTTGCTAGAATTGCGGCAACAATGGATGCTAACGAAAATCTTTATAGAGATAATTCAATACTTAAAGCTGCGGATATGACCAAGCTTCTAAAAGAACACATTAAGCATAAAGGCTATATGGTTCTTCCTAATGAAGCAACAGGTGTTCCTAATATTATTTATACACCTAACTTAATGTACTTTAGTGGAGCTAGAGAGCGTCTATTAAGCGCACCTAAACTTAATAGCCTACCTGAAGAAAAAAGAGAAGAGATTAAGTCAAGTGTTACAAAACAAAATAGAGCTTTAGTTAATGCTCACTTGTTCAGCACAAACTGGTCAGGTAATGTAACCGGAGAAAACTTTGAAGATTTAGCAGTACGCTTTGCAAGACAGATTAGCCCACAACTAGATACTGAAGTATTTACAACTTTGGCTAATGCAGCTATTTACACTAAGCGTGGCGAAAGAGGAGAACGAGTTCGGAGTCAGATACCTTTAGTAGAACTTATGCGTTTAGTTGTGGCTTCTACTCCAACCGCAATGGAAAAGCGTGGTATGACTCCTATCATAAGCAAAGAGACACGCCCATCATTTGATGAGCGACTAGCATATGCCAAAAAAGTTTATGATGATCTTCCAGTAACAACTGATCAGGGAGCTATTCCTTGGCTACAGGCGGATCTTGATATCACCCAACAAAACTATAACTTTATTGGCACTCCACGCGGAGGTCTTCCAATTAAGTTCTTAGAGATCAAGGGTATATCTGGAACAGACTATAAGGATGTAATGACTGTCAGAGGTTCTAGAGAACTTGGTGCTATTACCCCACGCACAACTGATGGTATGCCATTGATCTTTATTCCCTCTCAGTCAGACCGATCAGGCGATGTATCTAAAGAATTCAATTCTGGTTTAGATAGATATCTAGAAGCAGAGTCGGGAGACTATGACATCTCTCCATTATCTTATGATGTTGAGTCAGTTCCAAACACTGGTCCTCTAAATCCAGCTCAGGTATTTGATCAAGTAAATAAACCTTACTTACCAGCTAAAGCAGTTATCTTTGATTCTATAAATGAACCTCTGTCATCTTTTGAACGATCAATGACATTCTTTACGCAGAACAATGTAGCTTTCCATGATATTGTTAAGTCTGATCCTCAGCTAACTGAGGTTCAAAAGCTTGCTTGGGAAGTAGCAATTACTCTAGATGGTCAGCAGATTTACGATAAAAATAAAGCTTTGTTCACAGAAGAAAATTTACGAATCCTATATGATAAAGCAGTAGCCAATGGAGCTAAGACCCAAGTTGATTTTATGGGTTATATCTTCAATTCTATGCTAGTATATGGTGATAATAAAGAGCTAGTAAGTGGTAGACAAACAAATTTAGAGTTTGTTACCAAATCTACCGCAGAAGATTTCTTGGGCAAAGAAGGAGATAAAAAAGGCATTGTTCTTTTTGAGCCTTCAAGTTCAGCCTTCTATAGTGGAGTATTTGATCGTCTTAATCAGGGCTTTAACCTGTATAAGAAGAATGGTAACTTCTATATGTTTACTCCAGACCAAGCTACCAAAGACTTTACTATGGTCATTGATTCGTCAAAGCCACAAGAAGTCGTTGAGTCTGATATTGGTAAGTTCAAAGCTAAGCAAGATAGAATTGAAAAAGCAAAGAAAGCTTTCTTTGTTGGTAAGAAGATGCCAAGTTCAAATGGTATTGCCGAACTAGCAAGACCTTCAACTGTTCCAGCAAAACAGTTAGATAATTTTATTTATGACTTTATGAAGTATTCTTATGATACTGATTTACAGTCATATACTGATTTCAAGTTTGTTGACTGGCCTCAGATCTATGCTGATCATAACAACTTCCCATTTAAACCAACTGAAGTTCCTGATAAGTATTTACTGCCGGGGCATTCCAGCAAAATAAGAAAAAAAACATATGCACTGGAACCTAACATGGACATGGCTATAACTCTTTCAATCCTGTTAGATAAGCTAGAAGATCCAGAAAAAAAGCCAGAAAATGAAACACCTGAAGAATTCAAAAAGAGATTAAAAAAAGATCAAACAGATCGCCAAAATGTAGAAAAGGCTCCCTCTTATGATGATTTTGAATTGTCTTATCGTAAAGAAGTTATTAGACAAAACACAACAGATGGGTTCAATAAGATCTTTGGTAATGATGATACAGCTTTATTGCGTAGATCTAGCCTTCCTAATAAAGATAATATTAAGATCTCAGAAAAGGCTTTTAACTATATCAACTTTGTAAGAAGCACAAATTATAGTCATGATCCATTTGCTTCTAATGGTTTAACAGAACCGTCTTGGACTAAAATTAAAAGATCACTATTTAATCCTTTAGAGCTAGAGTATCAAATTAGAGTTTTAGCATCTACAGAATTTCAAGACAAATCAGAAATGGAAAAGCTTAACGCAGTCTTAGAAACCATTTCAGATGACCAGTTTGTAATGGATTCTTTAAAGACTAATCAGTTTGCTAATGAACTTTATCAAGCTTCGTTGTCTCCAAAAGAAACTATAACCAAAGAAGAAGCAATGGTACTTGCTAGTAATCCAGCCGCATTGGTTGATATTAAACGAAAGTACTTTGCTTTAACTCTAAAACCAGACGGGTACTTTACTCGTCCCGGCAAGAATGCATTCTACACAAGAGTTAGCATGATTGCTGATATGTTAAAACAAAAATAACCTATTCATGGCGCATCGCTCCCAGAAAGGAAACTAATGTTAAATTTCTCTGAAGGTTTTCCAATTGTACCAGAAACACCTACAGCTGGTCCGCTAAAGCTAAATGCTTATGCGCCCGGTCAGGTACTGGCCGCTTACGATGGTGACAATCTAGAGTTTCTAGATCCATCACGCTTAACCAATCCTCTTGCTTATACAAGAGGCGACATCAAAAAGGTAGAAACATATAACCAGTACTATGCACTGACACAAGCCCTAGGTGCGATGGAAGGAAACCTTACTGGTGTATCGGATGGCATTCTTGGTATTGCTAACGATCCCACAAAGGGTGCAACATGGCGACAGTTCATTGGTAAGGCTCCTCTGACTCCCCTCCGTTATGGAGACTCAGAGCTTACCAAGGAAGCCATTGATGCAGATCTAAAGAGTCTAAACATGATGCTGGAGGCCGAGGAGGGGGTAGATATTTCTACCCTCTCCTACGACCAGCTATCTGATAGACAGAAGCAGATTAGAGATCTAACTGCTAAGATTACTTATGCAGAAGCCCAGAACAAAGCTGCTGAAAAGCTAGGCTTCGATTGGCTAGACCAGATGATGGCTCAGGATATCTTTGGGCTTACTGGTTACTTTGCCGATCAGGAATTAGCGGGTGATACTAAAGATATTGAAAAAGTTCTCAATAGAGAAGACCCAAACTTTGATTTCCGTTCTTGGTTTTATGGGAAGTTTTCTAATGATATTGTATCACAATACTTATTAGAGAATGGTATTACTGACGATTTTATTTCTGACTCTCCAAATGCTGACCATGCCATGATGAGAATTATGGCTCAGTTGAATACAACTGACATGCAGCGTAGACTGGCTACTTACACCCCAAGTACAACAGATAAGCTTAGACTACTCCGAGATACCTTTGTTGGGGGAATAGTTAACAGCCCAGATACAATTCCTAGTGCCGTAGCAGAGTTAAGCTTAATGGGCATCTCTGCCTTAGCTGGTACTGTAGCTGGTGGTCCAGTTGGAACGGTTGGTGGTGCAGTAGCTGGTGGTGTTGCAGCTTCTGCGGCTACCACTGCTTTGGGAGGAACTTCTCTATTCCTAAGACTTAAAAAAGCTTATGACGCTGCCTCTTTTACAGGTCGTGCTTTACGCGCTACTGCTTATACTACGGAGACTTTATACAAACTACCACTAGGCATCATGCCTTTATATGTAGCTAACTTTGGTCTTATCCGTGGTGCGGCTGCTTCTTTTACTTTCGGTGCTGTACAAGGTGGCCTGTCTGAATATGCTAGACAGAAACGAGAGATTGCTTTCGGTGCTGCTACTTTGTATGCTAACCCAAATGCAATGACTGACTACAATGCTTCTATGATGGCTACAACCGCTTTAGAATCTGGCGCACTGTTTGGTGGTGTGTTTGGTTTGGGTGGTGGTCTTCTACGCACAGGCTTAGGGGCTGTCAACAATCGGTTGTCTGGTGTACTTATTGACCCAAAGACTGGTTTTAGAAACATTGCAGACAAGCGATTTACTCTTGAGTCTACCCCACTAGGCAACAGCATTGACAATATCCGAGGTGTTTTTAATCGCAAAGAGCGAGCTTTAATTGACGCTCCTGTTGTTGAGAAAGCAACTATGGAGTCTGTAATTGAAAATACAGAAGTAACTCCTGAGAAGTTGGCTGCTGATACCGAAGCTAGAGTTGATCGTGTCGAAACAAGAGAAGCCGCTAGATCTCCTGATGCAGCCAGAGCTACACCAGAAGATGCTGGTACACGCCGATATGAAGATGAATCAGTTCCAGAGTATACTGCAAGAGTAGCTCCTAACAGAGCTATCCGTAATATCTTTGAGGTTATGACTGAGTTTGCCAAACGAACTACCAAGCAGGGAAGTGAACGCTTCATTGAAGCTGGTGAGCAGTTTGATCAGATGTCAGTTCAAGACCAAATGCGTGTCTTGTTTAATGGTAAGAAAATGTTGGAGGACGCAAAGAAGGCAGAGACAGATGCTGTCGGTCTTCCAAAAGAGCGCGAACGGGTTTATGATGAACTAGAAAAAAGCCGCTCCGCTTGGTTTAGCCGTCTTAAGAAAAAGCTAACCAAGGAAGAGTTTAAGGCTATTAAGGCAGAGTTTGAACAGGGCAAGAAGAAGTCTACACGAAACTTGCCAGAGCTTCTAAGGGAAGCCCGAAACACTTCCAAGCCAGCTGCCGAAAGAAAGGCAGACTCTGATGAACTATCAGTTAGATTGCTTGAAGCTGCACGATCTGCTGCTACTTCTCCAGATAGAGAAGCCACAATCAAGCCAGAAGTACCAGTAGAAGTATTGGATACTTTTGACGCAGCCGTAATTGAGCATAAGCTAACTGGTAGTATCAGTGAAGAAACAGCTGATGCTGTAAAGAGAGCTGTTGCTGGTGAAGCACCTCCAAAAGTTTCTAGAGTTTCGCGGTCTTTCAAGGAAGCCCAAAAAGCTCTTATTGCAGCTAAGCTTGATAAAGATCGTGTCAGAAAAATCAAAGCTATTGTTAAAGACCCAGAAAAGTTTGTTGATTTAGTTGAGGGCAATAGAGATAACGCACTCAAGTTCTTCAACTATGTGAATGAGTTGGTCGATAATGATATGATTTCCGCAACAGACAGAGACTTATTGCTAGCTTCAGTTGTTCATCTAAACTTTAATTCTAAAGCTTTTAATGTCCGCTTTATTGTTGATAGCATTACAGGAAAAGATGGAAATGTAGACCCTAGCGTTATCGGTCAGTTTAGTGCAAAAAACAATGTAATTGTAATGAACCGTAGTTTCAGAGGTACAGCCGCTGCTATTAAAACACGGAGAGCAAAGGCATTGTTGCATGAGCTAGGTCACGCTTACTTTGAACATGAAACAAGCGGAAGCAATTACCTACAAGCACTACGCTTATACAATCAGTCTGTTCTTGCAAACACAACAGAGCTTATTCAGCTTCGTCCAGAAACACCAGATCCTCTTCTAAATACTGACTTCTTAGATGGATATCATTTACAGAATGTAGAAGAAGTTTTTGTAGAGACTTTCTCAAAGATTCTCTTTACTGAAGCCGAAGCTGCTATTAGCACACTAACGCCAATGCAGACATCTCGGTTACAATCTGTACTAGATAAGATTGCAACTAGTGTTACTTTGGCTGCTGCAATGTTTGATAACTCTACGCACTACAAAATTGCAAAAGAAATTATCGACAGCATTACAGATATAGAATCAAAAACAAATACTTTTGTTTCTATGCCAAAGCTAGCTGGTGCTTATGCAAAGCTTCACAAGTTACTTGATACAGTAGAAAACGCTGCTGACTATAACAAATCAATTGATGAAGCACTAGAAGGTAGTGATGCTACTCCATTCCATCTAACTCAAGCTGAAGTAAACATCTTCCGTAATACCAAAAAAGATCCCGGCTTTATTATTGCTTTGTCTATAATGAAGGCTGATAAGAGAACTTTTGTGGATGCAAATGGCAACCTTACAAAAGGTGTAGTAGATTTAGTTAACGCTTATAAAGACTATAAGCAAGCTCAGTTTACTTCATTACAAGTAAAGATTGCAAACCTAATTGGAACAAATGCATACTCAACTTTGATTGGCTTTGATAGGTTTGCTCGTCTAGATATTATTAAAAACGAATTGTTCTCTATCAACAGTGTTGAATATAGAGTTCCATTTATTGGTAAAAAAGGTGAGCCAAGGGTAAAAGCTGCTCCTATTATTCCTGCTCTTTATGAAGACAGAGACTTGAGAAGCCTTGATACTATGGATTATCTAGACCCCACTGGTTCTAGTATTCCATATGCTGTTGGTTTCTTGGGAACAAATGGAAATATTCTTATAGAGGCTTTAGCTTCTACCAGATCTAGCGGTAAGGGTTTAACACCAAGTTCTCTTTCTGATACTGAAGCCGATGCTTTAATTGGAATACTTAGACAAGACACTATACTAAACACAACTCTTATTGATAGACTTAGAAGCTACCTTGAAAATGTAGGTTTGCCTGAGCTATCAGATATGGTTGTCGAAGCACACCATAAGGCTTTCATTGATAACATGAAAGAAGAAGGCGTGTTATCAGTTAGTGTTACTGGAGCTGATAAACCAAGTCCACAGTGGCCTAATAAGGATGTTGCTAATACTGCTCTTGGATTAATGTTAAAAGAAAAGCTAACACTAGAGCAGATCCAAGTATTACTAAAGAGTAATCTTTCAAGCTCAATGTATTCTTATTTAATCAAGAGTTACAAGAACCCCAAGAAACTAATCGGTGCAGTAAGTAAACTACTAGAAGAAGATGGTCTTGTACTAAATGAAGACACACAAACTTGGGGAATCAAACTAACCAAGAGTAAAAAGGGAGCTATAGCTGAAGCTCAAGAATCAGCTGTTAGTTTTAATACAACAGTTTTAACTAAAGATAATTTAGTTGATGTTGTTTCTCAAATTATCAAACAAGCTTCTAGAGGAGAAACTTCAGATAACTTCTTTACTGAAGCAGCTACTAGCATGATTATGCCACGACCTGATAAGAAGGAAGTGGGATCAAATGCTTTTGCTGGTAATCTAGAATTAGTTCTATCTAAGATTGAAGATGGTAGTTTAAAGACTGCCAGAGATCTAATTGGTTATATCCACACTACAGCTGCTAATCTAAAGAAACCAAAGAAAACAAAAACAGAAAGTTTAATTACTGTGAAGGGTGCAGTAAAAGAAGGTGTTAAAGCTCCAAGAATTACTGCTGCTGATAGAATTACAACAACCGATAAAGAATCCAGATCAACTATCTTCTCTGGTATTATTGAGTATAATACTGCTACAAACGGTAGAATGCTAACTGAACAAGAGATAAAGTTGATCAATACTTTTATGACTTCTAGTAGTATGGAAGAAGCAGCAGCACAGTTAAAGGTATCTACAAGAACAGCTGGAAACTATCGTACTAAGTTGTTAGCAAAAATTACAGATATCTTTGAACAGACTGCTGTTAAGATGGATAGTAGTAAAGATGAAATTGTTGCTGCTCTTAATAAACACTTCGATACTGTAGAAGCTAAGGTAAATAAAGTTAAACCAGCTGAGCCAGCTGCTGTTCTTAAAAAGGTTACTGAACAGAAACCAAAGCCTGAAAATAATCCCATTGATTCAGGGGCATTGATGGCACAGACAGCAGCTATTGCTGAGAAGTTAAAAAACAGGAAGCCAATTCCAGTTCCAGTACCCGTTCCAAAGGATACTAGGGATGTCGTTTATAGAGTAACTGATGAAGTCACTGGTAATGAACCAGATCTTGTATTGCGTCCTGCCGAACAAGCAGATGCAATCATACAGGGTTCTTCGACAGCAAACAAAGAAGCTGTTCAGTTTACTCCTAAGCGTCCATTAAAGATGGAAGTTGAAAGCAGTACTGAGTTGTCTAAGCAACCTGAGAAGCTTGCTAAGATACTGAAGTCTGCTGATCGTCTTGGTATGGATGCATTGGTATTCAAAGATGGTTCTATTATTCCTGTAAAGGTTGAGGATGTCAAGCCTGTAGGCGAGACAGTAATCAAGAAAGAACCAGACGCTGAGCCAACTGTTGAACTTACCGTAGACAATAATAAACCAGTTCTTAGCGTTATTCCCCAAGAGAACAAGCCTAAGCCAAAGAAGCAGGACTTCCCTGTTAGGGTTGAGAAAAATAAGGTTCCAAAGAAAGAAGTTCCTATTGAACAAACAGAGAGCGAAGTAGTCAAAACACCTGAAGCTGATCGTGTTGAGCGCAAGGTCAACGAAGATCCTAAGTTGTTACGACAGTCTGGAATGGATGTCGGCTTCCTCAAGAACTTCCTAAAGAAGTATTGGGAGTCTAAGATCGAAGCCGATGGTGGAGAAACCATAACACCGCTGTTCAAAAAGATGTGGTCACACTTTGTCAATGTAAATCAATTCATTGCCGATGCTAACAAGAAAATTCTTGGTGATGATATCATGGATAAGTTCTGGGCTGCTGTAGATCGAATCAAGGCAGACGAGCTTAGACTTAAAGTAACAGAGGGTCCGGGCAGTGCTAAAAAGCTAAAGTCTTATCGTCAGATTCTGGAACAGGCAGCGAAGGAAGTAGCTGTCGAAGGCAAGCCAGACTTTGTAATTCCAATGCTACCCGATGAAGTTAAGTTCATCAAGACAGACGAAGCTGGCAACTATCGTATGTCTGCCCGTAGCAAGAAGACTAAGGCTATTATTGATACTGCTGGAGAAGATCCAGTTATTGCTGGACCACCAAAGCCAGATGCTGTACTCCGAGATGTTGCCGATGCTTCAGCCGAAGACACACCAGTTGCTGTCGAAGCTGAGCCACCCACTCCAAAAGAAACAGTTATTGGTAAAGGTATTAATCAATCAGAAGCTGGTGCTTCTCGGTTGACGCGCCTCAATAACTTGGTTGGTTGGATATTCGGAGGAAACCAGCGAGAGGGCAGAAGTTGGTGGGAGAATCTAATGAACAAGGGAGCCAATGCAACTCAGAGTGCTACCGTTTTGGGTAATACCCTACGCAGCACTGTAGATTCTTTGGCCTTTGTGTCTAGATTCTTTGATGATACCAAGACTCAGACAGGTCACTTGGTTGGAGCAGGAAAGACTGCATTCAAGACTGCATTGCAACTCCGTGCAGAAGAAGGTCGGTTAATGACCCGAATTTTCCGTGAGTATGCTAAGATGCATAACATTATTCCACGAATGACAACTATAACTAAGTCTGCTCTTGATATGTATGTATATGAATCTCTATTTTTAAACCGACAGCCAAATAAAGCAGACCTAGTTGCTCTTGGCATTCCTGCTTCTAAAGCAGAAGAAGTAGCCCAGCAAGCTGCTAAGGTACTCAAGGCTTCTCGTATTGCAAATAGAAACATTCTAGATTTAGAGAATCAGACAGGCCGCATGAGCATTGTAGACGAAAATGGAAACCCCGTATCCTCTGATACCTATGCTCCCGTTCAGTTGGATCACGAAGGACTGGCTAGACTAGACCAAGGCGCAAGGAGCAAACTCATTGCTGCAATGGTACAGGCCAGAACTAACCGTAAGCTCAAAGACCCAAACCTTGATATCAACACAATGATTGCTATGGGTTGGTTGGATGTTGCTTATAACGAAGATGCAAAGACACTAAGTATCTTTGCTCCTGATCGTGTATTCAAGCATGCAGAAATGGCTAACATGTTCAGCAACGAAACACTCCAGAAGTTGTTTGTGGCTGACATGGCTAAGGAAGGCATTACTGGCAACAAGGCAGATATTGTCCGGTTGCTTAGAAAAAACCAGCAAGAGAAGTTCTTTGTTCTAGAAACAGATACCAAGTATATGGTATACCGTGTACCAGAGAAGGTTACTGATCTTGCTCCTGCCGACAAAGCCAAGTACATGGAAGCAGTCAATGGCAACACAGCCATGTATACTGAGCGGTGGAGAACGAAGCTTAATGGTAAAAATCTCATTGAGGTAGAAATGAAGGAGATGCTGAAGTTCAAGACTAAGCAGTATCCTTACAATAACCCCGATGACTTCAACTCCATTAACAAGCAGCCTTTCTTTAAGATTGATCCAAACGGAAAGACAATTCTTCCAATCAAGGGTCTTACCCCTGAAGAAATGTTAAGCAGTCCTGAGACAAAGGCAGTACTCAGAACTAACATGGCTGAGTCTTATTTCTACTTCCTAAAGGGACGCTACTTTGAGTTGGCATTCCAGAAAGAACTAGACCGCATGTTTGGACAGACAGGAATCACAATCCTTGATGTCTTTAACTATGTGGAAAAGACCGGATATGAAAACTTTGATACTATTGCAGAAGCTATGAACTGGACTCCACAGGAACTCAGCAATGCCCAGAAGGGTCTGGCTGAAGGTCTTAAAAGACTCCGTGAGGAATACCAGTTCAATGCTGATACATTGCCATATCTCAATTCAGAAGTAGGACACTCGGCTAGAATTGGGTTGGCAGCAATCCGCTTCAAGTTTTCGGGTGGATATGGTATCTCGGCTATGACCGAAACTCTAGCAGAGCTAGCGAAACAAAGTCCAGAGTTCTACATGATTCCAGTAAACATTGTCAAGGCATTGCGATATGTCTTGGCTGACTATCGCTTCTCAAAGCGGAAGTTGCTGGAGTCTGATATTGGTGATATGACCTTTGTTCTTGAAAACTTTAGAACTGATTTAGCTAATCGCTTTATGGGTGAGATTGGATATGGAGCATTTAATACTGATTCGCGCTTAAAAACTAAAGTTGATAATACCAAGTCTAATATTAGAGATGCTCAGGGTGGACTTGAAACATTTACTAGAACATTTGAAGAGGCTGGTAAGTGGATGCAAAGCATTGGTTCACTTCAAGCAGTAACCAACGGAACCCGTGCCTTGGCTAAGCAACGCATCCAGAGAATGGTCTGGAAGTATGTAAGCAAGGGTAAGATAGAAGCATTGTTCGATGCTCTAGAGGAAACCGCAACGGCTGCTGAGTTGGCTGATCTTAAAAAAGCAGCTGCTACTGATTCCCGTGCAGAGGCTAAGCTCTGGAAAAAGTTTGCCAGTGTCGCAAGACATAAGGCAAAGTTCGGTGATCCCAACGAAGCTGCTCTGTTCCTTAAGTATGGCTTGACCACCAAGGAACAGATCCGACACCTAAAGTGGGTAATGGAAAAGACAGGACATAAGGATGGCAGAGTTAATATCCTAAACCTTATGGACATCCATGAAGATCTTAGAGATAATCCTGTAGCTGGAATTAATCCTGATATTCTGGAATCAGCTATTTCGGCTTATGCCTTTATGGTTGAAGACCTTATTATTAAGACCTCCACATCAGAACTTAAGGGTCTGAATAAGCTTACCGGATTGGATAGCCGTAGTGCCTTTGGCCGTCTATGGTATGCCCTTACCTCTTGGGTACGGTCTTACCAAGACAATGTTATTATGGACTATGGTAGCCGCAGCACAATCAAGTATATCGCTAGCGGTATCTTCTTGTATGCTGCTCTAGATACCATGATCGGTCTATTCAAGGAATACCTTGCTGGTCGTGAAACTGAGGACATGATAAAGGAGCTGGAAGAACAGCCCGGTCAGTATGTACTCCGTGGAGTGTCCCGTGTACCATTCTTAGGCATTGCCAATGGATTGATTGAAGCTGGTGTCAGTACGGTAGCAGGAATGACCGGAGGTACTTACAAGTACTACGGTATACCCCTGATGCCTGCTGGTGCTGGAGCTGGTATGGGAGCCATTGAGACTGATTATAGGAACATCCAAAAGGTGATCCAAGATCCAATCTCAGCCAGATCCCTAAAGGCTACCAGTGACCTATTCGGTGTCACTTCCTTGGTTAACCGTAGCCCTGTAGCTATCCCTGTAAGGATGCTAGAGGATATGAATACCTTTAAGGAAATGGATGCCATCCAGAAATATCTGGATATGGTCCAGAGAGATCCCTATCCATACTCTAATAGATTTCAAAAAGATTTCAAGCCTATTGAGATTGACTACACTACTACCCCAAGGAACTACGCCTTGGAGCAGAAGCAAGCTACTGAAGCCATGCAAAGAGAAATGGCTATGCGACCTCCTATGCAAAGACCTGAATCTAAAAATACATTCCCTATGATAGAAGACCAGAAGGGTGTATCAGAAAGATTAGGCGAATTGTTAGAATAATCTATAGGGGCTACCTAGGGAAACCTAGGTAGCCCCATTTGTTTTATCGACATGTATTCCGAATAGTTGGGGCTAATGAAGATATACCATAGTATATTCTTAGGTTATCCCTTAGCTGGTCTATAGGTTAAACCCTATAGATTTTATTATTGTTATGTATAGTCTTAGCTAAGATCCCTAGGTTAACTTGGGGTTATCCCTAGTTAATCACCACAATAACAATAAACCATAGTAACAAGCACTCCGGGGTTTAACCCCCCGGTTTTATCCCTTGTCGATTTCCTTCTAGATTAACCAGAGAATAGCCCCGGACCCAAAAGGGACCATAGGGTAGACCTTAATCATATAATCAATCCTAAGTCATCCTAGCCTCCTTAGAAACAAGGCAGGGCTTGTGGCTTCATAAGTGTTTTAAGAAAATCGACTTTAGGGGTCAAAAATTAGCGAAGGGGTATCCCCCCTAATCCCCCCACGCCAGCCCCCCTGTACCCCCCCAGCCTAGGTCTGGTAACCATTAGGGGGCATAGTCCCAATAACTAGGGGGCATGGGGCTAGGTTATTGGTCATTTGGGCTGGATGTCTTGCCGTTTCCGGCGCGGCATCCCTTTAGAATGCCTCCCGGCTCACGG
>SXGQ01375746.1_pt1 | contig 62184 bp, 63 predicted proteins | sample 3178371 | NCBI WGS metagenome assembly SXGQ01 (sample SAMN11356859, study PRJNA531348) | freshwater metagenome | isolation source: freshwater sample F1-20 | place: China: Fuxian Lake, Yuxi | collected 2017-12-25
CCTTACCACTTGGCTACGCCCCAAAATGCATATTTTTTCTATAAAACTTGAAAAAATGAGTTGCTATTTATAAAATTTTTTAAATTTCATGTCAAGTGAGAATGTAATTTAATAAGCCAAAGGATCTCTATCAAAAACACAATTTAACTTTAAAGGTAAAATAATTTGATTTATTTTGAGTTATATCATTTCCAACAAAAAATGTTAAATTAAGCAAAATATTTTTATTTCAAAAAGATGAAGATTAATTTACAGTCCTTAAGCGATACTTTTTTTATTGGAAATGTTATTACATATCGAGCAATGTGGATTTTTATTAAGAACCGTTTTGCGAAAATCGTTTTTTAGAAAATCAAAAAATAAAATTTTGCCACAAATATTTTCGCCAATTTGTAAAATTTCTTTAATCGCATAAGTCGCTTGCATAGCTCCCAAAGTCCCAGCTACCGCGCCTAAAATGCCTTTTTCACTCAAAGGCAATTCGAATTTTTCATCAACAATATTTGGATTAAAACATACATAGCAAGGTTGATTATTTTCGTAAGCTTTAAAAATACTCAATTGTCCGCTAAAGCCTTTTACGGCGCCGAAAATCAAAGGTTTTTTTTGTTCAAAACACACTTGATTGATAATGAAGCGAGTTGGAAAATTATCGGTGGCATCAACTATAATTTCATAATCTTTAACGACTTCAGATAGATTATGGTGATTAGCACGAATCGGATAAATTTTTAAATTTAAATCAGGATTTAATTTGCGCAATCTTTCTTCAGCACTATGAACTTTGTGAATATTTAATTTACTAAAATCGTGAATTATTTGGCGTTGTAAATTTGATAATTCAACTTTGTCATTATCGATAATTCCGAGATTGCCAACGCCAGCGCAAGCAAGATATTGTAGGAGAGATGAGCCAAGTCCGCCGGCGCCAATCACTAGAATTTTGCTTTGCAATAATTTTTGCTGACCAATTTCGCCGATCTCGTTAAGTAAAATATTTCGTGAATAAAGTTCGAGCTGTTGTTGATTAAGCATATTAAATTTTTATGTCGTTAAAAAATTCTTGCGCGGATTTTTTTATGGCTGAAATTTCTTGTTCGGTTTTGCGTTTCAAATTGCCGTAAGGATAAAAAAGTCGTCCATTATTTTTAAGTAATTTTTCATTTTTAATTAAAAAATTCCAATATAAATAATTAAACGGACAAGCATTTTTAACAAGTGAATTTTCATTGGTAGTTTTTTTAACATCATAATAACAATTTTTACAAAAATTTGACATTTTGTTAATGTAATTTCCGCTAGAGCAGTAAGGTTTTGAGGCGACAATTCCGCCATCGGCATAAATCGCCATCCCGCGCGTATTTGGCATTTCAACCCACTCAAAAGCATCGGCGTAAACTCCCAAATACCACGCATCAATTTCATCGGGATTGATTTCGGCAAGCAAAGCAAAATTGCCAGTGATCATTAGTCTTTGAATATGATGGCTGTAAGCGTTTTCACGAGTTTGTTTAACGGCAATTTTTAAACAATTCATCTTGGTTTTATTTTCGTCCCAATAAAAATCGGGCAATTTTCTTTGATGATTAAAATAATTTAACTCGCGATATTTCGGCATAAAATACCAATAAATTCCGCGGATATATTCACGCCAGCCAATGATTTGGCGAATAAATCCTTCGGCACTTGCAAGATCGCAATCGCCTTTAAAATATTCTTCTTCGACTTTTTTGGCGCAAGTCAAAGCGTCGAGCAAGCCAATATTGATATACATCGAGACGATACTGTGAAAACCAAAATCAACATCTTGACGCATCGCATCTTGATAATTTCCAAAATTTTTTAAGCGATTTTTGATAAAATCTTCAAAATGCAAATTGGCTTCGAAAGCAGTCGTGGCAAAGTTAAAATTGTTGGTGTCGCCAAAATTTTTTGGAAAATTTTTTTTCACCATTTCAATAACTTCCAAAGTAATTGGTGAAATTTTTAATTGTAAAATTTTTGGCGGATGAATATCGGCGGGCATGGTTTGGCGATTTTCTTTGTCATAATTCCACTTGCCTCCGACAGGCTTTAATTCTGGCGTGGAGGATGATTTTGCTTTTGGTTTCTTCGGCAATTCTTCCATCAAAATTTTAGTTTTTTTGCGAATTTGGTGATAAAAATTTTCGAGTAATAAAGTTTTTTTGCCCTTGGCGAACTCAGCAAATTCGTGATGAGAGCAAATAAAACGATCGTCATTGCGAATCTCAACGGCACAATTATTTTTTTGTTGAAAATCGTTGAAAAGCTTGAGAACTCTGTATTCCGAGGGCTCGGTTAAAATTATTTTTTGTGGTTTTAATTTCTGATAAAATTTTAAAAGTTCGGCGTCAAAACTGCCAAGATTATCTTTGTCATCGAGCTTGGTATAAAAAATTTTATAACCATTTTCATGCAAATAATTTTTAAATTGACGCATCGCCGAAAAAATTAAAACCAGTTTTTTTTGATGATGCGGAGCGTATTTGGCTTCATCCCAAACCTCTGCCATCAATATTGCATCAAGGTTTTTGTCAAAATCTTGAAGCGAAGAAATATTCAAAGAAAGTTGATCGCCTAAAATAAAAATTAAATTGCGCATATTTTTTAGAAAGTTAAAAATGGATTAAAAACTCTTCAAATTATGATTAAACTTTTACAAAAAAATTGCAAATTCTTAATCACGGGGGCAACCGGATTTATTGGCTCAAAATTATGCCAAGAACTTTTGTCTGACGGACATCAAATCATAGCGCTTACGCGTCAAAAAAATAAAATTTCGATGCATGAAAATTTAAAATATATTAATGATTTAGATGAAGTAAATTTTAATTTTGATGTAGTGATTAACCTAGCGGGAGCACCGATTTCGTCTTATTGGACGCAAAAAAATCAACAAGAAATTCGCGACAGTCGTCTTAAAATTACGCAAGAAATTGCCGAAAAAATTATCAACAGCGAAAACCCGCCAAAGCTTTTTATTAGCGGTTCGGCGATTGGATTTTACGGCACTTCAAATTCAATAATTTTTAGTGAAAATTCTCATCCAACTAAGCAAAATTTATTTTCACAAAAATTATGTAAAGATTGGGAAGAAATTGCGTTAAAAGCGCAAATTAAAACGCGAGTGGTTTTGCTTCGAACTGGCGTCGTTGTAGGCGAGTTCGGTGGCATCATTAAAAAACTTTCAGTGCCTTTTAAATTGGGGCTCGGAGGCAATATTGGCGATGGAAAACAAATCATGAGTTGGATTCATTTGGAAGATGTGATGGGAATTTTAAGTTTAATTATGAATAATTTTTCAATCGCTGGCGCCATCAATTTAGTGGCTCCGAACGCTTGTTCGAATGCGGAATTTTCACAAAAATTAGCTAAAAAATTTTCGCGTCCGTGTTTTTTTCATATGCCAAAAATAATTGCTCAAACTTTATTTGGAAAAATGGGCGAGGAACTTTTGCTTTCTTCGCAAAAAATCGCACCGCATAAAGCGATTGAAAATGGTTACGATTTTAAATTTTCACAGATTGGAGAGGCGATCGAAGCTCTTAAAAATATCTAAAATTTTCTTGAATTTATGATGAATTTTGTTTATTTTTAATCAATATTATTTAATTTTCTTAAAAATATTTATAAAATAATTATTTTTTTAGTATTTTTTTTATTCAATAAAAATGCCTTTGCCGATTTTGTTCATCCGCTAAATTTCGTTGAAAAAACTCAAAAATATTTTGCTTAATTATTAAATTTTCAAGTTAATTTGGTATAATCACTCAACTTTAAGAATGATGGAGCAACAAAATCTCGATTCTTTTAAAAAACTTACGCAAGCTCAAGATAAAAAAATTATGGATAAGGTGATTGAAGGTTATTGCTCGGGAACGGTTGATATGTGTAGCTATTCAACTATTTTGATGATGTATGAACATAATTTCAAGGCTAGCAAAAAAGAATTAGAATGGTAAAAATTTTATATTTTCTTGTCGTCTTTTTTGCGCGGATCGAAATAAAGTAAAATTGGTGCTGAAATATAAATTGAAGAGTAGGTTCCAAGAGCGATGCCAAAGAAGGTGGCGACGCTAAAACTAAATAAAGCCTCACCGCCAAAGAAAATCAAAGCTAGAAGCGAGATAAGAGTTGTGCTTGCGGTTAAAATAGTGCGACTCAGGGTTGAGTTGGTGCTGGAATTTATGAGGAGTTGCAGATCCATTTTTTTATAATTGCGTAAATTTTCACGAATGCGATCATAAATTACCACCGAATCATTGATGGAATAGCCAATGATGGTAAGAATTGAGGCGATTGAAGTTAAATTAAATTCTAAACCCGTGATTGAAAAAAATCCGAGAGTGACGATGGCGTCGTGAAGCAAAGCAAAAATGCCACCAAGTCCGAATTGCCAATCAAAGCGAATCCAAATATAAATCATAATAAATATGAACGACAAAAACAAGGCGAGGAAACCTTTTAGAATCAACTCGGAACCGACTTGCGGACCAACGAAATCAATTTTGCGATATTCAACTTTGGTGAAATTTTCTTCTAAAATATTTTGAATTTTTTTGATTAATTTATCTTGATCTTGAGATGCTTTAGAAACGCGAATCTGAACATCATTTTCTCCGGATTCTTGAATGTGAATGTCGTTAATTTTACTCGATAAAACTTCACGAATTTTAGAAATATCTGGATTTTCATCGATGCGAGCTTCAATTAAAATGCCACCAGCAAAGTCGATTCCATAATTGAGCCCCTTGGTAAAAACCAATATCAAGGAGCCAATCATAAATATAATTGAAAGCATTAAAGCGATTTTATGAATTGACATAAAATCGACTTTGCAATTATTAAGAGAGACTCTGATTTTGCTAATTATTGACATGATTTTGTAGTGATTAATTTGATAAAATTAATTTATCAAAACTATTTTTTAATTTTACGAATCGCGGTTGAAAGTCGAGAAAGCTTGCGTGAAGCGGTGTTGAGTTTTATAACTTTTTTAGTAACGCCACGCATAATTTCGGGTTCAAGATTTTTGAAGGCTTCACGAGCTTTTGTTTCATCACCAACTTTAATTGCACCATCAACTTTCTTGATGAAAGACCTGATACGATTGACGCGAGCAGTGTTAACAATATTTTTTTTCTCACTAGAACGAAATGCTTTTTTAGCAGATTTTGTATTTGCCATATGTAATTTTTTTCAAAATAAATTGTTGTTTTCAATAAAGAATTATTTTAGGCGGGTAATTTTAATAGTTTTAAATTAGTTTAGCAAGAATTTTTGTTGGCGAGGGTAAAATTCTAGTTTTGTAATAAAAACTATTTAGAAAGATTAATAATTTTTTTACCCATTTTATCTTGCAAAATTTGTGGAATTTCAATTGATCCATCTGCGTTTTGATAATTTTCTAAAAGAGCGATGAGGGTGCGTCCAACCGCAAGCGAGGAGCCATTTAAAGTGTGAACAAAATGGTTTTTTCCTTCTTTGTCTTTATATTTTATATTGGCTCGGCGTGCTTGAAAATCACCGCAATTTGAGCAACTTGAAATTTCGCGATATTTATTTTGCGATGGAAACCAAACTTCCAAATCATAAGTTTTTTGCGAGCAAAAACCAATATCGCCCGAGCATAATAAAATCTTGCGATAAGGCAAACCAAGCTTTTGCAAAACTTCGCAAGCGATATTGGTCATTCTTTCATGTTCTTGATTGGAATTTTCTGGCGAGGTGATCGAAACTAATTCAACTTTTTTGAATTGATGTTGGCGAATCATGCCTCTTGTATCTTTGCCCGCAGAGCCCGCTTCTCTTCTAAAACAAGGAGTGAAGGCGGTGAAGCGAATCGGCAAATCATTTTCGCTAAAAGTTTTTTTTGCGACCAAATTTACCAGAGATACTTCGGAGGTTGGAATGAGCCAATAGCCGTCGGTTGTAACAAAAGCTTCCTCAGAAAATTTTGGTAATTGTCCCGAAAATTTCATGGCCTCGGATTTGACTAAATTTGGCGGTGAAATTTCGATGTAATTATGTGCAGAAGCAATGTCGAGCATAAAATTGGAAAGAGCCCTTTCAAGCCTTGCTAAATCTCCACTCAAAGTTGAAAATCGTGCTCCCGACATTTGGGCTGATTGTTCGAAATCGAGCATTTTCAAGGCTTCGCCGAGATCTTCGTGAGATTTTGGAGTAAAATCGAATTTTCTCGGCTCGCCGAATTTTTCAATTTCAATATTATCATTTTCATCAACACCAACGGGCACTTCATCATGTGGAATATTGGGAATATTTAAAAGTTTTTCATTCAATAATTCTTCGCTTTCTAAATTTTTTTCAGCTTCGTTTAAAAGAGTGTTAATATTTTTTGATTCCTGCAAAAATGGCGTTGCATCGCCATTATTTTTTTTAATAATTGCGATATCTTGCGCCAGCTTGTTGCGTTTGGCTTGAAGCTCTTGAATTAAAAAAATTTTTTTACGTTTTTGTTCGTCGAGAATAAGAAGTTCGGAAGCTCGAATGGTTAATTTGCGTGCCTCCATGGCGTTATCAAATTTTTGTGGATTTTCACGAATCCATTTTATATCAATCATAATTTTAATATTTTAAATTTGGTCGAGACGTTTTTTGCCTTTAAAACCGCCGGCAATTCCCGTGCGAGAAACCGTTGCCAAGCCATAATTCTCAAGGATTTTTAAGGCTTCGTCAATTTCTTTTGAAGAACCAATAATTTCAAAAACCGTTGAATTTTCTTCGGTATCAATAATTTGAAAACGAAAATTTTTTAAAGATTTTTGTGCGTCTTCAAGTTGTTTTTGCGTCGAAATTATTTGTGCCAAACATAATTCTCTTTCAATGTAATCATCATTTTTGCTAAGTTCTGCCGCATTATGAACGGGAACGATTCGGCACAATAATTTACAAATTAAATCAACGGTTTTATCGGTGCCAAAAGTAGTGATAGTGATGCGTGATAATTTTTTATCTTGAGAAACTGGGGCCACCGATAAAGTTTCAATATTATAACCGCGAGCGGAAAATAATTCGACGACTCGAGCTAACGCTCCGAACTCATTATCGATTAAAATTGCAATTACATGTCTTCGAATTTCTGTCATAAAAATTAAATTAAACCGCGTTAATATCTTTGGTTACATATTGTTTTGCTTGGTTTCCGAGCAATATTTCATTGTGCGATGAGCCAGCGGGAATCATCGGAAATACATTTTCTGATTTATCAACAAGGCAATTAAACAAGACGGGACCTTGATGATTAATCATTTCGAGGATTTTTTCATCAAGATGATCGGGCTTGTCGCATTCAATCCCTAGGATGCCAAAGCTTTCCGCCAATTTCATAAAATTCGGCAAAGATTCCATGTAAGATTGGCTTTCACGTTTCTCGTAAATCAGCTCTTGCCATTGACGCACCATGCCCATATAGCGATTATTTAAAATGAAAATTTTCACCGGCAAATTATATTGTTTGATGGTCGAGAGCTCTTGCATATTCATCATAAAACTCGCATCACCACTAACACAAATTACTAAATCTTGTGGATTAGCGATTTGAGCACCAATTGCTGATGGAACGCCATATCCCATGGTTCCAAGCCCACCAGAAGTAAGCCATTTTTTTGGTTTATCAAATTGAATATATTGTGCCGTCCACATTTGATGTTGTCCGACATCGGTTGAAAAAAAAGGTTGCGCGTCTTTGGTTAAAGCATTCAATCTTTCAATCGCATATTCAGGTTTGATGGTTTTTTTTGAGGCTTCGTAAGACAGAGATTTTATCGATTGCCATTTTTCAATTTGTTGCCACCAATCATTGATTTCTCTGCGTCGATTGCCAATTTTACGACGTTCAATTTCTTCAAGCAAAGCTTTAATTGCATGATTTGCATCGGCATTTATGGCGACATCGACTTTAATTATTTTGTCGATCGAACATTCATCAATATCAATGTGAATTTTTTTAGAGTCGGGAGAAAAGCCAGAAACTTTACCAGTTACGCGATCGTCAAAACGAGCGCCAATGTTAATCATAACATCGCATCCATACATAGCCATGTTGGCTTCGTAAGTTCCGTGCATTCCAAGCATGCCAATAAAATGTTGATCAGTTGCCGGAAAAGCACCGAGCCCCATCAAGGTGTTGGTGATTGGAAAACCTAAATGACGAACTAGCTTTGTAAGAGCTTCGCAAGCTTCATCGCCAGAATTTATAACGCCACCGCCGACATAAAAAATCGGACGCTTCGCCGAAGCAATTAAATCAACGGCTTGGGAAATATTATCGTGATTTAACGAAAATTTTCTTTGTTTAATTTGGTAAGATTGACGATTGATTTCAACCTTGCCGTGATAAATTCCGAAGCTATTTTGAACATCTTTTGGCACATCAATTAAAACTGGACCGGGACGATTGGTTCTTGCAATATGAAAGGCTTCGTGAATTATATATCCTAAATCATTAACATTTTTTACCAAATAATTATGCTTGGTACAAGAGCGTGTCAAGCCAGTAATGTCAGCCTCTTGGAAGCCATCGGTGCCAATAACGGTGGTGGCAACTTGACCCGAAAAACATACTAATGGAACGGAATCCATATAAGCGTCGGTAAGTCCCGTAATAGCATTGGTGGCTCCGGGGCCAGAAGTGACGGTGATTACTCCGACCTTGCCAGTTGAACGCGCATAACCTTCGGCGGAATGAGTGGCAGCCTGTTCATGGCGCGCAAGAATATGGGTTATGCGATTTTGTTGAAAAAGTGCATCATAAAATGGCAAAATTGCGCCACCGGGATAACCGAAAATCGTTTCAACGCCTTCGTTAATCAAGGCTTTAACTATAATTTCGGCGCCACTAAATTGATTTGTTTCTTTGAGTTTAGTCATTGATAAAAAATTTACAAATTCCTGATAAATTTAATTTAATCATTTAAAACTTTTGTGTTCAAGTAAAAAAATGAATTTGATTTTATTGAATTTTATAATTAAATTATTTTTTTGGTTTGTTTTAAATAAAAATTAAAAAATCATGACTGCAAAAATAAATATCGAAAAGATTCTTAAATCATTGCCCCATCGTTATCCATTATTGTTGGTTGATAAGGTTATAAGTCTTGAACCGGGTAAAAATATTGTCGCGATTAAAAATGTTACTTTTAATGAGCCACATTTTTTAGGACATTTTCCTGATCATCCAATCATGCCAGGTGTTCTTATTATTGAAGCTATGGCACAAGCGGGAGCTCTGATGGTTACTTGTAATGATGAGTTTAAAGCTGACGAAAAATTAGTTTATTTTATGTCGATCGACGGTGCAAAATTTAGAAAACCAGTAATTCCAGGTGATGTTTTAGAGCTTAGAATAGAAGCTTTACAAAATCGTGGCGCGGTTTGGAAGCTTGGCGCAACTGCTTTTGTCGAGGGTCAAAAAGTTTCTGAGGCACAACTTTCTGCCATGATTGTTAATAAAGATAAAAAAATTATTTAGAAAATGATTCACAAAACCGTGATTATAAATGACGGAGTACAAATTGCCAAAAATGTTGAAATCGGTGCTTTTTGCGTCATCGGAAGTAATGTTAAAATCGGCGAGGGAACCGTTATAAAAAGCCATGTTGTGATCGATGGCGACACTTCGATCGGTAAAAATAATACGATTTTTCCCTTTGCCACAATTGGCTTAATTCCACAAGATTTAAAATTTTCTGGCGAAAAATCGCAATTAATTATTGGCGATAATAACATGATTCGCGAACATGTGACGATTCATCTCGGAACCAAGGATGGAGGCATGATTACTAAAATTGGCAATAATTGTTTATTGATGGTTGGCGTTCATATCGCTCATGATTGCTTAATCGGTAACCATGTTATTTTAGCAAATAATGCAACGCTCGCGGGTCATGTTCAGGTTGGCGATAATGTTGTAATTGGCGGCTTGTCGGCGGTTCATCAATTTGTGAGAATCGGCAATGGAGCCATGATTGGCGGTATGTCGGGCGTTGAAAGCGATGTTATTCCTTTTGGTTTAGTGATGGGCGAAAGGGCTCATTTAGCGGGTTTAAACTTGGTCGGCATGAAGCGTCAAAATATTTCACGCGATGAAATCCACGCTTTACGAAATTTTTATAAACTTGTTTTTGAAAATGACGGAGACGCTAATTTCCTGAATCGCGCAACTAAAATTGCTCAAGATTTTTCGCAAAATTCGACGATAAAAATGGTGATGAATTTTGTAAATTCCGAAACTTCGCGATCATTTTGCCAACCCAAAAATTTAAATCCAAATCAAAATGCGTGAAATTTGTCTTGATACCGAAACCACAGGCTTAGACCCCAAAGACGGACATAAAATTATTGAAATCGCATGCTTCGAATTAATCAATAAAGTTAAAACTGGCAAAGTTTTTCATAGTTTTGTCAATCCGCTTCGCGACGTTCCACTCGAAGCCTTCCGCATCCATGGTATTTCCACCGAATTTTTAAAAGATAAACCAACTTTCGATTTAATCGCCGATAAATTTTTAGATTTTATTGGTGATGATATTTTGGTAATTCACAATGCTTCATTTGATATAAAATTTTTGAATTTTGAGTTAAATATTTTAAGAAAAAAAACCTTGGAAATGTCTCGCGTTGTTGACAGTTTAATGTTGGCTCGTAAAAAATTTCCCGGTGGACAAAATTCTCTCGACGCTCTTTGTAAAAGATTTAATCTCGATTTATCGAAACGTGAAAAACACGGCGCGATGATTGATACTGAATTATTATGCGATGTTTATATCGAGTTGATGGGCGGGGCTCAAGAGGGTTTTGGTTTTGATAATTTAAAGAAAAATGATTCGATAAAAAATAATCAAATAATTGATTTGGCGGTGTTGAAAAATAATAAAAAAATTATTCCGGCGCGCAATTTTGTTGTGTCGGATGCGGAATTAAAAGAGCACCAAGAGTTTATCGAAAAGAATTTTAAAACCACCTTCTGGAATAACGCAAATTAACCTATATTAATAACAAAAAAACTAACAAACCCTTTTAATCAGCTTCACCGCAATTATGAAACCCACATCAATCATCAAAAACATTTTCACATCCGAACGTTTAAATTTTATTTTTTATGCAGTTTTATTGTTCATTTTAGGTTGTGCCTTTGGTATTTATTATGAAAAAAATTGTGAATATTTTTTGCAATTTTTTGTAATAATATTTGGTTTTTTAATTATGGTTTTAAGCCTTGATTATAAATCATCAAGAGCAGTTTTTTATTTAGCATTAATCATATTTATTTTAGGAATTTTTTATAGTAATTTTTATGTAAAACATTTTGCCAAAAACGAAGTTTTTGCACAAAAATTATATATAAAAGGTGAGGGTAAAATTATCGATTTAAAGGAATTTTATAATCCGGTAAATCGTAATTTTGGCGTTAATATTTCGCTCGATAATTTAACCATTTCAAAATTAAATTTTCAAAATAATAAAATCAATAAAGCCAGTGATAAGAAGGTTAAAAAAGTTAAGAAAAAAAAGAAAAAAATCAAAAAAAAATCAAAAAAATCGGCGGAAAAAAGAGTAAAAAAAACGGCGAAAAAAATTTCTAAAACCCAAATTAAAAAACAACAAGCTTTTGCGAAAAAAATTTATAAAAATTATATCAATCTTAGCAATTATCAAGAGGTCGATCGGCGTTTTTTAGATTTCAAAAAAAATAATTATAGTCAAAATTGGATTGCCAAAAATAATGAATTTATTCTCGAAAATTCTCCGCAAAAAATCTCGTTAAATTTAGCCAAACAATCAACAAAATTCAATATTAATGATATTATTAAATTTAATGCAGTCATAGAGCCACTTGATTTTCCAGATTTTAAAGAAAGTTTCGATTTAAAATCAAATGCTCGAGTTAAAAATATTCAAGCCTTTGGATTTTTTATTGGAAAGCCACAAATTATTTTGCAAAATCAAATCAATTCGATTGATTCATGGTTTTTAAATTTACGCGAAATTATTCGAAAAAAAATTTTAAATAATTTAAGCGGAGATGGTGCTCATGTTGCTTTGGCGTTGTTAATTGGCGAACAAAAGCATATTTCTAAAAATTTACTCTGGGCAATTCGTAATTCGGGTTTGTCGCATTTATTGTCGATTTCGGGCTTTCATTTGTCGTTGGCGAGTGCGATTTTTTTTGTGAGTATTCGTTGGCTTTTGGTGCGAATTGAATTTATCGCTTTGCGTTTTGATATTAAAAAAATTTCGGCGATTTTTGCCATTTTTGCCAGCTATTTTTATTTAAAAATTGCCGATGCACCTTTGCCGGCTCAACGTGCTTTAATCATGGTGTGGATGGTGATGTTGAGTTTGTTAATTAATCGCAAATTTGATGGTAAAAGAGCGTTATTTTTGGCGTTGCTTTTGTTGGTTTTATTTAACCCGCATAATTTATTTCAAATCAGTTTTTTATTATCTTTTTTGGCAATTTTGACCATGGTTTGTTATGTCGAAACTTTTCGTGAAAAAATTTTCCCCGATTATAATTTAAAACTTGAAGATAAATTTATCACCGGAATTTTGAGTAAAATAAAATTATATTTTTGTGAAATTTTTATAATCACCGCACTTATTCAAATCATTACTTTGCCAATTTTAATGAACAGCTTTCAAACCTTCAGTTTTGTAGGCTTCTTCGCTAATTTGGTGGCGATTCCTTTGGTCGGTTTTTTGATTATGCCTTTGGGTTTTTTAGCATTATTTTTGATGCCAATTTCTGTGGAAATTTTGCCTTTATTTTTGATGAAATATTCGCTAGATTTTTTTATTAAATCCGTTGAATTTTTTGCCGATTTTAAATTTGCAATCGTCGCCACCCCTCATTTACCAAGCCTTGGATTGATTTTATGTTTAATTACTTCGGTAATATTTTTTATCGCCAATAATAAATTTTTAAAAATTATTATTTTGTTATTTTTTATTTTAAGTTTTGGCACAATTTTTTTGCATAAAAAAAATCAAATTATTTTTGAAAAATCACAAAAATTTTATGGCGTTTTTTATGAAAAAAATTTATATTTTTCTAAAAAACTAAAACCTACTAAGCAAGTAAAATCATGGCTTAAACATTTCGAAGTCCAAAATTTTGAAGTGATAAAAAAATGTACAAAAAATAAAAATTTAAATCAAAAAATTTGCCAAAAATGTTATAAAAATTATTGTGAATTGCATGTTGAAAATCAACAAATTTTGGTGTTAAATGGGCGTAATAAATTATCAAAAATTTGTCGAAAATTTAAAGCCAAAAAATTTGATGCGATAGTTAATATGACCAAGAAATACCAGATTCCACCATGTTTTGCAAAATATAATAATCCTAAAATTATTATTGATAATTCGGATTTTTTGTTAAAAGGCACTAATTTTTTAGAAATAAAAAATAATAAACTAATTTATTTTTATAATAACTAAATTTATTGATAATTTTGAGTTTCTATTTTTTGAGTCGATTTGAAATCTATTGCTATAATTTTTTAAAAACAAACTAAAACCATGAATTAGTTAAAATATACTTGCATTAAAAGCATAATATAAGTTAAATTTGCTAATTATTTATTAATTTTATGAAAATTTATGAAAATTGAAAAAGCGGAATTAATTGCAATTTTAGCAAAATTTAATCCTTGGTGGAGAGAAGATAAAATCTCTGATTTGCCAATTTGGAAAAGAGCTTCTTTTGGAGAGCTTTATAATTGGGTAAGAAATCCCCCAGTTCATCGTGCTATATTTCTATCGGGTGCAAGGCAAATTGGAAAAACAACTTTAATCATGCAAGCGATTGAAAATCTTATCAATGATGGGGTTCCGCCGAGTAATATATTTTATGCAACATTCGATCATCCCCTTTTGAAGCTTGTTGGAATTGATGCCGTAATTAAAGCTTGGCGTCAACACGAGATTGAGCAAGAAGGATTTCAATATATTTTTTTAGATGAGGTTCAATTTATTCGCGATTGGGGAACTTGGGTAAAACATCAGGTTGATTTTAATAAACAGCGTAAAATTATTTTTACTGGATCGGCAACTCCTGTATTGCAAGAGGATCAAGAATCGGGAGTTGGTCGGTGGCATACTATTCGTTTAACCACATTATCTTTTTATGAATATATTAAATTGAAAAAAATAAACTTACCAGAATTGCCAAAAATCAAATCTTTAAAAGAAATTTTTGAATGGAATCAAAATGAAATTTCTAGAGTGGGCGAAATTGCAACGCATTATATAGCTCAATTTCATGAATATTTAGTTCGCGGTGGATTTCCTCAAACTGCATTAGTTAACAATGTGAATCAAGCACAAAAACTTTTACGCGAAGATATAGTTGATAAGGTTTTAAAGCGAGACATGACGGCAATGTTTGGAGTAAGACTTGTTTTAGAATTAGAGCAAACTTTTCTTTATTTATGTTTGCATGATGGTGCAATATTAGACATGACCAACTTAGGAAAAAATCTTGGCATTAAGCGCCCTACGGCACAAAATTTTATTGAATTGTTGGAGACTACGCATCTTATTTATAAACTACAACCATTTGGTTACGGAAAGGAAATTTTAAGAGGCAAGCATAAAATTTATTTGTCAGATCCAGCTATTGCGCCAGCTGTTATGTTGAAAGGACGCGGAATTATTGATAACCCAGAAGCGTTGGGGGTTTGCGCCGAATCAGCAGTATTAAAGCATTTATATGCGCGTTATTATGCACAAAATGTTAGATTTAGTTATTGGCAAGGGAAAAAAAATTTGGAAGTTGATTTGGTTGCGGAAATTGCCACGGAAATTATTCCATTTGAAGTGAAATATAGATCTCAACATACAGCTCTTTCTGATTGCAAGGGATTGTTAGAATTTTGCTCTAAGCGTGATATAAAAAGAGGTTATGTAATCACTAAATCCACCGATGATTTTGGCGTAATTGATCAAAATAATTCCAACATTCCTGCGATTTTAAAAATCCCAGCAACCCTGTTGTGTTATTTCATGGGAGAAATGGAGATTAATCAAAAATATATTTAAAGTAATTAAAAAAATTCTTTTTCAAATTTTTCGAAATTAATCGCCTCGAGATTTTCTTTAACATCATGAACGCGTAAATAATCGACTTTTTTTTGTGCCAAATATTGCGAAAGAATCAATGTTTTAGAGGTGCGGTCAAGGTTAGTTTGTGAAGGAATATTTAACGCATCTAAAAAACTTTTTTTCGAATGTCCGACGTAAATTGGTAAATTTAAAACTCGAAAAGCATTAATATTTTTCAAAATGCGAATTGATTGCATTGAGTTTTTGGCGAAGCCGATTCCGGGGTCAAAAATCAATTGCGATTTTTGAATTTTTCGACTCGTTAAAAAATCAATTTTTTGTTGTGCCCAATTAATTATTTCTTCAACAACATTTAAATCACGATTGACGATGAGATCAGGATTGGAGTGGATCGCGAGATTATGCATCAAAATCGCCGTTAAATTATTTTGTGCAATATAATCGATAATTTTTTCATCAATTAAACCACTTACATCATTAATAATTTCAACACCAATTTTGTGGGCAAAAATAATGGTTTCGAAATGATAAGAATCGATACTTGCTTGAATATTTTTATGATGAATTTTATTAAAATTTTTAATCGCCAAAATTAATTTTGGCAAAATATTTTCAAGCCTTTTGATTTCTTCTTGAGCACTAAGAATTTGAGCATTTGGTCGTGTCGATTCGGCTCCAATATCAACAATATCAACGCCTGAAGCCAACATTTTATCGAGATGAAAAAGAGCTTTTTCTTCATCAAAATATTTTCCGCCATCAGAAAATGAATCGGGGGTAAGATTTAAAATACCAACGATTTTTGGTTTAAATTTTACCATTTTCTTTCAAATTTTTTGCGTAAAATTATGGCGCCGAGATTTAATAAAATTAAGAATGTTAATAATACTAAAATTGCGCCCGAAGTTTTTTCGACAAAGCCTGCTTCGGGTAAATCAGACCATAAATAAATTTGCACCGCCAACGCCGAAGAAGGATCCAAGAAGCTTTGCGGAGTGTCGGCGATAAAGGCGACCATGCCAATCATCAAGAGCGGAGCGGTTTCGCCAAGTGCGCGCGACATTGCTAAAATCGTTCCCGTCATAATTCCAGGGATCGAAAGTGGCAATAAATGATGCCAAATTACTTGCATTTTTGAGGCGCCGATGGCAAGGGCGCCGTCGCGAATTTGGCTCGGAATCGAGCGAATTGTGTTGCGCGTGGCGATAATAATTACCGGCAAAACCAACATGAATAAAGTCATGCCACCAACCAAACTTGATGAGCGCGGAAAATGCATGAATTGAAGATAAAGCGTTAAGCCGAGCAAGCCGTAAATGATTGAGGGAATTGCGGCGAGATTGTTAATGCTGATCTCGAGAATGTCGGTGAGGCGATTTTTTGGCGCAAATTCTTCGAGGTAAAAAGCGCACATTATGGCGATTGGAAAAGCGAAAATTAAGAAAATAATCATGATCATCAAAGAGCCGACGAAGCTAGATAAAACGCCGGCGATTTCAGGTTCACGCGAATCGCCAAATTGAAAAAATTCCCAATTGAAAAATGTTTTTATTTTATTTTGTTCTTGCAGTTTTTTAATCCACAAAATCTGTTTTTCTTTTAAACCTGAAGCGTCATTATGCTTAATAAACATATCAACTTTAGAGCTAGCTTTAACCCAATAAATATGCGGTTTCTCAAGATTTTTATTTTTTTCAATCGATTTTTTTAAATCAATATTACTGGCTTTGCTTACAAGTTGATAAAGTAAATTTAAATCGACAATTGAATTAATTTTTGGATCAATTTTGTGAAGATTTTGTTTGATAATTTGACGATGATCGAGAGTTGAAATATCGGTTTCTTTATTTAAATCAAATTCAATGCCAATCTTAGTGCTAGTAAAGACGCCGTTGCTTTTATAAATTATCATCGTAAAAAGAGCCGCTAAAAAAAATAACGAAAATCCGATCGAAATTCTTCCAAGTAAAATAAATCTTTTTTCGCTTTTTTTGCGTTTATTAATGTTGTTAATTTTTGATTCAATCATTGCTAAATTTTTTTATCGAATTTAAAATTTTTTTTAAATTGAATATTATTTATTTATAAAATTATTGCAAATTTTTAGTGAGCATTGCCTTAATAAATCCTTCGATTTCGCCGTCTAAAACCGCTTGAATATTGCCGGTTTCGAAATCGGTGCGCAAATCTTTAACCAATTGATATGGATGCAAAACATAAGAACGAATTTGATGCCCAAAACTATTGTCGCTTTTGGAATTTTCTTTAACATCCAAAGCTTCTTTTTTCTTATTTAATTCAAGTTCATAAAGCCTTGACTTAAGCATTTTCAAGGCTTCGGCTCGATTTCGAATTTGCGAACGATCGCTTTGACATTGCACCGCAATGCTAGTCGGCAAGTGAGTAATACGCACGGCGGAATCAGTTTTGTTGACATGTTGTCCGCCGGCGCCCGAAGCGCGAAAAGTATCAACGCGCAAATCTTTTTCTTGAATTTCGATATTAATTTCATCGTCAATTTCGGGATAAGCCCAAATCGAAGCGAAACTCGTTTGCCTTTTGCCGTTGGAATTAAAGGGCGAAATACGAACTAAGCGATGAATGCCAATTTCATTTTTAAGCCAACCGAAAGCATAACGACCTGAAATTTTCAAAATTGCCGAACGCAAACCGGCTTCTTCGCCGTCTAAAATATCAATTATTTCACATTTAAAACCGCGAATATTGGCGAATCTTTCATACATTCTTAAAAGCATTAAAGCAAAATCACAAGAATCGGTTCCACCCGCTCCAGCATTGATGTCAACAAAGCAATTATTAATATCATTTTCGGCGCTAAAAAGACATTCAATTTCAAAATTATCGCTAAGTTTTTTGAGGGAATTTAAATTATTTTCAACATCATTTAATAATTGTGAATCATTCTCAATTTCGGCTAATTCCAAATAACTTAAATTATCATTTAATAAATTTTTTAGATTATTAAATTTGTTAAGTTTTTCTTCGATTAATGATTTTTCTTTAAGAATTTTTTGGGCTTTTTCTTTATTGTCCCACAAGGTTGGATCTTCAGCGATTTTATTTAATTCATCAAGTTGCGACTGCAATTTTCTAGGGTCAAAGGCACCTCTCAACGAGGTTTAATGATTCGCTAATTTGCTTGATTAAGTCGTTAATTTCGATTTTCATTTTGAATTTTTATAAATAAATTTCAGAAATTGTTTGCGTTACTTTTTTGGCGGCGGAATCGAGCAATAAGGAATTTACGTAAATTTTATTAGTGTCCTTGCATTTATTAACACCTTTTAACATATAGCCGTCAGTAACTCCGGCACAAGCGAATATAACTTCGCCGCACGCCATTTCTTCGGCAATATATTTTTTATTTAAATCTTTGATGCCCATTTTTTTGGCACGTTCAATTTGTTTTTTATTATCGTGAAAAACTAAGCGTCCCATCATCTGACCGCCGATAACTCTAAGAGCCGCCGCCGCCAAAACGCCTTCGGGAGCGCCACCTGTTCCCATATAAGCATCGATTTTAGTATGCCCCGAAGTGCAAGCGATAACGCCCGCAACATCGCCATCGCCGATTAAACGTACTTTAGCTCCGGCTTCACGAACTTTGGCGATAAGTTCTTTGTGACGTGGACGCTCGAGAATCATCACCGTTAATTCATCAATTGCCACTTTTTTGGCTTTGGCGATATTTTGTAAATTTTTCTTGGCACTATTATCGAGATCGATTATGCCTTGCGGTAAGCCCGCACCGACCGCAATTTTTTCCATGTAAACATCTGGCGCGTGTAAAAATCCGCCTTCATTGGCAAAGGCAATCACCGCCAGCGAAGACTCGCCAGCATTGGCACAAATTGTAGTGCCTTCGAGCGGATCTAAGGCGATATCAACCTTATCTCCGCCTTTGCCAACTTTTTCGCCGATATAAAGCATCGGAGCTTCGTCTCTCTCGCCTTCACCGATAACGATTTTACCAGAAATATTCATTTGGTTTAAGGTGTGACGCATTGAAACTACCGCAGCTTGATCGGCGGAAATATTGTCGCCCTTGCCAATCCAGTCATAGCAAGCGATAGCAGCTTTTTCAACAACATTAATTATTTGCGAAGATAGTGAGGTAAGCATTTTTTAAAATTTAATTTGGAGAAATTGGTGGATAAAAAAAAGGTGGACATTTGTCCACCTAAAATTTAACTAGAGAGCTTTTGCTCTTTGAATTCAACATGTTTACGAACCACAGGATCGTATTTGCTAAAAATCATTTTTTCGGTTTTTTGCTTAGGATTTCTTCTGGCTAAATAATAGAAACCAGTCCCAGCAGAACTTACCATTTTAAACAAAATCGAATTTCTTTTTGATTTTGAAGCTTTAGGTTTGCCAGCCATATTTGACCTCGATAATTATAATTTATTTGATGTTTTGGATTATCATTTTTTAGTTTGATAATTAGCAAAACTATAATCTTAAAAATTCATTGTGATTTAAATAAAGTCTCAAGTCAAGGCGTTTTTTAAAATCCAAATTTTGTTTGTTAAAAAAAGTGTTTCAAAAAAATTTTAAGAATTGAATTTTAATTAAATTGATTGTTTTTTATAAATTTTAGAATTGAATAATTTTCATAAAAATTTAGCAAATACAAAAAAATTCAAAAATGACAAACAAAAATTCTAAAAAAGCCTTTTCCTTGGTTGAAATTTCAATCGTAATTTTGATTATCGGCTTGTTAATAGCTGGAATTTCAAAGGCCGGCGATATGATATTTGATGTAAGTTTAAAATCCGCAAGCTCATTAACAAAAGGAGCAAAAGTTGGTCGTATGCCAGGTTTGGCTTTGTGGTTAGAAACTACTAGCAACGAATCAATTCTTGAGAAAGAAAGATATGATAATACAGATATTTCAATTTGGCGCGATATTAATCCGCAATCATCTTCGAAATTTATTTTTAAAAAAGTTGGAGCGCCAAAATATGTGGAAAAAGGGCAAAATAATTTACCTGCGGTTGGATCTTTAAGTGGTGATAATTATTTCATACCTTATACTTCAGAAACCAGTACAACTGTTGCCGCTTATCAAGCAAATCAAATTTTTTCTTCCGGCACTTTGTTAACAATTTTTATGGTTTTGAAACCTAAGGCAATTGCAGCAGATTTACTTTCTTTTTGCCCATACTCTACTGGATCAAATTTAGATGCGTGCACTACTTCCGCTAAGTATATTGGTCTGGGTTTAACTGCTAGTGGTAATGTAGTATTTAATACTGTGGGTGGGACGGCCGCTGCTGCAGCTACAAGTACAATAACATCCACTAATTCTTATACTCTTAAAAATTTAATTGTAGTTTCTGCCATAAAAGATGCAACGGATAATCTAAAATTAGCTGTAAATGGAGCAAGTGCGGCTACAGCAGTTGCTAGCACTAATAAATTAATGACTTCTTCTTTTAATGGAACCTTTAGAGTTGGTGGTGTTCTCGCTACTGACGTTGAGATTTATGAAATTATTGTATTTGCTTCAGCGTTGAGTGATACTGATAGATTAGTTGTTGAGACTTATCTTGGAAAAAAATATAATGTTGCAATGACCAAGACTACGACTTTATAAATTATTAAATTTATTAATTAAATTTGACTAAAAAATAAAAATCACTTTCAATTAAATATTTATTTTTCTTCGAGTAATTTTCTGGAGGCGGACATCGCCTCGGGGCTTATTTCCTCGCCCGAAAGCATGCGAGCGATTTCGTTAATTTTTGAATCCTTATCCAAAATTTCAATTTTAGTTTTTACTTTTCCGCCAATTTCACTTTTACTAATCTTTAAATGCGAATCGGCTTTGGAAGCGATTTGCGGTTGATGAGTGACGACCAAAATTTGCGAAGCTTTGGCGAGAGTTCGTAATCTTTTGCCGATAGCGTCTGACGTGCTTCCACTAACTCCCGTGTCAATTTCATCGAAAATTATTGTTGGCACCGATTTGACATCGATTAGAGCCACTTTTAACGCCAGCATGAATCGCGATAATTCTCCGCCCGAAGCGATTTTGGTAATTTCGTCAAAATTATTTTTATTAAGCGAAGCCTTGAAAATCGCCTTCTCAAAGCCATTTGGAAAATAATTTTTAGATTGAGAAGAATTTTTCTCATCAGAATTTGATATTTGATTCTCGATAATTTCCACCAAGAATTTAGTGCCCGCCATTTTTAAAAATTCAAGCTCATCTTCAACTTTTTTCGCCAATTCGATGGCGGATTTTTTGCGTTTTTTACTTAAATCTTGAGCGATTTTTTGATATTTTTCAAAATAGTCTTGACGCTTGATAATTAAGTCTTGCGACAATTTTTCTTCATGATTTAAACTACTAAGTTTTGTTTGAGAATCTTGAGCTAATTTTTGCAATTCATTGGCGTTGCAATTAAATTTGCGACTCAAATTGCGAATGATAAATAAACGTTCTTCAATTTCATCTTTGGAATCTTGCGATGAATTTAATTCTTTGCAAATTTGTTCAAGATTTTTTATCGAATCTTCGATTTCATTAATTTGAATATCGGTTTTTTCGCTTAAAGAGAAAAAATTTTCGGCTTCACTTTTCAAAAAATTTTCGATCAAATTATGATTTCGTGATAAAACTTTTTGCGATTGAAACAAGCTTGAGCTTGCTTCCGTCAAAGAATTTTTAATATCGGCAATAAAATTCAAAATTTTTTCTTTGGCAATTAAATGATCTTTTTTTTGCACTAAAATTTGCTCTTCATTTTCAAAAATTTTAGCGTCGTTAATTTCATTTATCACATGTTCGAGATAATCTTTTTCACGTTCAATCGCCGATTTTTTTTCTTCAAAATCCGCAATTTGATTATCAATTTTTGAGAGCTCATCATAAATTTTTTTCAAATCTTTATTAAGATTTTGATTGGAAGCGAATTCGTCGAGAATTATCAAGTGATTAGCGGAATTGAGCAGTCCTCGCTGTTCATGTTGACCATGAATTTCCACCAAACTTTCGCCAATTTTAGCGAGTAAATTTACGCTAATCGGCACGTCATTTACAAAAACTTTACTCGAAATATTTTCGGAAAGTGTGCGTCGGATAATGAGTTGATGCGGATTTTGAGAATTACTAATTTCATTTGAGACTAAAATTTCTTGGCATTGCGGATTTGAAGAAATATCAAATTCGGCGATAACGTTCGATTTATTATCATGGCTTCCAATTAGGCGACTGTTGGATCGAAAGCCGATCGCCAAACCAAGAGCATCGAGTAAAATTGATTTGCCCGAGCCCGTTTCGCCCGACAAAATGCACAAGCCTTTTTCGAATTCAATTTCCGCTTTGTCAATCAAAACAATGTTGTTGATAATTAGTGATTTTAGCACTTCAAAAAAAATATAATTGATATAAAGTGTGATTCTATTTATAAAATTAAATTCTCAAACAAATTTATGTTTATTTTGGATAAAAAATTACAACAAGATAGTTTTTTTATTGGCGATCTTGAATTATGTAAAGTTCTTTTAATGAATGATGCCAATTACCCTTGGCTAATTTTGGTTCCGAGGCAAAATAATTTAAAAGATATTGTTGATCTTAGTTTTGACGATCAAATTATTTTGTTAAAAGAAATTAATTTTGTGGCGGAAATTTTAAAAAAAGAATTTGAATGCGATAAATTAAATATCGCTAATTTGGGCAATGTCGTTTCGCAACTTCATATTCATGTAATCGCTCGAAAAAAAAATGACGCAACATTCCCAAAACCTGTGTGGGGCAATGCTCCCGCCGTTGAATATTGTGGCAATAATTTAACTAAAACTTTAGAAAAAATTCAAAAATATTTTAACAATGTCGACAGAAAATCAACTTAAAAAAATTATTTATCGGGCAGTCCATCGCGGTTGCAAAGAAACCGATTTTTTACTTGGCGATTTTTTTGTCGCCAATAAAGAAAGCCTCTCCGAGCTTGGATTAGAGCTGTGCGAGAAATTTTTAGATGAAGATGATATGTTGATTTATGATTGGATTTTAGAAAAAATTCCTCACGATGAAATCTATAAAAATTTAATTGAAAAAATTCGCAAATTTCACGGATTAAGTTGAGATTTTTATGGCTTTATAAAATGTAGGTTTGTAAGGGGCGGAGTTAGGGCCCTTAGGCTTACCGTTTCTTATAATTTGAAGCGACGAAAGTGCTTAACCTTCCATCAATTTAACAATTTTACCATAATTAACCGCAACTTTATTATCGATTTCAAGTTCCATAACAGCAGTGTTAAAGAGGTTTATTGGAATTTGTAATTCTGAAATTAATGAATCAATATTAGTTGGTTCCGAATTAAGATTTTGTAAAATTTCTTCTTGAGCTCCAAAAACTTGATCATTGGAAAAATTATACTCTTTTTTTATTTGAGAAATTTGAGCAGTTTTTTTAACATAATAGTTTTTTTTAGTCGTAGCATTTAAAACATCTTCGACTTCGGTGATAATATTGGCGCCATCTTTAATGAGGCGATTGGTGCCCTGACATCTAGGGTCGAAAGGCGATCCGGGAACGGCAAAAACTTCGCGATTTTGCTCTAAAGCAAATCTTGCGGTTGCCAAGCTTCCAGATTTAAGACCAGCTTCAATCACAACTGTTGCCACCGCCAAGCCTGAAATTAAACGATTGCGTTGAATGAAGCTCGAGCTTTTTGGAGTAAAGCCAAAAGGCATTTCGCTTAAAATTACGCCACATTCAGAAATTTGTTGATAAAGTTTATTATTTTCTTGCGGATAAATATTAATAATTCCTCCCGCCAAAACTGCAATGGTGCCACTTAAAATTGAAGCTTCATGAACGGCGGTATCAACTCCACGAGCCATTCCAGAAACGCTTACCACTGAACTTTGTCCGAGCAAAAGAGTAAATTTTTTGGCATAAAGAAGAGCGTTAAAGGAGGCATTTCTTGGTCCGACCACGGCAATTTTTTCTTGAGATAATAATTCGAGATCGCCTTTAACCGTGATTAAAGGTGGGGCATCGGGAATTTCACGAAGTAATTGTGGATATTGAGGATCGCTAAAAGTTAAAATTTTGGCACCAAAATTTTCATTTTTTTCAAACTCTTCTTCCGCCACTGAACGATCACATAATTTTATTTTATTTGGATTTGGTGATAATTTTAAAAATTCATCGAAATTTAACAAGGCAGTTTCAACCGATCCAAAATGTTCGAGAATTTTGAAAAAAGTAATTGGGCCAACATTGTCGCTTCGACAGAGCTGGAGCCAGTCGATGACATCTTTTTTTGAAGTTGGTTGATTTTGAAGGATTTTAGATTTTATACTCATGGTGCTTAGGTTTTATTTATTGATGAAAATTAATTTATTAAAAATTAAGAAAAATATCTAGCAACAATTATTTTATTAAAAAATTATTTTACAAGATTTTTTTTAAAAATTAAAAAAAATAATTTTATTATAAGCGTTTAATGTTTAATGCGATAGCCAATTTTAAGCATGCGGTAAATAATGATTCCGAGAATTAAATTGATGATTAAAATATAAATTGTGCCAATCATTAAATTGCCGTCATTATGTCCCGTGATGCCATATCTAAAGCCATCAATCATATAAAAAAACGGATTAAAATGCGAAACGGTTTTCCAAAATTCAGGCAAAGCATTGGTCGAATAAAAAGTGCCCGAAAGAAAGGTGAGGGGAGTGATAACATAACTTGTCATCGCCGACATTTGATCAAAAGTATCGGAAAGAACACCGCATAAGACGCCTAGAAGCCCTAGCAACATACAGCCCAGAAATAAATAGAAAAAAGCGATAAAAAAATTATAAAAACCAAGTGGAACAAAAATTAAAATCGTTAAATAAGCCACAATTCCAACGCAAATTCCGCGAATAATGGCGCCCAATGTGAAGGCGAAAAGTAGTTCAAAAGCGCCGAGTGGAGGGATTAAATAATCAACAATGTGTCCCATCACTTTACCCATTACGAAAGATGAGGATGAATTGGCGAAAGAGTTTTGAATTGACGCCATCATGATTAAACCAGCTGACATAAAAATGGCAAAGTCAACGCCCTCAATGGTTTGAATGTGAGATCCCACCGACAAATTAAAAACCGCCAAAAATAAAATAATATTGACGACGGGAGAAAATAAAGTTTGGTGATAAACTTTTAGAAAACGATAAACTTCTTTTTTGAGCAAAGTAAAAGCTCCAAACCAATTTGTTGACATAAAAATAATTTTAGTGTTTGATTTACGAAAATAAAAAATAATCCCTTACATATGAGTTTAGAAAATATTTTATCTGATTTCAATTCGCAATTTGAAAATGTTGAAAATAAATCGCAAATCGATGATTTGCGCGTTAATTTTCTTGGCAAGAAATCGGCATTGAATGATTTATTTGGTCAATTAAAAAATTTAACGGCGGAGGAAAAAAAAGCTTTCGGCGCTAAAATTAATGACATTCGCAATTTTATTTCGCAAAAAATTGACGACAAAAAAAATTATTTTGAAATTTTAGAATTAAATCAAAAATTAAGTGGTGAAAAAATTGATATTTCGGCACCGGTGCGTCAAGAAAATCAAGGCTCTATTCATCCAATAAATAAAGTAATGTTTGAGATTGAGCAAATTTTTTCACGTCTCGGATTTGAGTTTGCCAGCGGTCCTGAAATCGAAGATGATTTTCATAATTTCACGGCGTTGAATATGCCAAAAGACCATCCAGCACGCCAAATGCAAGATACTTTTTATCTACAAAATTCTGAATTATTATTGCGAACGCACACTTCCAACACGCAAATACGTAAGATGCTAAACACCAAGCCTCCGTTAAAAGTTTGTGCTTTGGGACGAGTTTTTCGTCGCGATTCTGATCAAACGCATACGCCGATGTTCCATCAATTTGAAGGCTTTGTCGTTGATAAAAATGTTAATATGGGGCATCTAAAAGCAACGTTGGAAAATTTTTTAGAAGAATTTTTTGAAGTAAAAAATTTAGAATTACGTTTGCGTCCAAGTTTCTTTCCCTTTACAGAGCCTTCAGCAGAAGTCGATATCAATTATTCGATTGAAAATGGCAAAATCAAAATTGGCAAGGGCGATAAATTTATGGAAATTTTGGGTTGTGGCATGATTAATCGCAAGGTTTTACAAAATTGTCAAATCAATCCCGATGAGTTTCAAGGCTTTGCTTTTGGCATTGGCATTGAACGCCTCGCCATGCTTAAATACGGTATCACCGACCTTAGAATGTTTTTTGAAAATGATGTAAGATTTTTACAACATTTTAATTTTAAAACCAAAGAATTTTAATTAATATGACCAAAAAATTTGATAAATCAAAATTGCCTTCACGCTACGTAACCAGCTCTCACGGCTGTGAAGGACGCAAAACTATGCTTTACAATATTAAAACCGATTTATATCCCGATGGTTTAAGCGAAGAAGATATTCAAAAGCCTTTCGTTGGCGTTGTAAGTGCGTGGAACGAAGCGGCGCCTTGCAATATTGCGCTTTCGCGTCAAGCCCAACCCGCCAAAAAAGGCGTAAAAGATTTTGGTGGCACGCCTCGTGAATTTACAACCATAACGGTTACCGATGGCATTGCCAATGGACATCAAGGCATGAAATCATCTTTAGTTTCGCGTGAAGTTATTGCCGATTCAATCGAATTAACGGTGCGTGGTCATTGCTACGACGCCTTGGTGGGCTTGGCTGGATGCGATAAATCTTTACCGGGAATGATGATGGCGATGTGTCGTCTCAATATCCCTTCGGTCTTTATGTATGGCGGTTCGATCTTACCAGGGAAATTTAAAGGCAAAGATGTCACAATCGTCGATGTCTTTGAGGCTGTAGGTCAAAGAGATGCTGGCAAAATGTCGGAAGAAGATTTAGCTCAATTAACCAAAGTCGCTTGTCCTTCGGCTGGAGCATGCGGAGGGCAGTTTACCGCCAACACTATGGCGTGCGTTTCCGAGGCAATCGGTTTGGCTTTACCTGGGTCATCAGGTGCTCCCGCGCCTTATGAATCAAGGGACGAATATTCTTATCACTCGGGCAGGGCGGTGATGAATTTAATTGAACTTGGCATTAAATCACGTGATATTGTTACGCGCAAAGCTTTAGAAAATGCCGCGACAATTGTGGCGGCAACAGGTGGTTCGACCAACGCAGTGTTGCATTTGCCGGCGATCGCCAATGAATGCGGAATCGATTTTGATATTTTTGAAATTGCTAAAATTTTTAAAAAAACTCCTTACATCGCCGATATGAAACCGGGTGGAAAATATGTCGCCAAAGATTTACATGAAGCGGGCGGGGTGCAAATGATTTTGAAAATTTTGCTCGATGCCGGCTTTATCCACGGCGATTGCTTGACCGTCACCGGCAAAACTATGGCGGAAAATTTACGCGACATAAAATTTAACACCGAGCAAGATGTGGTTTATTTGCCAAGTAAACCACTATCACCGACCGGCGGAGTTGTTGTGCTTAAAGGCAATTTAGCCAGCGATGGCGCCGTCGTCAAAGTGGCGGGAATGCAAGATGATGATTTAGTTTTTATCGGCAATGCCCGTTGTTTTGATTCGGAAGAAGAGTGCTTCAAAGCAGTTGAGCGTAAGGATTATCACGAAGGCGATGTTTTAGTAATTCGCTATGAAGGTCCAAAAGGTGGCCCGGGAATGCGTGAAATGTTGGCGACAACGGCGGCGATTTACGGGCAGGGCATGGGGAGCAAAGTTGCCTTGATTACCGATGGTAGATTTTCAGGCGGAACAAGAGGATTTTGTGTTGGGCATGTTAGCCCCGAAGCATCGGTTGGAGGCGTTATCGCACTCTTAAAAGATGGTGATAAAATTAAAATCGACGCCCAAAATGGCTCGATCGATGTTTTAATTTCCGATGAAGAAATTGCCAATCGTCGCAAATTATGGCAACCGAGAATTAATGATTACACTGCGGGAGCATTGTGGAAATACAGTCAAACTGTAGGCTCCCCGCGCTATGGTGCCGTTACTCATGGCGGTGCTAAAGTCGAAAAAATTTCGTATGATAAGATATGATTTTTGACATTTTAAATTAATTAAAAATGAGCGAGAAAAAAAATCGGAATATAGACACAATCTATCATCAACTCTCTCACAAGTTCGAAGCCTTTTAAGAGTTTGTAGAAATTTGTGGTGGTATAAGCCCTCAAGGGGGGAGCTACAGCCCGTTGATGTTGCGAGTGTTATTATAAAGTGTAGGTTTGTAAGCCCTCAAGGGGGGGAGCTAGATCCTGTTGGCTTTGCGAGTGTTTTTATAAAATGAAGTGGCGTAATTCATCAAGAAGGAAAATTTAGAGTTCGCTGAAATGGCGAATTTATTGTCTTGTTAAATAACCAGAATATACTTGTTTTGCTACCAATGTTGCACTGGGTCTTGCACTCGGAGTGTTTTTTAATTTTAGTAATTCACTTCTTTTTGTAGCATGTACTTTTTTAAATTCATCATTAGTATATAATTCTAATAAACTTTTATTCAAAGTATTGATGTCATTTTGTATATTTGAACCTGCATTTCTATATTCTTCCGTCCTATGTGGATTATGAGATCCATACTGAGGACGATCTCTTACCATATTTAGATGGTCTTTTCTTATTTTAATTTGAGATAATGCAAATTCTAATCTAGCTAATTTTTTTCCAATATTTTCCAAATCCCGTTCTTTTGCTTTTGCTGCATCGCCAGATTTAAAATCGGTGGGTCTCATACCATTTCTAAGAACTTGATTTCTAGCGTCCCGACCGGTGAGACGTGTTTGCGATTGAACAGAATGATTTATAGGTAAATTAGTTATGGGTTTTAAGCTAGCGGGATGATTTGTTGCAACTTCCTGTGTATGTAAAATATGCACAACCATTCTACTATGCATTGCTGTATTTTGCCCTTGAGCATGAGTGCGATTTTTGCTCCTTCGCGAATGCGGAAAAAGCGGAGGGGGAGGAGCAGGAGTGCTTTTCGAACGACGACCTGTTGTATCTCCTCCAGCGCGCCCATTTTTCGGATCGTCACCTCTTCGGCATTGAAAATTCGAAGGTTGTTTTGTTTCTAGAGGAATTTGCTTTTCTGTAGCTTGATGTAAGTCAACATAATAATTTGAAATCACAATAGCTTCGTTTTTATCAATAAAGCTATTATTTCCCGCATTTGATATTCTATCTATAATTGAATTTATTGGGTCTTTATTTTTATTGGTTTGATCAGGTTTTTGCAATCTGATTAAATCTTCAATTACAGCTTGCGTGAAAAGTATTTTATTACCTTCTGAAAGTTCGGGATAATCATAGGGGTTAGCGATTAAATTACTAAATAATTCCATTTTATCTCTTTCCGCATTATTAATAGCTTGAGCTATTTCTAGATCGACAGCTTTTGGTATTCTTGCTAGCGCATTTGCAACCAATTCTTGGTTTTGTGAAGTTTCCACTTGAGGAGGTGGCGGGGCAGGTGGAGGGGAAGTGGTTAAAGTGGCAATTGCTCCACTAAGCCCCGTATTAATATTTTTAAAAATACTATCAAAAAAACCATCCCACATAATTAATTTATGAATAAATATTAGAAATAATTAGAAAATAATTATCTTTTTTATGTGTTAAACATTTAAATGTAAAGCTGTAATTTAAAATTAATTACTAGAAACCAACATCCAAATGGTTTTTTCGTGAGATTTAGCGCGTTGGATAAAAATATCGGCACTTGATTCATCGCCTTCAGCCTGTGCGGTTTTGATGGCTTTGTGTAAATTTTTAACCAAAGTTTCATTGTCAGCAATTAAATCTTTGACCATTTCTTTGGCAGAAAAATCTTTATTAGCATTTTTTAATTCGCTATGTTTTTTGAAATTTTCAAAAGAACCATCAACTTTAGATCCCAAAGCGCGAATACGTTCGGCAATTTCATCAATTGCGGTAAATAATTCTTCATATTGAATTTGAAATAATTCGTGAAGTGGTTTGAAATTTTCGCCGACCACATTCCAATGATAATTTTGCGTTTTGAGCATGAGCAAGTAAGATCCAGCTAAAATATTTTCCAAAGCTTCTAAGGTTTGATGATTTTTCATATTTTTGTAATTTGAAATTATTATTTTGTTAATTTAATAAAAAATATTTCATTATTTCCTTTATTTGCAAGCCTTTTGTTGATTAAAAAATTTTCATATTTTTTATTGTAAAAAAAAGACTTGATTTAAAAAATTAATTTGCAAAATTATTAATTTATTTCTAATAAGTTTAATATATTGTTTTAATCATTTTAATAAGTTTTTCTTATGAACCTTAGAGACTTAAAATATATCGTTGAAGTGGCACGCGAAAAGAATTTTGCGAGGGCTTCCGAGAAGGTTTTTGTAAGTCAGCCAGCACTTAGTATGCAAATTAAGAAGCTCGAAGAAACACTCGGCGTTGAAATTTTTGAACGCGATAAACAAAATTTTTTAATCACTCCTGTCGGTGCCGAAATTATTAAAAAAGCCGAAATTATTTTGCAAGAAAGCGAAGAAATTAAAATGATTGCCAAAAATTCTAAAGATCCTCACAAGGGCGAAATCAGAATTGGAGCCTTCCCAACCGTGGCTTCATATTTTTTACCAAATTTTGTTAAAAATATTCACAAAAAATTTCCGCATTTAAAAATTTTTTTAATCGAAGCTAAAAGTGACGAATTAATTGCTAAATTAAAAAGTGGAGAACTTGATTTCTGCTTGCTCGCCATGCCGATTGCCGACGATAATTTAATCGGCGAAAAAATTTTTAGTGAGAAATTTTTATTGGCAACGCCGAAGGGTCATCCATTTTCTAAAAAATCAAAAATACAAATTAAAGAATTAAAAAATCAGGAATTAATGTTGCTCGAAGATGGTCATTGCTTGCGCGACCAAGCTTTGGAAATTTGTTCGATTGTAAGAGCTTATGAAAATCAAGATTTCAGAGCGACAAGTCTTGAAACCTTACGGCAGATGGTCGCAAACGGCACTGGAATAACGCTTATTCCCGAAATTGCGGTGCGTAGCGACGACAAAATTTCTTATGTAAAAATTTTTAATGCACCGTTTCGCACCATTGGAATTCACTATCGCAAATCATCGGTGCAAAAAAATTTAATCAAGGAAATTATTAGATTGGCGAAGTAATTTTAAATTTATGACAAAGAAATATTAAATTTTTTCGATAAATATTTTTCAACATCGATTCTTTCTTTGTCTATTAATTCTCGTGAAAAAATTATAATTTCGCCAATGTCGCCTTTGAAGTAATGTGGGGTTGCGGTGCCATATTCAGTGACGCCAATATATCCCGAAAAATTACTTAAAGTTGTTAAATTATTTGACGATTTATCGGGAGTGCTTCCGCCATTAAGCCAATATTTTTTGCCATTAGAAGAGCTTAGAATAAAAGTGTGAATTCGTGGAATTATTTCTGTAGCTTTGAAGCTATTTATGGTGTAATCAAAAAAATCACTATCGCTGACTCCATATTTACCAACTCTTATCAGAGAAGAGTTGGAATAGCCCAAGTGAAAAACACCACTTCCGCCACCTATAAAATAAATGTGAGTGTCTGCAGATCTTCTTTGTTCAACGGCGAATATTGTGAAATTTCTGCCATTCATAAAAGTTGAGTTAAAAGGGAAATTATCGGTAGAGCCATCAAACTGAATGGCTGGAATCGAATTGTCGAAAGCTCGCGAAACATATTTAGGTTTTTGAGCGTCGGTTGTTTGCAAAACCGATTTTTTAATACCGCTTTGAATATTTATATCAAGCCAAGTTGAAATTTTCAAATTGTGAATTTTTTCCGAGGAAATAAAGCTTTCATCGAGAGTGGTTTCAAGCCATAATTCTAAATCAGGAATGCGATTGACTCGAGAGTTTTTGGTGAGGGTTCGAGCGGTTGATAATCTAGCATCTTGATATAAATCGATTCCATTGGAAATCCCTGCAATTAGGATGCCAATGATTAAAATAACCATGGAAATTTCGACTAAAGAAAAAGCAAATTTTTTATGTTTGAAATTTTTCTTCATGAATTTTATTAAACTCCGGTAGAGCCGAATCCGCTGGATCCGCGAACGGTTTCATCGAGATTTTCGACTTCGATAATTTCGGCTTGTTGATATTTAGCGATAATCATTTGAGCAATTCGCATGCCTCGCGACACAACAAAATCAAGCTTTGAATGATTAATTAATATTACACAAATTTCGCCACGGTAATCTGAATCGATTGTTCCTGGTGTATTTAAAACGGTGATACCATTTTTTAAAGCTAAGCCTGAACGGGGACGAATTTGTGCTTCAAAACCTTTTTCCAAAGCGATGGCAATTCCAGTTTTGATTAATTTAATTTCACCGGATTTTATAATAATATCTTCATCAATCGAAGCGGTTAGATCCATGCCAGCACTGCCTGCAGTCTCATATTTTGGTAAAGATAATTCACGAAAATTTTCAAGTTTTTTTATTTTTAAAATGGTCATTTGGAGATTTTTAAAATTAATAAATTTCAAGTTGATAAATTTACAAACCTTAAGTAAAATTAACAGAAATATTTCAAAATTTATTATATAAACAAAAATGTCTGAAATAAAAAATAACGATAATCCAAAAGATGAATCAAGACGCAATTTAATTAAAAATGCGGCTTACGCCACCGCCGGAGTTGGTGCGGTGTGTGCAATTTTGCCTTTCGTCGATAGCATGAATCCGTCGAAAGACGTGCAAGCATTGGCTTCGGTTGAAGTCGATATTTCCAATATCAAAGTTGGTGAAGAAAAAAAGGTAATGTGGCGAGGCAAGCCAGTCTTCATTAAAAGACGTACTTCGCAAGAAATTGAAGAAGCTAAAAAAGTTGAACTTGCTGAATTAAAAGATCCGCAACTTGATTCCGATCGAGTCAAAGCGGGCAAAGAAGAATGGCTTATAACCATTGGTATTTGTACGCATTTGGGTTGTGTTCCAATTGGCGGGCAGGGTGAATATAAGGGTTGGTTTTGCCCTTGTCACGGCTCGCAATATGACACGTCAGGACGCATTCGCAAAGGTCCGGCGCCAAAAAATCTCGAGATTCCGCCTTACGAATTTATCAATGAAAAAATAATTAAAATTGGATAAAAATGTCTTCACACGAAAATAATCAAAACATCAAGAATCCTTCAACCCCTAAGGAAGAACTCGAAGTTTTTCATAATATTCATAATGATTTAGATCAATCAATTACTGAAAAATCTAAGGTGGCTGGCTGGATTAATGATCGCTTGCCCATCGTCGCGACCCTTGAAAATACTCTTAAGAAACATCCTTATCCAAAAAATTTAAGCTATTGGTGGAATTTTGGATCAATCGCCGGAATTTGTTTGGTGATACAAATTTTGAGCGGTTTATTTTTGGCGATGCATTACGTGCCTAACACCAAACTGGCTTTTGATTCGGTCGAGCACATTATGCGTGATGTTAATTATGGTTGGTTAATTCGCTACATTCACGCCGTTGGCGCTTCGATGTTCTTCGTGGCACTTTACGCACACATGATTCGTAGTCTTTATTATGGCTCTTACAAGGCACCACGAGAAGTTTTGTGGTGGGCGGGTATAATCATTTTCCTGCTTACAATGGCAACAGCTTTCATGGGTTATGTTTTGCCGTGGGGACAAATGAGTTTTTGGGGCGCGACGGTAATTACTAATTTATTTTCGGCAATTCCAATTGTTGGCGAGTCAATCGTGCAATGGCTGTGGGGCGGTTTCTCGGTCGACAATCCAACTCTAAATCGCTTTTTTGTTTTACATTTTTTGATGCCATTTTTAATCGTTGGAATTGTGCTTCTTCATCTACTCGCTCTTCATACAACTGGCTCAAATAATCCAGCGGGAGTGCCGATGAAATCGAAAAAAGATGCAATACCTTTTCATCCATATTTCACCATCAAAGATATGGTTGGATTTGTGTTGTTTTTCATAATTTTTGGCTATTTTTTATTCTTTTATCCTAACGCTTTGGGTCATCCTGACAATTACATTCCAGCCAATCCACTCGTGACTCCAGCTCACATTGTGCCTGAATGGTATTTCTTGCCATTTTATGCAATTTTGCGCGCCGTTCCCGATAAACTTGGTGGAGTTTTAATGATGTTTGGAGCGATTATTTTATTGTTCTTTTTGCCATATCTTGATAAAAGCAAGGTGCGTTCGGGAGCTTATCGCCCAGCCTTCCAAAAGTTTTTTTACGTTTTCGTAATTAATTTTGTATTTTTGGGCTGGCTCGGAAAATCGCCGGCGGATGGCTGGTATGTATGGGCTTCACGTTTATCGACCATGTATTATTACGCTTATTTCTTATTAGTTTTGCCGATATTGCCAAAGTTTGAAAAAACCTTGCCATTGCCTGAATCAATTGACGAGCACTATAAAAGCAAACATAAACATTAAGAATTTAATATTATAAAAATGAAGAAATATTTTTTAGTTTTATTATTGTTGCCGAGTTTAGCCTTCGCAAACAACGATGTCGACCCATCAATTGACGAATCGAAAATCACAACAGCTCTTCATCCTAAAAAAATGAAATGGGAATTTGATGGTTTTTTCGGACGATTTGATCGGGCTTCAATTCAACGTGGTTATCAAGTATACAAAGAAGTGTGTTCAGCCTGTCACGGCATGAAATTAATGTCTTACCGCAATCTTCAAGATATTGGTTTTTCGGAAGCCGAAGTTAAAAATATCGCCTCCGAATATTTAGTCACCGACGGCCCGAATGATGATGGCGAAATGTTTGAGCGATCAGGTTTGCCTTCCGACAAATTCGTTGGACCTTACGCTAATGAGCAAGCGGCGCGATCAGCCAATGGTGGTGCTTATCCACCGGATTTATCCTTGATTATCAAGGCTCGCCACGATGGCCCGAACTATGTTTATTCATTGTTAAACGGCTATAAAGATGCCCCAGAAGGCTTTGAATTGGCGGTTGGTAAAAATTATAATCCATATTTTGAAGGTAGACAAATCGCTATGCCTTCTCCGATCAATGATGATGGGCAAGTTGAATATAAGGACGGCACGATTGCCACCAAGGAACAAATGACAATCGATGTCGTTAATTTCTTGCAATATGCCTCCGAACCAGAATTAGAGCATCGCAAAAAAATGGGCGTTCGCACCATGATTTTCCTCGGTATTCTCTTTGGTTTATTACTTTCCGCCAAAAGAGCGATTTGGAAAAATGTTAAATAATTTTAAATATTTATGACTTTTATTTTTAACCAAGAAAATCAAGAAAAAATTCAAAAAATTTTGGCAAAATATCCGCCTGAACGCAAGAAATCAGCGGTTATGCCCTTGCTTGATTTAGCGCAAAGACAAAATGATAATTGGATTTCCAAAGACGTAATTGCTAAAATTGCCGAAATTTTAGAAATGCCTGAAATTAAAGTTTATGAAGTCGCCAGCTTTTACACGATGTATAATTTAAAACCCGTCGGCAAATATCTTTTACAATTCTGCAAAACTACACCCTGTATGCTTCGAGGCATTGATAAAATTATCAAAACTTGTGAAGAAAAATTTGGAATTTCAATGGATCAAACTACCGTCGACGGACTCTTTACTTTCAAAGAAGTTGAGTGTTTAGGGGCTTGCGTCAATGCGCCCATAGTGCAAATCAATGATGATTTTGCCGAAGATTTAACCTCCGAAAATTTTTTACAAATTTTAGAAGATTTAAAAAACGGTAAAAGTTTTCAAGTCGGATCACAAGTTGGACGCAAATGTTCCGCACCCGCAACTAATCAATAAAATTTTAAATATTTATTGATTTTAAAAGTAATTTAATTTTAAAAATACTAAATTTTATAATTAAATCACTTAATATTTTTAATCCAAATAAATGAAAAATTTTCATAAAAAAGCCTTTAGTTTAGTTGAGCTTTCGATGGTTATTTTAATTATCGGCATCTTGATAGCAGGCGTTTCACAGGGGATAGATTTATATCAAGATATGAGATTGGCAACGGCGAGAGCTCTTACGCAAAATTCGCGAGTTAATCGCATTGAAGATTTAACCATGTGGTTCGAAAGCACTTCCGAACAAAGTTTCGAAAAGCCCAATCCAAATGATGGCGACAGAATCGCTTTATGGAAAAATATTAATTTTAAATTATCTAATCGAATCGATGTAGCTCAATCAACTCAAGCTTCCAAGCCATTTTATGTGAGAAATGGAATAAACAATATTCCGGCACTACGTTTTGATAATGGTCAACTTCTAATCGCCAGTAATGTTAAAATTTCAGAAATTGTAAGCTCAGATCAAGCCACAGTTTTTGTAGTTCAAAATAATTTTAGTGGCGATACCACAACGACAACTTTTGGATGGTATAGTGGTGGATATAGATTCCAATCTCACGCACAAGAATCAAATAAAGTTTTAATAGATTATGGGTCGGAAAGCGCTTCTGGGACAATGAGAACTTCAACCCAAACATTAACAAATTTTTTAAATCAAAATAAAATTATAAATTTTGTAAAAAATGGTTCAAATGTTATAATCAAAATAAATGCTCAAAAATCAGCAGAATCTTCGGGTTCAAGTGGAGTGATTGATATGTCTCTTTCGGCAAATTTTTCAATCGGTAAATATCTTCCATCAATTAACGATTATTTTTTTAACGGCTATATTGGCGAATTAATAATTTTTAAAAGAGCCTTAAACGATGCGGAAATAAATGACGTCGAAAAATATTTATCCAAAAAATGGTCGATTAAAATTTGATTTTTAAGATAATTTTAAACATAATTTAAAAAAATTTATCAAATTTACTAATAAAAATAAATGAAAAATTTCCACAAAAAAGCCTTTAGTTTAGTTGAGCTTTCGATGGTTATTTTAATTATCGGCATCTTGATAGCAGGCGTTTCACAGGGGATAGATTTATATCAAGATATGAGATTGGCAACGGCGAGAGCTCTTACGCAAAATTCAAGAGTTGGTCGTATTGATAATTTGGAATTGTGGTTGGAAACAACTACTGAAAAAAGTTTTGATAATAATGAGGAGTTTGATGGCTCTTCAATAACAAAATGGTATGATATTAATCCAAAAAATACCCAAAATAATTATGTATTTTCAAATGGCGATAATCGTCCAAAATTTTTAAAATCTTGCGTAGATAATAATTTACCATGTATAGAATTTAGCTCGGCAAACAATCAATATCTTGAAAATTTAAATCCAATTCCTGAAACCACTGAATTATCAATTTTTTTTGTGGTTAACTTTAAGACGATAAATACTTCATGTTGCACGGCAATTTTTACATCTGTGGGCACTTGGCAACCAAAAGAACTTCATATAAATATAACTAATAGTAAATTTCAATATGGCATTCGAAATTCCTTATCAACCGATCTTACTTTGTTATCCACAACAACGCCTATAGCTAAGAAACCTTATATAATTGAAATGATTGATGGTGACGTTTTTAATCTTTATTTTAATGGTTCATCAGAGGGTTCGATGGTAACAAATTATATAAAAAAAATCAGTAATTTCAATATTGGAAGATGGTTAAATGGTTCCACGGTATCGCGATATCTTGATGCTTATTTTTATGAAATTATTATTTTTAGAAAAAAACTCACTGATAATGAAAGAAAAGATATCGAAAAATATTTATCCAAAAAATGGGCGATTAAAATTAATTAATTTTAGCGATAATTTCCTCAATCTCATCTTCATCAAGCTCACCCTGAATTACTTTAAAAATTTGTTGATTTTTGTCTAGAAAATAGGTCGTCGGGATTGATTTAGGAATTTCAAAACTAATTTTTTTTGCATCATCATAAAAAGCGTTGCCAAAAGATAATTTATCGGCGATTATTTTGACATCATTAAAATATTTTTTATCATCAATTGAAATGCCTACAACCTCAAGTCCTTGCGACTTTTTTTCTTGATAAATTTGGTCTAAAATTTTTAATTCTTGTTTGCAAATTCCGCACCATTTTGCCCAAAAAACAATTATGGTTTTCTGATTTTTTTGCGAAGATAAATTAAATTTTTTTCCGTTAAGAAAAGTGATTTCGAGTTTTGGTTGAAGGGTCTTCGAGACCTTAATTTCCTCGGTTTTCTTGGCATGATTTACAGCGAAACAATCGACATTTAATAATAAAAAAATTGTTAAAATTTTGAATAAATTTTTCATGAAAAATTTGCTTTTAAATTAAAATCGCCGAGAAATTCTTGAACTAGAGTAAGGGCGGAAATCATGGCGGTGTCGGCGCATAAAATTCTTGGCCCCAAATTTAGGGCAAAACAATTTTTTAACGAATGTAATTTTGCGAGCTCTTCTTTAGAAAAACCACCTTCGGGACCAATAAAAATTATAATTTCTTGATCAATTTTTGGTGAAATATTGGCAAGAACTTCGCTGGCTTTTTTGCCATTTCCTGACTCATCGCATAAAATTAAAATTTTATTTTCCAAATTTTCTTTGAGTAAATTATCAAGTTTTTTTATCGAAAAAATTTGCGGAAAATCATTGCGTCCACATTGCTCGCAAGCCTCTTTAATATTGGCTTTGAAGCGTTCTTCATTAATTTTATCAACAATAGTTCGGTGAGTAATTATTGGTTGGAAATTTCTGATGCCGAGTTCGCACGCCTTGCTCGCCACGAAATCAATTCGTACATTTTTAACGGGCGCAAAGGCTAAAGTTATGTTTGGAGATTTTCTTAAATCATTGATTTTTTCGGTGAGTTGTAAAGTTAAAGATTTTTTTTGTATATCAATTATTTTGCCGATGAAATCACCGTCAAAACCGTTGAAAATCATGATTTTATCGCCAATTTTTTGTCGCATCACTTTGATTAAATAATCAAAATCATTGTTGTTAATTTGAAGTTTTTGATTTAAAATATCGCTAGATAAATCGAGTTTTATATCGAGAAAGAGTCGAATTTTTGGTAATATTTTTTTGTTAGAAAACTCAAACATTTTTTAAAATGACATTATTTTTTATATTTTTTTTGGCAATCGTAATTTCGGCGATTGTAATTAACAATAATTTAAAAAAACAGCGAATTAATTTTTTTGGTAAACAAAGATTTAGCTCGCTTACAAGCCATTACTCTTACTGTTTCATATTGTGGTCGGTGGTTTTATTTTTAATTTTACTCGTTACAAATTTAGTTTTTTTTACAAAAATTTTATTAATTTTTGCCATAATTTTCGCCAATTTTTTCATAATAAAATTTTTATTTAAGAAAAATTTCAACGCCAAAAAACATTTTGAAAAATTTCAAATCGGCACTTTGTCAATCACTGCGGGCATCGGAATTTTAATTACCCTCATCATTAGCGTTTCAATTTTATTTGAAGCTTTACGTTTTTTTGAAATTATAAAATTTACCGATTTCTTTTTTGGCTTGACTTGGAATCCGCAAATGGCAATTACCGCCGAGCAAGAAGTTGGCGCCAGCTCGTTTGGTATCGTCCCAGTTTTTCTTGGAACATTATTGATAACTTTGGTGGCGATGGCGGTGGCGGTGCCGATTGGTATTATGTCGGCGATATATTTGGGAATGTATGCTAATCCTAAAACTCGCGATATTTTGAAACCGATTTTGGAAATTTTGGCGGGCGTGCCGACAGTGGTTTATGGCTATTTCGCCGTCACCACCGTGGCCCCTTTTTTCAAAAATTTTTTCAATAGTTTTGGCGTTGAAATGTCGGCGGAAAGTGGTCTCTCGGCTGGCTTCGTCATGGGCGTGATGATTATTCCTTTTGTGCTTTCTTTGACCGACGACGCCATCGCTTCAGTTCCGCAAAGCTTGAAAGACGGGGCTTTGGCGCTTGGAAGCACTAAATCGGAAATGATTAAAAAAGTCGTTTTAATTACGGCGATGCCGACCATTATTGGTGCCATAATTTTAGCGGTTTCACGCGCAATCGGCGAAACCATGATCGTGGTTATGTCCGCGGGATTGGTCGCCAAATTGAGCTTCAATCCTCTTGATTCCGTAACGACGGCGACGGCGCAAATCGTTACGCTTTTAGTTGGTGATCAAGAATTTAACAGCCCAAAAACCTTGTCAGCCTTCGCTTTGGCGTTAACACTTTTTGTTTTCACTTTTGCTTTTAATGTTGTGGCATTGATGGTGATGAAAAAATATAAACGCTAAAATACCGCATCCACTCTTAAATGGTGCGACCGAATTTATTAGGTTTCGTCATTAAATTTGCATGCGCAAATTTAGCTTTCTTTTGAATCGCTTCACGGCGAGTAAATCGCTTTATTCGCGATGAGTTTTTAAGTTTTTTTATAATTTTGTTTGTGGATAAATGCATCATTCCTTTTTTGCTAATATATTATGAATAAATATTAAAAATATGATAAGTAATTTATTTAGAAGTAATATCGATAATATTAATACCGCTTTAGTCCTTGTGTCTTTTGGTTTCGCGATAATAATTCCGTTTGAATTATTTTTATTTGCTTATGCAATTTTGGGGCCAATTCATTATCTAAGTGAAATTGCATGGCTTGATAAAAAAAATTTTTTCTTAAATAGTTCGCATCGACGAAATTTTTTTGTGACAATCGCAACCTTTGTGGCGATTTTATTTTTTATAAAATTCTATTCGGATAATTTCAATAAGATTGAATTTAGTGAAAAATATATTAATAATTTTATCTCATTATTAGTTTTTGTAACCTTTTGCGGAGCTGGAATATTGTGCTTTCAGCGCTCTTTTATAAAATTATTTTTATTATTTATTGCGATATTTTTTGTTGCCTCAATCTTGAAAAATATATTTTTTTATGAAGTTTTTTGTAATGTTTTGCTTATAACCGTTATTCATGTTTGGCTATTCACCGGGATATTCATGCTCAATGGTGCAATCGCCTCTAAATCAAAATCCGGCTTTATTACTTTTATAATTTTTTTAGTTTGTAGTTTTGCACTTTTTTTTATTGAGAATGCTCATTACGAAATCTCTAATTTTGCGCATAATATTTTGAGTCTAAAGAATTTTACTTCGATGAATAATACGATTAGCAATATATTTTCTTTGGAATTGCGCAACGAATTAGGGGGAAATAATAGCGTTCAAAGTTTTATCGGTTTCGCCTACACCTATCATTATTTAAATTGGTTTTCGAAAGTAGAAATTATTAAATGGCATAAACTTCCAAAGCAAAAAATGTTGGTAATTTTGGGATTATATTTGGCTATTTTAATTTTTTATGTAATCGATTATCGGTTGGGTTTTTTTGTAACAATTTTTTTAAGTGTCGCTCATGTTTTTCTAGAATTTCCTCTAAATTTTTTGTCATTTCGCGACTTAAAAAAACATTTATTTTAAATTAAATTTGCTTACGCAAATTTTGGGAAAAAGATTCGCGACTGGGATTGTGTCTCTTCGCTTCTGATCTCGTTCCTCGCTAAAAATAGCCGGTTAGGCTATTTCTTTAACGCAAAGAACTTCCGCGGTGATTAAACCGCCGTATTCGCAATAATTTTTTATTTTGTGAATTATGCAATCTCTAACCTTGGAAACACAGCCTTCGGCTCGTTAATCGAATGTCCAACTTTTAAAAAATCGGTAAGACTAGCAAAATCACGTTTATTATTTTCGACATTGAGTAAATCTAAAATTTTGTTGGCACTTACGGGAACAAAGGGTGTAAGCAAAATGGCGATGAGGCGAAGTGCTTCGGCGGTTTCGTGAAGCGAGGCGTTCATCTCGTCAATTTTTCCTAATTTTTTCAAATTCCACGGCGCGGTGTCGTTGAATTTTTTGTTGACCAAATTAGCAAAATCAACCACGGCTTGAATGGATTTATCAAAGGCTAAATCGTCGAAAGCTTGAAAATAATTTTCGATGAAAGGCTCGATGTGAGTATGCGAATGCTCTACTCCCGCAGGGATTTTACCTTCACAATTTTTGTAAATCATCGCCAAACTGCGCTGAACAAGATTGCCGATATTATTGACAAGCTCAGCGTTGACGCGAGTAATTAAATGCGTGCGAGAATAGTCGCCATCATTGCCAAATGGGACTTCGCGCAATAAAAAAAAACGAAAATAATCGACGGCGGTGGCATTTTCGCAACCAAAAGATTGAATCCACTCAATTTCGGTGAGTGGGTCGATAACATTGCCGACGGATTTAGAAATTTTTTGTCCTTCATTGGTCCACCAGCCGTGGGCGTAGACGCCATAAGGCACATTAATTTCGGCGGCCATTAAAAAAGCCGGCCAATAAATGGCGTGAAACCTTGCAATATCTTTGCCGACGATGTGAAGTGGCGAATTAAAACCATCATTCCAAAATTTTTTATAATTCATGTTTTCTTCAGCAAAACCAAGGGCGGAGAGGTAGTTGGTGAGGGCATCAAGCCATACATAAACCACATGTTTTTCGTCATTTGGAACTTTAATTCCCCATGAAAAAGAAGTACGAGAAATTGATAAATCTTTCAAGCCGGATTTAACAAAATTAACGATTTCATTATGGCGAGAAATAGGGCGAATGAAGTCGGGAACGGCGTCGTAAAGTGCCAATAATTTATCTTGAAAAGCCGAAAGACGGAAAAAATAACTTTCTTCGCGATGCCAAGTAACCTCGGCGCCCGTAGGTGCCTTGCCATCGACAATTTCATCAGCGCCGTAAAAAGCTTCGTCGCGAACGGCGTACCAACCTTCATAAATATCTTTGTAAATGAAGCCATTTTTTTCTAAAATATTCCAAAATTTTTCGACGGTTTTTTTGTGACGCTCTTCGGTGGTGCGAATAAAATCATCATTCGAGAGATTTAATGTTTTGGTTAAATCACGAAATTTTTGCGAAACTTCATCGCAAAATTGTTGCGGATTTTTTGCTTTATTTAACGCAGATTTTTCAACTTTTTGCCCATGCTCATCAGTGCCCGTCAAGAAAAAAACTTGATGCGATTTTAAGCGGTGAAATCGTGCCATGGCGTCGCACGCAATCGAGGTGTAAGCATGTCCGATATGAGGCGAATCATTTACATAATAAATCGGCGAAGTGATATAAAAATTTGCGGTCATGATTAAAAAATTGAATTAATTTTGCCAAATAAAATATTGCTATTTATGCTAAAATGGCTTTTAATAAAGCACCATTTAATCATTTTGGCAAGAAAAATTATGTCAAAATAATTCTTTAATTTTTATAAATTATGGCAAAAAAAACCAGCAAAAAAAACATCTTGAAAAATTTAACGATTAAAAATTTCCGTTGTTTCGAAAATTTTCACCTTAAAGATTTGAAAAGAGTGAATATTTTCGTCGGCGATAATAATTCGGGCAAGAGTAGCGTGCTAGAGGCTGTAGGGTTTTTGTCGCCGAGTTTGAGGGATCATTTTAAGATTATGGAAAGTAGAAAATGCTTAGTGGGGGATTTTAATATTTTAAAAAATTATGACACTATAGCTAATTTTTTTATTTCAATGTTGCAATTTCTTTCATTATTTTTTAAAAAAATTTCTTCAAATATTATTGAAATTAATGCTGAATTTGAAGGCGATAAAACCCAATCAGATTTAAAAAAATTAGAATTAAAAATTTTTAAATCGAATAAAATTGAAAAATTTATTGAACATGATGAGAAATTGAAACCCATTTCTGAAGATGAAAAATTAATTGAAGCGCATAGTTTGTTGTGGGAATATAAATTTAATAATCAAAAAAATGCTCAAAAAATTGGCTTCTCATCCCTTGGTACATATGATTCAGAAATTAAAGATTTTCAAGAATATCAAGTTATTTTTTTATGCGATGAGACTCCAAGTAATCGTGAAATAATTAACAAATGGTCAAAGCTAAAAGAATTGGCAAATCTTAAAGAATCCAACGAGATTGATGAAAAATACCTAAAAATTGTGCAAAATTTTGAAAAAGATTTAAAAAAAATAGAATTAATTTCTGCTTCATTTTTAGTTTTTCGTAAAAATGATTTCACCGTTTATTTAGAAGATTTGGGCAATGGTTTTAAAAAGTTTTTTGATATACTTTTAACCATAGATTTGGCAAGTAAGAAAAATCTGCCAACTCTTCTTTGCATCGATGAAATCGATAATGGTTTATATTACGATAAACAAGATATTTTTTGGGAGCAATTGCTAAAATTATGCGAAGAAAAAAACATTCAACTTTTTGCCACGACGCATTCTTATGAAGCCTTGCAATCAATCCTCGAATGTGGAACAAAGTTATATCCAAAAAAAGGAGAATTTGATGATGTTTTTAATATCTCTAAACTAATTAAATTCGAAAATGAAATTAAGTGTTTCAGATATAATCAAGCTTTGCTAAATGCAAGAATTGAAAATCAAATGGAAACCAGATAATCACCAAATTATATGACAAATAAAAACCCTGAAAATAAATCATTCATAACAGATTATGGTTTTTTGGTTGAAGGATCAACCGATAAAAAATTTATTAAAGATTTTTTAAAACAATTTATAGAAAATGAAAAAATTAATTATAAAAATTACGAAGTTAAGCAAATAAATAATGTTAATGGAGGAAAGGCAAGTTTTTTTAAGGTCAATAATATTGAGGCCTTTCTTAACGAAAATAATCAAAACAAATTTACTTTGGTATTGATTATTGATGCCGATTCTGAGCTTGAAAATCAGAGAGGTCAGCCTGCGGGTTTTATATATGTTGATGAAAAAATAAAAGAAATTATCAAAGAAATTCAATCAAATGATTTTTATAAAAATGTAGAAATTTTACATTACATTATGCCTTTTCACGATAAACAGGATTTTGGTCAATTGGAAGATTTATTTATTAAATCGCTTAATGAAGATTACAAAGACAAGCTTGATAAATGTTTAAAACCATTTCAAAATTGTTTACAAAAACAATATCCAAAACCTGAAATTGCTGAAAATAAAATGCCTAAAGTTCAAATGGAAATTTTATTAAAATCTTTTAATAAAGATTTGTCAAAACATAATCTTACGGAATGGATTGACTACAATCATGAATCGTTAAATAATTTTAAAAAATTTCTAATTGATGAAGTTTTTAAAATAAAATCTTCTAAATAAACTATGTCCCTAAATCAAAAACTTGATAGCATTGTTGCTAAATTTAATGAGCTTGAAAAAAAGCTTCAAGACCCTAATAATCTAGGGCAGAACTTCGCTAAAATTTCTAAAGAGCATTCCGATATGCAAGAAGTTGTGGCGTCGATTCACGAATATAAAATTGCTCAACAAGAAGCTAAAGATGTTGAGGCGATGCTCGCCGATAGCAGTCTCGACAAGGAAATGCGCGACATGCTTGAGGAGGAAAAATTTACGCTTTCGAAAAAAGTTCCCGAGCTTGAACATCAAATTAAAGTCACACTTTTACCCAAAGATTCCGCCGATGAAAAAAACGCGATTATTGAGGTGAGAGCAGGCACAGGAGGCGAGGAGGCGGCACTTTTTGCTTATAAACTTTTTCACATGTATCAACGTTATGCCGAAAAGAAAAAATGGAAATTTGAGATTCTGGCGATCGCCGACACGGGGCTTGGAGGCTACAAAGAAGCCTCGGCAATCATTGCCGGTCGCGGAGTTTTCGCTCGTTTAAAATTTGAATCGGGTGGACATCGCGTCCAACGCGTCCCTGAAACTGAAAGCGCGGGACGAGTTCACACTTCGGCGGCAACCGTCGCCGTTTTGCCTGAAGCCGAGGAAGTTGATATTAAAATCGAAGAAAAAGATTTGAGAATCGACGTTTTTCGTTCGTCGGGTCCTGGAGGGCAATCAGTCAACACAACAGATTCGGCGGTTAGAATTACGCATATTCCGACAGGAGTTGTGGTTTCGATGCAAGATGAAAAATCGCAAATTAAAAATCGCGAAAAAGCTATGAAAGTTTTGCGTTCGAGAATTTACGAAGCCGAAAGGTCACGACTAGAAAAAGAGCGAGCGCTTGAGCGTAAAGAGCAAGTCGGCAGTGGTGATCGTAGCGAAAGAATTCGCACTTATAATTTTCCACAAAGTCGCATTACCGATCATCGTATTAACCTCACGAGTTATAGGATTGACGAGGTGATGATGGGCGAACTTGATGAGTTTGTAAATGCATTAATTGCCGATGATCAGGTTCGCAAACTCTCCCAAGAGTAATACCATCTTTCACTCTTAAATGATGCGACCGAATTTATCGCAAGGCTTCGTCGCTTTTCTCAATCAAAATTTCATTTTGATTTTCGAAGACGACTCCGCGACTGGGACCGCGTCGCATTCGCTCCTTGTCCCGTTATTCGCTAAAAATAGCCGTTTAGGCTATTTTTTTAACGCGAGAAACCCGCGATAAGGTTTGGGTTTTTTTGGAATTTTTTTGTTGATAAACGCTTCATTTTTTTCTTCGAATTTTGATCAAGTTAAAATACCAAAACAAGTCAATTAAAATATATTACTTTATAACTAAAACATTAATTTCAAATTTAAATAAATTTTAATAGTTTTTTATAGTTATTTACACTATAAAACAACTAGAATTAATTTATGAGAGATGTCCCCAAATTTCAATTTTTTTCTTCGATATCTAATCTCGAAGATTTAATTCCAAAGATTGATTCCAGGGTTGATAAATCTTTTTCAAACTCAGATTCAGAAAAGCCTTATTTAAATTTTGATAGCGACGATGATATGCAAGAGCTTTTAAGTCTTACAGAATCAAAAGGTAAAGAACCTAATATTTATCAATTAATTGATGAAAATAAATTAGAAGAAATAAAATCATTAATCGCAAAAAATGGCGATGTTTTAAATGTAAAAGATCAATCTAAGAGTTTTCCAATATTTTACGCCATAAAAAATAAAAAATATGACATTGCTTTAGAATTTATTAAGTCCGATGAAGGAATTCTTAAGCAAAAAGATGATGCGGGTTTTAATCCATTTTTTTATGCAATTTTTTATAATAATTTGGATTTAATTGATTATATTATTGAAAAAAAACCAGAAATTGTTGATGAAAAATGCAAAGAAGAGTATCTCCCGATTTTTTATGCAATAAAAAAAGAAAAAAATGCTTTTGCGATTCGCATTATTAATCGAAATCCACAAATTTTAAAACAAAAAGATAGTGATGGCTCTGGTCTTCTCGAATATGCAATAAAATGTGAAAATCTTGAAATGATTAAATTTTTTATCGAACATGATAAAAAATCTTTGAAAGATACAGAAAATCATCCGATTTTTTATGCAATTGCCAATAATAAAATAAAAGCTTTGGAAGAAATATTAAAATTATGTCCCGAATCTTTAGAATATGAAAACGATTTGCATCTAAATCCTTTGCTATTTTTAATTCAAAAATATCTTGAAAATGAGCTTCGAGGCGAAGATTTGAAAGATATAAAATCCTTAATAAATGTGATTTATAAAAATCAATTTAACTCGCCAAGCGACATTTCCGAAGAAGAGTTTAAAAGTCTTACAGATTATTATAAAGATTTTATGCCAGTAATGTTTGGATATACTAAATTTGATTTTGGATCCCTGCCTCAAACTCGATCAGAAACCTATAAAAATTTGCTTTCCGAGCTTAGTAAAGAAGTGACGGAAGAAATGGATCAAAATAAAAAATTATTATTGGATTTGATTAAAAAAACCGAAGATCAAATTAACATTTTTGAGCCGATTATAACTGATAAAGAAAATATTTTTATATATGACTCGAAAATGCTAAGACATCTCTCATATTTCGTTTTTCATGTTGATAAATTAACTAACAAACTTACTCATATAAGCTATTGTGACGGCAACTCTTTAAAAAATGATTTCCTTGATAAAGAAAGCGATTATATTTGGGGCGTAAAAAAATACCCGGTTTGCATAGATATAGAATTTACTAAGGAATTTGTTCAAGATTTTTTATCAAATAACACAAGAAATAAAACAATAAATGCACTTATTAAGCAATTTAATCTAAAAATAATGATAGATGAAAATAAAAATTCTATTGTGAATAATTGTGAGGAAAGATTGATCCCAACTAAAATTCAAAATAGAAGAAATTGTGCGTATAAATCTACTAAAATTCTGTGGCGATATATAGCAAGTTTACAAAATCCAGAATTGAATTTTTATTTAAAAGAAGAGCGAAATTTATTTTTAGGAGGCGATGGGGATAAAAATCCAGAACAACTAGATTCTGTAGTCGACGAAAGAATTCTTTTTAAAGAGATAAAAGTTGGATTAGCGGGTAAGGCAATTCAAAATTTATATGATTTGTGCGATAATTTTGATGTTGACAGTGATAAAATTAACCCCGATTTAAAAATATATTTACAAAATCAAGTTCAGAAATTATTTGATAATGTTGAAGCACAATCAGAAAATAAAATTGCTAAAATTCTTGATGATCCATTTTCCGATCAAAAGGAAATCGAAATCCATCAAAGAATACAAAGTTTGGTCTCGCCAAAACGTCATATGATGCCCATCCAAGATGATGTCTCTAGAGTTGTTAAAAAAGCAAAATTGACAGAAATTGTTTTGACTTAAATCAATTAGCATTCTGGGTAATTTTGCGATTGAATATTTAAAAAGATTTAATAAATTTAGATAATTATTAAAATAATTTTTAAAATCACCAAAATAAATAGATTAACCCATGAACAACATTTCATTTGAAGCTCTCCGAGGTGCTTTAATATTGTTACCAGGATTTACTTGGTCGCTAATTTGGATGAAATATTCCAAAAACAAACCTCAAACCGATAAATTCTATTTTGCGGTTTACGCAATTGTTGCTTCGGCTTTTAATTATTTACTTTATTATCTTTTTATTGAAGATTTTGACGGAAATAATTTTATTAAAATACTAGATAACGGTATTAATAAAAATGATCTATATATGATTATTTTTACTACTCTTATTTCATTTTTTGTAGCATCATTATCAGTTTATTTTTCTCATAAAACTCCCATATGGCGATTAATGACATATTTAAAAATTGCACCAAAGAGAGAGAGCGAGAAGGATGTTTTGGTTTCAAGGGTTCACGATCATATGAAGCTTAAGGAATATGCACTTATAAGATTATATGATTTTAATAACAACAGAATTTATCAAGGAAAAATTACGATGATTTCGGAGCCTAAAAAGCAAATGGAATTTATTATATGCAATTGTGATATTTATGATAATAATACTGGAAAATTTCTTTTAACAATGAAAGAATTATATCTAAATCTCAATATTGATAATTTATTAATTGAATTTATAAAATATGAAAAAAGACGAGAATCATATTGATTTGAATTTTAGAGGATATATTAATTTGTCTCAAACTATAGATTCAAATATCAAATTAACGCCACCTACGCCATTACCTAAAGATTTTTCGGAGTCACAAAAAAATATAGTTAATGAAACCGCTAAATCAAAAACATCAACGAATTCAAATTCAAAATCTGAAAATTAATAACAAAATAACTAAAAATTATGACCAAAAAATTTGATTTATGTATTATCGGTGCGGGTCCGGGCGGATATGTTGCGGCGATTCGCGCTTCACAATTAGGGCTAAAAGTTGCTATCGTTGAAGCCAATCATTTAGGCGGAATTTGTTTAAATTGGGGATGTATTCCAACTAAGGCGTTGTTGCGTTCGTCCGAGATTAATCATCTTTTGCATAATCTTGATCAATTTGGATTTTCGGCACAAAATATTCAGCATGATTTTGCTAAAATTATCGAAAGATCGCGTGCGGTTTCTAAGCGTTTAAGTTCAGGCGTTGCCGGCTTGATGAAGAAAAATAAAATTGAAGTTTTTGATGGTTATGGCAAATTTTTAGATGCCAAAAAAATTTCTGTAACTAAAGATTCTAAGGAGATTGAGCAAATTGAAGCCTCTTATTTTATCGTGGCGACGGGAGCTAGAGCGCGAGTTATCGCCGGCATGGAGACCGATGGCGAAAATATTTGGACTTATCGTGAAGCGATGACTGCCAAAGCTTTGCCTAAATCGTTAATTGTGATTGGTTCGGGGGCGATTGGTTCGGAATTTGCGTCTTTTTATCGCAATATGGGAGCCGAGGTTACTCTAGTCGAAATGGCAGAAAATATTTTGCCGGTTGAAGATGAAGAAATTTCTAAATTAGCGCGTAAATCTTTTGAAAAACAAGGTATTAAAATTTTAACTTCGGCGTCGTTGAAGGCTTTGAAAGTAGGTAAGGGCGAAGTTGTCGCTAGCATTGAAATCGCTGGAAAAGTTGAAGAAATTAAGGCCGAAAAAGTAATTATGGCGGTCGGAATCGTTGCCAATGTTGAAAATTTAGGTTTAGAAAAAACTAAAATTAAAACCGATAAAGGTCGCATCGAAACTAATGGTTATATGGAAACCGTTGAAGCGAATATTTTTGCAATTGGCGATGTGGCGGGAGCGCCTTGGTTAGCTCATAAAGCTTCGCATGAAGGAATTATTTCTGCGGAGAAAATTGCTAGTAAAATGGGCAAATATGATGCTAAAAAAGTTCATCCGATTAAAAAGGAAAATATTCCGGGATGCACTTACTCAATGCCTCAAATCGCCTCTTTAGGTTTAACTGAAAAGAAAGCCAAAGAGCTCGGTAAAAAAGTAAAAATCGGACGCTTCCCTTATTTAGCTAATGGCAAAGCCATTGCAATGGGCGAAACCGAAGGATTAATCAAAGTTCTTTTTGATGAAAAGACGGGAGAGCTTTTGGGGGCACATTTAATCGGCGCCGAAGTAACCGAAATGATTCAAGGTTTTGTAATTGCCAAACAAGCCGAATTAACCGAAGAAGATTTAATGCACACAATTTTTGCGCATCCAACCATGTCGGAAATGATGCATGAAGCCGTGCTTGACGCTTATGGCAAAGTTATTCATTTTTAGAATTAATTTTCTTTATAAATTAAAAATTCTTCTTTATTGTAGATAAATATTGTTAAAAATGCGTTAAGTATTTATGATTTTTATTTTAAATAATTTATTTATGTATTAAATGAATAATTATAAAGGTCCTTTAAATAGTAAATTAGGAATTGCCAAAATTCCTCCTGCGGTTAATCAAAATATTCAAAATTTAGCTTCGCAAGTTGCTTCTATGCATCCTTATCGAGCTCCCAATATTAGCGAAATTGTGCCAGCTCCTCCAGAGAATGCGAGGAAACAAACGCCATATCCTTCGCCTCAACTTAGTTCGAGTTCGAATAAAGATTATTTAACCCCTCGAAGTCAAGATTCTTCAGAAAATATTTCGAGATCATCGTCTCCGGGTGCTTCACTTGCTGAAATCGCTTTGGCGATGGAAGTAAATGAAAAAAATAAAAATGGAGAATTTGTGCAGAATTATTTTATTCCCGAAAATTTAGGGAGATAATTATTAAAAATGAAATGGTGCAAATTTTTGGCATAATTAGGCATAATTAAAAAAATGGGATGATGAAAACCCTTTTCAATTCTACAATCATATAGCTTAGCAACAAAATCTTATATTTTTTGGGATGATGATTAAAATTATTTTAATTAATTCCAACCAAACTTTTTGCAAAATTTTTAGCATTAAATTCTTGTAAATCTTCAATTTTTTCACCGATCCCAATTGCAAAAATTGGCTTGGCAAAAATTTTAGAAATCGCAACGACGACTCCACCTTTGGCACTGCCGTCAAGCTTTGTAATTACTAGCCCGTCAATGCCAACGGTTTGGTTAAAAATTTCGGTTTGTATTCGCGAATTTTGTCCGATTGTAGCGTCAATTATTAGCAAATTATAATGCGGAGCCGAAGCGTCAAGTTTTTTTACTACGGTGTTGATTTTCTTAAGTTCATCCATCAAATTTTGTTTATTTTGTAATCTGCCCGCAGTGTCGATAAGCAAAACATCAAAATTATTTTTTATAGCGTAATCTAATGCTCGATAAGCCACCGAAGCTGGTTCTTCGCCTTCTTTGAGTGGTAAAATAATTTCACAATCTGCCCTTTTTGCCCAAACTTCAAGTTGCGATGAAGCGCCGGCTCGAAAAGTGTCGCAAGCCGAAATTAACACTTTTTTATTTTGATTTTTGAGATTAAAAGCGATTTTGCCGATGGTCGTGGTTTTGCCGGCGCCATTGACGCCGTTGAAAATAATTACTTGAGGTTTTTGGTTGGAATTGAGATCAATTTTGCCTTCGCAAGGTTTTAAAATTTTTTCAATTTCGCTAGTTAAGAATTCTTTGACAGATTTTTCATCAATATTTTTTTCAAACTTTTTTTGACGCAAAATATCAACAATATTTTTAGCAAAATCACTGCCTAAATCATTGGTTATTAAAGTTTCTTCAATTTCGTCAAGAGCTACAGAATCAAGCTTTTTATGCGTAAAAATTTGAGTAAGAGCTTGAGATAATTTTTGCGAACTATTTTTTAATTGATCGCTAATTTTTGATTTTGAAAATAAATTGAAAAATGACATTTTATTATAAATAATTTTCGGGATTAACGGCATCACGACCTTTTCTTAAACCGAAATATAATTGAGGAAATTTTACTTTGCCAGAATTTCCAACATTGCCAATTTTTTGACCTTTAGTAATTTTTTGGCCACGTTCAACTGTTGAATTTTTAAGATGAGCATAAGCTGAAATCCAGCCCCCCGAATGCTTGATTATCACTAAATTGCCATAGCCCTTTAATTCATTGCCGACATAAGCGACAATTCCATCTTCGGACGATCCGACGGTTTGACCTTCGGGGGCTTTGATGTTAATGCCATCATTATAAAGCCCAGCACTTTTTGGTCCGAATTTAGAAATAACTTCGCCACGCACGGGCCAAGAAAAACGATTAGTTTTATTGGTAATTTTCTTGAGAGCGTCCTTATCGATTGGTTTATTGATGCTTAATTTTGTTTCGACAATTTCATTTTTAGTTGGATTTATAATATTTTGAGCTGTTTTAGAATTAGTTAAATTATTCCTTTTATTAACTTCCTCAGCCCTAACTTCCGAAGGTTTAAAGCCATATTTTTCAATTTCCCTAGAATGTTTTTTTTCACTAATTTCTTTGGTTTTTTCGTTGGAAGCTTTAAGAATATTTTTTTCAGTTTTTGTTGAAGATTCCGAAGCGATTTGAATATTTTTATCACTCTTTTTTATATCAATATTTTTATTTTCATCCATTTTTTTTGTTACTTTTATTTTTTCTCCGGGATAAATTGAGTAAGGAAACTTTAAATTATTGAGGGCAATTACATCATTAACCTTCATGTCATACATGCGTGAAATCGAATAAAGAGTATCGCCTTCGCGTGATTCATGAAAATTAGGAGAGGAAACTTTTAAAGCACTTCCGACCTTTAAAGCATAAGGAGGTTCAAGATTGTTACTTTCAATTAAATCACGCAATGGCACATCATTTTTTTTAGAAATCGAATAAAGAGTATCACCTTTTTGCACAATAATTTCATCAATATTATTCTCTGATTTATTGGCGGGAATCTCTTTTCCGTCTGTTTTTTTTTGAACAATATTGCGATATTTTTCTTGATTAAATTGATTATTTTTGTTGAACTTAACATTGCTACGATTAATGATTTTTGCTGGCTCTTGTAAACATGAACTAGAAAATAATAATATTAGCAATAGTAAAAATTTATTGTAAAATATTGGTGTTAAGATATTCATTTTTTCTAAAAAAATTTAATTAAAACTAATCATAGTTTATAACAAATGTTTAATTTATCAATTATCACTTTTATTTAAGTAAAGTATGGAAATTTTTATCACTTTAAATAATTTTATTCAAGTCTTTTTTGTTGGACTATTCGGCTTGATAATGGGTAGTTTTATTAGCTTGGTAAGCCATCGATTAGTTTCAAAGGAACCAATTTTTTTGGGTCGTTCCAAATGCGTTCATTGTAATTCTAAATTAAAAATTCGCTCTTTGATTCCACTTCTTTCATGGCTTATTCAGCGTGGAAAATGTTTAAATTGTTCAGCAAAAATTTCTATTCGCTACCCCCTAATTGAAGCATTTTGTGCTGGCGGATTTATCTTAACCTACTTCATGCTCGATGCACGAATTGATATAAAATTTATGCTTTTTTTGGCAATTTTTGTCACCATGTTTATTATGGTTGTGGTTGATTTAGAGCATTATTTTATTCCCGATATTTTACAATTTATTTTAGCTTTTTTAGTAATGATTTTAACTATTCATAATGGCGGATTAAATTCAGTTTATGATGGATTAAAACCAGCTTTAGCCTTTCTGGCATTTGGCTTCGCCATTTGGCTTTTCTTTTATTATTCGGCTGGAATTGATGGCATTGGTATCGATGATTTTAAGTTTTTTTTAATAGCGGGATTTATGCTGGGATTAAATAATTTAATTCTTTTTATGTTTTTAAGCGGAGCAATCGGGGCAATATTTGGCGGGATTTGGCAAAAACTAAAAAAAGATGAAACTTTTCCATTCGCTCCTGCGATTTGTTTATCGGCTTATGCCTGCTTGTTAATTGGTAAACCAGTGATATATTAATTAAAATAATGAAAAAAATTTTCATAGATTCTCAAGAAGAAATGGCTGAATTTGCAAAAGAAATTGCTAATTCAATTGAGGGCAATAAAGTGATTGCACTCTTTGGAAATCTTGGTGTTGGCAAAAGTTTTTTTGCCAAAAATTTAATTAATTTTTTACAAAAAATTCCCAGTGAAGTTTTGAGTCCAACTTTCAATATTGTTTATTCTTATAAAACTAAAAAAGGTGAAATTTTTCACTTTGATTTATATCGCATAAAACACGAGGAAGAGCTTGAAAATATTGGTTTCTTCGAGACAATAAAAAGTAATATTACTTTGATTGAGTGGCCACAAATTGCGGAAAAATATTTGCCCAAAAATTGCTTAAAAATTACCATAAAAAATGTTATTAATCATCACGAAGAAGCGCGTGAAATAATTATAGAAAATGTCGAATAAATATAGTTTTAATGTTGGTTTAGAGTCTGTCGGAACAAGGCTTGATAAATTTTTAGCCCAAGAATTTTTAAAAATAAAACCTGAAATAACTCGCACTAAAATTCAAAATTTTATTGCGCAAAAATTAGTCAAAAATTCACAAAATTTAATTTTAGAAAATGATTCTTATAAATTAAAAATAAATGATGAAATTTTGGTTGAAGTTCCCGATGTCGAGCCATCGCATCTCAGGGCCAAAGAAATTGATTTTGGAATTGTTTATGAAGATAATGATTTAATGGTGATTAACAAGCCGAGTGGCTTAACCGTTCATCCCGGATCGGGTAATCAAGAAAATACTTTAGTCAATGGATTATTATTTTCGCATCGTGATAAATTATCGACGATGAGTGGTGAAATGCGTTTGGGAATCGTTCATCGCTTGGATAAAGATACTAGCGGATTAATGATTGTCGCCAAAAATGATTTAACGCATCAAGCCCTGAGCAACATGCTTCGAGACCGCGATATTAAACGTCATTATTTAACATTTATTTACGGTGTTTTTGATCCAAAACGCGGAGTTATTAATAAAAATATTATTCGTCATCATAGCAATCGTTTGAAAATGACGATTTGTAAAAGTGCGGGCAGGGTGGCGATCACCAATTACGACACTAAAGAAATTTTTTTAGATGGCTTTGCAAGTCTTGTGGAATGCAGACTCGAAACCGGTCGAACTCATCAAATTCGAGTGCATTTTGAATCGCAAAAACATTCAATTATTGGTGATCAAACTTATAATTCTTGCAAAAAAATGTTGCCAAAAAATGTCGATGAAAAATTAAAAAAACTTTTAGAAAATTTTTCAAGACAGGCTTTGCATTCTTACAAAATAGGCTTTACGCACCCAATTTCAAAACAAGAAATTGCCCTTGAAATTCCTTTGCCCAAAGAGTTACAAGAACTTTATGACGCTTTAAAAAATGTTAAAGTCTAAATCAAAAATTATTGTTATTTCGGGAGCGACGGCGTCAGGTAAATCAGCGGTCGCCATGCAAATTGCTAAAATTTATAACGGAGCGATAATTAACGCCGATTCGTTACAAATTTATCGCGATTTACCAATTTTATCGGCACAACCCAATGCGGAAAATTTTAAAGAAGTCGAGCATTTTTTATATGGAATTTTAGATTCAAATAAAAAAATTTCGGTGGGAATTTGGTTGAAAATGGTCGCCGAAATTGTTGAAAAAATTCAACAAGAAAATAAAATTCCAATAATTGTTGGTGGCAACGGCATGTATATTTCAAAGCTGATTGATGGCATTAATGAAATTCCAGAAATTGATGAAAAATTTCGTCTTCAAGCGCAAGATTTATATTTAGAAATCGGGCATGAAAAATTTCAAGAAAATTTTGGCAATGATAAAATTATTGATAAGCAAAAATTATTACGAGCTTGTGAAGTTTTTTTGCAAACTGGTAAAAAAATTGAATTTTTTCAACAGCAACCGAAAAAAAAACTTTTGGAAAATCAAAAATTTATTCATTTAAATTTAAATCCGTCGCGTCAAGAAATTTATAAAAATTGCGATGAAAGATTCGGAAAAATGTTGGAAAATAATGTGATAAAAGAAGTAGAAAATTATTTAAAAAATAATAATGATTTAAATTCTCCAATCATTAATACTCTAGGATTTAAAGAGATTCTAGAATTTTTAAATGAAAAAATTTCTCGCGAAGAAATGCAAAAGCTTGCATCGCAAAAAACCCGCAATTATGCTAAAAGACAACTCACTTGGTTTCGTCATCAATTTGATGAAATTTTGTTTTGTGAAAATTCGATCCAATTAAACAAAATTATTTACAATATTTTGAATAAAAATCTATGAAAAATTTTTCAAAAAATCTTAAGGCATTTTCATTGGTTGAGATCTCGATTGTAATTTTAATTATTGGAATTTTAATTACAGGAATTTCGAGTGGCGCCGATTTATTTAATGATTATAAATTAGCGACCGCGCGAAAATTAACGATGGAATCACCAGTTCCCAGAATTGCTGATTTGGGTTTATGGCTTGAATCAGTTTCTGAAAAATCTTTGATAAATAATAATGATTCTATAATAATTAAAAATGGCGAACTTGTTAAAAAATGGTTAGATATTAACCCTCTAAACACAAGCAAACCCTTCCTTGAGCAAGTTGATCAAACTGCAATGCCCACTTATGTGAGCGATGGCATCAACAACCTTCCATCCGTTAAATTTGACAGCGCAAATCCACAAATGAAAATGAAGGGGAGTTTATCAGAAATTTTTAGCCTTGAAAGCACAATCTTTATGGTCCTTAATCCAGATTCGGTTGTTGCAACAAGCGATAGACCAGTCTCTGTAATATTTTCTTTTGGCTCGCTTGTTCACCCAGCCTTGATAATTGAATCTTTTTATGATCAGTTTAATACCAATGTTACATATCTTTATAAGGATGGCGTCCAAAGGGAGTTAATATATACTTCTGCAAAATCTAACAGAACTCAAATTTATAAAAGAGTTTATAATCCACTCATTAAGCAATCTTATGTTGATATTAATGGAGCCCAAGCTTCATCCACCGCTTTTACATCGGGAAATTATGTTGGACCAGTTTCAATTTCATTGGGAAATCATCCCCTAGGAGTATTCAGAACTTTTGGAGGCTTAGTTGGCGAATTTATAATTTACAATCGTGCTCTGACCAATGTCGAAATCAAGCGTGTTGAAAATTATCTTAAAGCTAAATGGGGAGTTAAATATTAATCACTATGAAATATTCGGATTTGGGAATTGTAATTAATGTAAAAAAATATGGCGAGAAATCGGCGATTCTCAAGGTTTTTAGCGAGAATTACGGTGTTTATCGTGGCTTTGTAAAATATGTTTCTTCGAAAAAAAATAATGCCATTTTGCAAATGGGAAATTTGATTACCTTTGATTATGTATCAAGGCTTGAAGATGGTTTGGGTAGTTTTTTAAATTTTGATTTGGCAGAAAATAATTGTTCAAAATTTATGCTTGATAAATTACGAATAAATTGTGCTAAATCAATAATATCAATAATTGACGATTATTTTTTAGAGCGCGAACCCTTTGAATTTTTATATAAAAATTGTTTAGAATTTTTGCAAAATTTAGGCGATTATCATATTTCAAATCAACAAATAATTGCTAATTATATAAAATTAGAATTGATAATTCTAGAAAGTCTCGGCTATGGCATCGATTTTTCTTGTTGCGTCGTTACTAATTCGCGAGTTAATTTGGCTTTCGTTTCGCCAAAATCAGCGCACGCGGTTTCGAAGGAGGCGGGCGAGAAATATTCTCACAAGCTTTTAAAATTACCCAATTTTTTACTCGAAGAAAAAAATGAAAATATCGAAAATCATCAATTAATTGACGGGCTAAAATTAAGTGGATTTTTTTTAAAAAAATTTTTATTTATCGATGATTTTGACAAAAGCAAGAAACAAAATTCTCTTTATCGCAACAATATAATCAATGATTTGCGAGCTATATAAATTTAAAGTTGAAGCCTAGCAAATCAATTCGAAAGTGCCATTTTGAGTGTTGAAAGCACATATATCGCCAGTTTCAACATCAAATTGCCAGCCAAAAATTTTCAATTTATTTTTTGACAAACGCTCTTTGATGTAGGGGTAAGACAATAAATTATTTAATGAAATAACCAAAGATTCTTTTTCAAAAGCCGATTCTTGCTCTTCGATAGTTTTATCTTTAAGCTGTTTTTTTACAACTTCTCTGGCTTCGGAAGCGATTGAAAGCCACGTTTTCATGGAGTCGGAAACTTTGCCTTTGAAGGCAACGAAATCATCGGACATAATAATTTTGGTGCTTGTGCATCGAGCATTATTTAGCACTAAAATACTTTCAACGCCGAGATTAACAACCGCATATTCAAGAGCAGATAAAATACCGCTAATACCTTCAGTTTTGTATTTCGGAACCATGCCACCAATATTGTTTAAAATAAAAAATTCTCCCGGATTGGCTGAAAAAATTTCCGATGGAGAGATCGGTAAATCGCAAGAAGAAATTACTAAAGTTGAAGGTTTTTGATCTTGCTCAAGAAAGTGGCGAATTACATCGCGTTTTCTTTCAAAGCTAGTGGCTTTGAAGGTGCGAAAGCCTGAAAATAAACGGTTTATATCGGTCATAGTGTTTAAAAATTTGATTGTAAATTAGGTGCTAAAACTCTATTTATTTTTAAAAAAAGTGCAAGAAAAATATTAATTTCGAATGTAATCTTTTCTTGATTGAAAATAAATTCTAAAATAGAATCGACAATCTTTTCTTTAAAAAAATAATATAATATTTTGAGTACGCAAAAATTTAAAATACATTCTAAATACAAGCCGGCAGGCGATCAGCCCCAAGCGATTAAAAAATTAGTGGCGGGATTAAATGCTAAAAAAAATGATCAAATTTTGCTTGGAATTACTGGTTCGGGCAAAACTTTTACCATGGCGAATATTATCGAGCAAACACAGCGTCCAACCTTGATAATGGCTCATAATAAAACTTTGGCGGCGCAACTTTACGGCGAAATGAAAGAATTTTTTCCTGAAAATGAAATTGGTTATTTCGTTTCATTTTATGATTATTATCAGCCCGAAGCTTACGTTGCTAAGACTGACACCTTTATTGAAAAGGATAGTTCGATCAATGAACAAATTGACAGGCTCCGCCATAATGCAACGCGAGCACTTTTTGAAAGACGCGACACCATAATTATTGCTTCGGTTTCTTGTATTTACGGTATCGGATCGCCCCAATATTATTCGCAAATGGTGCTTCGTTTAAAAGTTGGCGAACAAATTAATCGCCAAAAATTAATAATGCGATTGATTGATATGCAATATACGCGCAATGATTTTGATTTTGAAAGATGTAATTTTCGCGTCCAAGGTGATGTTGTCGATGTTTTTCCTTCGCACTTAGATGACAAAGCGTGGAGAATCTCGATGTTTGGCGATGAAATTGATGAAATAACCGAATTTGATCCGCTTACGGGTGAGACTTTTGGAAAAATTGATAATGTGTCGATTTATCCTTCTTCGCATTATGTGGCGCCGGTGGAAGTTGTGCAAAAAGCTTTATCGAATATTAAAAATGATTTAAATTTACGTTTACTCGAACTTGAAAAAGCTGGCAAAATTGTTGAAATGCAAAGACTTAATCAACGTGCAACTTACGATATGGAATTAATGGTTTCGCTCGGAAGTTGCAAAGGAATTGAAAATTATTCACGTTATTTGACGGGCAGGGAACCGGGTTCTCCGCCCCCAACGCTTTTCGAATATTTGCCATCCGACGCTTTACTTTTTGTCGATGAAAGTCATGTTTCAGTTCCGCAAATTGATGGTATGTCGAAAGGTGATTTTGCCCGTAAATCGGTTTTAGTTGAGCATGGTTTTCGCTTGCCGAGCGCTCTCGATAATCGTCCGTTAAAATTTGCCGAATGGGAAAATTTTAAACCGCAAACAATTTATGTTTCGGCAACCCCGAGTAAGTATGAATTGCAAAAAACCGATGGCGAAATTATTGAACAAATTATTCGTCCAACCGGTCTTCTCGATCCAGTTTGTGAAATTCGCAGTGCTAAAAATCAAATTGCCGATCTAATTGAAGAAGTAAAAAAAACTCGCGAAAAAGGTTTTAGAGCTTTGGTTACAACCCTTACCAAAAAAATGGCGGAAGATTTGGCGGATTATTTTTCTGATGTCGGAATCAATGTGGTTTATATGCATTCCGATGTTGATACTCTTGATCGAATCGAAATTATTCAAAATTTACGTCGTGGCAAACATGATTGTTTGATTGGCGTAAATTTGTTACGAGAAGGTTTGGATATTCCTGAATGTGCTTTGGTAGCAATTCTCGACGCCGATAAGGAAGGATTTTTACGCAACGAAACTTCGTTAATTCAAACCATCGGACGTGCGGCACGAAATTCCGAAAGTAAAGTAATTTTATATGCCGATAAGGAAACCAAATCGATCGTTAAAGCTTTGGCGGAAACCTCGCGTCGGCGTTCAATTCAAATTGAATATAATAAAAAGCACAATATTACGCCAACCACAACTTTCAAAGCTATCACCTCATCTTTAGAAAATCTTTATAGTAAAAAGAAAGACGAAAATTCTCGGAAAATTGTTAAAAATTTGAAGAAAGAAGATATTGATAAGATGAAAAGAGAGATGCTCGAGGCGGCTACTGAACTTGATTTCGAAAAGGCGGCGACTCTTCGAGATCAAATTAAGAGTTATGAAAAAATCATGCTTTTATAATTAAGAAGCTTTATTTGTTCTTTTTTTACGAGTTTTTACTTCACCTAATTTTTTGTCAGGTTTTTCATAAAAATTATTGTTAACCAAAAAAACCTCTAAAGATTTTCTGACTAAATAATTTTTACTTCTATCGAGGGCTGAAGCAGATTTCTCTAGCGACACGAATAGATCAGAAGGCATTGATATTGTTAAGTTTTTAGATTTAAGGTCCATATTTTAATTAATTAAAAGTTGATAATGTTTATTTGGCGATAATTAAATTAATTATAAATATATAATAAATCTAATTAAACAATATTACAAAATAAAATTATTTTAATATTGTTTTAAAATAATACAATTATTTAAGATTTATCAATAAATTTAATGATAATTAAGTAAAAACAATTATGGACAAGTCCTATTGCAAAATAAATTAAAGTATTTTTTTAGCTAAAAAAAATAATTTTAAATAGTTTTTTAATATAGAAAACAAAGGACTCGTGATAAAATTTGTAAAAATAAAAATAACAATTTTTTTCTTAATCAGTTTTGAAATTAAAAGTAAAGAAGAAATTATTAAAAATTTTTAACCAAGAAAAGATTTGAATTTTTTTATAAATGATTTTATACTTTATAAACATCGAATATTTTTAAAAAATTTTTAAAAATATTATCAAAATCTTTAAGTCGGAGTAGCTCAGTTGGTAGAGCAGCGGGATCATAA
>SXGQ01260756.1_pt1 | contig 62169 bp, 108 predicted proteins | sample 3178371 | NCBI WGS metagenome assembly SXGQ01 (sample SAMN11356859, study PRJNA531348) | freshwater metagenome | isolation source: freshwater sample F1-20 | place: China: Fuxian Lake, Yuxi | collected 2017-12-25
AGACCTTTAGAAAAATCTATAAATCATTTTTATAATTGAAAAAAAATTCTTATATTTAGATATATAAATCAAAAAACAAACAAATTAATATGAAAAATTTAAAACATGTTAAGCTTTTTGAAGGTTTTACTACAGGAGGATTATTAGTATTTACTGGAGATTGGAAAGGATTAGATTATAATGATTTCCTTCAGCCATCTGTTCTAAATTGTGAATACATTTCAAATCCTACACCAAAAGAAACTGCTGACGCATTGGAATTCGATGAGGAGACATTTCATTTGGACGTTCTAGGCGGTGACCAAAACGGAGCTAATCTTTCAGAAGGACCAATAAAATTAGTTACTGATCTAGATCAAGAACAAGCAAAATCCGATATTGAAAGATATCTGAGAGACTATCTTAGAACTATGAAGCAGATCGCTGATAGAGATATGAAAATTGGGGGTGAAGATCAATTCAAATACTACGAAATCAATCCAAGAATCTCTTTGAACTTTCGAGCAAGATAATAAAATATATATCAACCCTAGGAAACTCTCCTAGGGTTTTTTGTGTAGCTATGTTAACTCCCCGAGGAACCCCAGTGCATCTACATCTGCTCTACACCATACTACATCTGATCTACAGCTGATCTCTAGTAGGAACCTCAGGGCTTATCACAGAGTCTGGTTTGGTATAGAGAAAAAAAGTTTAGAATTTTCTATGAAATCATTTTTATAATTGAAAAAAAATTCTTATATTTAGATATATAAATTAAAAAAAATAATAATATGAGAAATATTAAGTTATTCGAAAATTTTGACGGAGGTATGGGATCTGGTAAAGGTTCATCTTCTAAGTATTCTCCAATGGATGTGATCTGTATCGCTAGCGATGGAGGATGGAACGCAGTAGGAATGATTTATCCTGGAGATGAGAAATACATCGATGATCTAATTGCACAAGATCCTAGTTTAATTATCGAAACGTTCAGATCTGATACAGAAGGTGATTTTATCGCTTTAGACGGTCAAGGTATGGATCCTATGTGGAAGTTAGTTACACAGGGTGATACTTATACATCAAACGACGGTTTTGTTTTTCCAATTATAGGTAATGGAAAATTCTTTGTATGTCTTGCATCAGGACACACAGTTGATTTTGACATAGTTACAGCGGATAAGTTAAAAGATTTATAAATCTATACTAACCCTAGGAAACTCCCCTAGGGTTTTTTGTGTAGATAGCTTAACTCCCCGAGGAACCCCAGTGCATCTACATCTGCTCTACACCATACTACATCTGCTCTACACTAGACTACAGCTAATCTACAGCTGATCTCTAGTAGGAACCTCAGGGCTTATCACAGATGCTGGTTTGGTATAGAGAAAAAAAGTTTAGAATTTTCTATGAAATCATTTTTATAATTAGAATAAAATTCTTATATTAGCTATATCAATAAAACAAATAGAATATGTACTCATTAGACTGTGACTACTTTACCAAAGACTTCACTACAATTGATGCCCTTATAAACTATGTTATGGAATCAGGAATGGATCCGAACTATGAGATAACAAAAAATGGTAATCCAACAGGTAGTCAAGCTATTGACCTAATACAATTTTAAGTATGAGAGTAAAAATACCTGCAGAGCTAGCATTCTTTATATGCTCCTTTGATAATGATAAGGATTACGAATCCCTAGTGAGGTTCGCTCCTAGAAAGAAAAAGAAAGCACTAAAGAAAGAAATGGCTAGGGTCGTAGTAAAGATGATTGAGACAAAGGCAAAAGAAATTTTAGAAACCGCTGAAGCTAGAAGAGATGCAAAAATACATAGTTAAAATAGAATCACTAAGAACTAATAGTATAGATTTGACCTATGCTATAGATGAATATATTGAATCTCCCACAGAAGATTACTCAATAAAAGTGGTTAACCAAGCTCAAGTTTATAATGGACTAATTCCAGTAAACACTATAACAGAATTACTACAGAGAGGAATTAGAGAGAACCCAGAGGCTACCCACATACATGTTGACATAGAAGATGACACATACATATTCGATTTCATTAAGCTCGGGGTAAAAGAAGAAGGCACTGAAGAACCAACTCAACAAGAACTAATCCAAATGGAGATAGACGCTCTCAATTCCAAGATTAAAGACCTAGAGAGAACTAAAGCAATATTAAACGGGGACACATCAGAGGATGATGACCTACCATTTTAAAAAGAATAAAATTATTGATTGGTTGATTGTTTGTTTGATTGATGATGAAGGTCCTGGGTTTATCTCAGGACTTTTTTGTGTGCCCTTGAATCTCTATAAAGACTGCCTAAGAACTGCTGAGGTGCCTCAGTGAATCTAGACAGGGCTCTTAGATAATAATAGATCCATAGCCGGGCTTTGACACAGTAAAAGTTATAGTACCTTTCTGTAGAAATGTTTCATATAATATAGTAGGGCCTCCCTGGGGACGCGTGCGTACGTGTGCACGCGTAGAGGGTTTTTTACCCAAACACAACAAAAAATATCAGAAATCATTTTCATATCTGTAGAATTTTCTATATATTAGCTAAGTAAATCAATTAAAACAAAACAAAATATGAAAAAAGAACATGTATTATGGTTTTTTATAGGACTAGGATTTTTCCTAATGCTGTCAATGACTATCGATCAGGGATCAAGTGATTATAGAATTAGTAGAACAAGTGGAGTAACACCACTAACTGTCCCTGCTAAACCCTCATTCACAGTTTACATACAGGGAGTCACTAAGATGAACCAATACATCAAAAAAGGTTATCAAGTACAAGAGATTGCAGCTGGAAATGTAGATCCCGAATTGCAATACTTCCTAATGGTTAAGTACTAATATACACACGAACTCCACACAAACCACACACAATAAAAGAGAAGAGACCTAGTGTCTCTTTTTTATTTACCCATAGATGCGGACTGTCCGCATTCCGATCCGAAGGGGTACTTCTTGAGGAGCCCCAGGAAGATAGATCAGAGTGGGTACCCCCGAGCAATATGGTGGGGTCCTATGGGGGACGCGCGCACGTACGCACGCGTAGAGAGAAATCCACATAAAAAAATTTTAAAAAAAAATCCAAAAAAATCCCAAAATCATTTTCATATATGTAGAAAATTCTATATATTAGCTTTATCAATCAATCAAATAACAAACACTATGAAAACTTCAATTTTAACACAAGACGAGAAACGAGCTAAAAAAGCTGCTTACAACAAAGCTTACGCTGCTAAGAAAAAAGCCGAAAAAGCTAAACAAGTTGACTGGACTAACTTGGACAAGTTCGAAATGAGTTTTGAACATAAGGTTCGACTTTACCGCAACCTTAAGTTGGAAAAAACAAACTCCTACTGCGCTTCCCCGGGTACAACACTTGTTTTTGAAAAAATCAAGGAGGAGGATAACAAGATTATCTTCCGAGTACGCCGCACTGGTCGTCGCACCTTTTTCACCACCTCAAACCAACTTAAGCCTCAAGAGGCTTAAACCCCGCGGAGTCTTCGGACTCCTTTTTTTACCCCCACCTCCTTGAGGAACCCCAGGAATCTAGATCAGAGTGGGTTCCCCAGGAGAGATTTATAATCCCCTAAAAAAAATTAAAAAAAACCCCAAAATCATTTTCATATTTGTAGAAAATTCTATATATTAGCTATATCAATCAATTAAAACAAAACACAATGAAAGCAGAAACTAAAAAGAAATTAGAATTTCTAAAACAACTTCAAGAAATAGGTTTCACACAAAATGAAATCTCAGAGTTCGAAGATAGACAATATCTTTTTGAACAAGCCGAAGACTTTAAAAAAGAGGAAGTCTCGGAAGAATCCCTTTACTAACCAAAAAAACTAGGAACCTTCGGGTTCCTACCTTTACCCCAACCCCGTGCGGAACCTCAGGGACAAAATAAAAAAATAAAAAAAATTTAAAAAAAACCACAAAATCATTTTCATATTTGTAGAATTTTCTATATATTAGCTATATCAATCAATTAAAACAAAACACAATGAAAACAATTTCAAAAAACATTCTTCCAATTATCTCTTTAACTTTGTTAGTTGGAATCGTAGCTTTAGTAATCTATAACGTGTTAACACACGGTGTAGTTTCTTCAACCCCTTTTGATGACTTAGGTTAGTCAAAAAGAAATCCAGGTTAACTCCTGGATTTTTTAATAGGTAAATTCCATGAGGAACCCCAGTGAAAGCAACATGTGTACAACATCAGCAATTAGCATGTTGCTTTCACTGCGGTACCCCTGGGTAATATAATGGGGTCCTATGGGGGACGCGCGCACGTACGCACGCGTAGAAGGAAATTATCAAAAAAAATTCTAAAAAAAACCACAAAATCATTTTCATATTTGTAGAATTTTCTATATATTTATACTATCAATCAATCAAATAATAAACAACATGAAAACAACAACTTTAACACTAGAGGAAAAGAAAGCGAAAAAGGCAGCTTACAACAAAGCTTACGCTCAAAAGAAAAAAGCCGAACAAGCTAAACAGGTTGACTGGATGAACCTGGACAAGTTCGAAATGAGTTTTGCTCACAAAGTTAGACTTTACAGAAACTTAAAGTTGGAAAAGACTAACTCTTACTGTGCAACTCCTGGTACACCCCTTGTGTTTGAAAAGATAAAAGAAGAGGATAACAAAATCGTCTTCCGAGTTCGCCGCACAGGTAGAAGAACTTTCTTTACAACTTCGGACCAACTACAAACCCAGGAAAAAGTTTCCTAGGTTTTCTCCAGGGTGTCTTCGGACACCCCCTTTTTACCCCTACCTCCTTGCGGAACCCCCGAGGAAAAAATTAAATATTATAAAAAATTAATCCCTGGGGATCCGCAACGGGATATAAAAAATATTTTAAAATTTTTCTAAAAAAACCCCAAAATCATTTTCATATTTGTAGAATTTTCTATATATTAGCTTTATCAATCAATCAAATAACAAACAATATGAAAACTTCAATTTTAACACCAGAAGAAAAAAAAGCTAAAAAAGCTGCTTACAACAAAGCTTACGCTCAAAAGAAAAAAGCTGAAAAGAAAGCGGAGACTCAGGAGTGGATGAGTTTGGACAAGTTCGAAATGAGTTTTGAACACAAAGTTAGGTTATACAAAAACCTTAAGTTGGAAAAAACAAACTCCTACTGTGCTTCCCCGGGTACCACTTTAGTTTTCGAGAAAATCAAGGAAGAGGATAACAAAATCGTCTTCCGAGTTCGCCGCACAGGTAGAAGAACTTTCTTTACAACTTCGGCACACCTCCAACCACAAGAGGCGTAGTCGGGACTCCACAAAAAAAGGAACCTTCGGGTTCCTTACCTTATTTAATTCCTCTGCGGATCCCCAAAGGGATTTACATTTTCCATTTGGATTTATTCAAAGATTTAAACACTGTCTCATCTAAAACACGATTTAAAATTTTAGATAATCTATCTTGCATAAAATTCTCATATAACAACGATTGTTCTATTTCCTTAGTATCAATATAAGAATCCCATGAAAGTCCATTAGAACTTAAAAGAAATGAGATTTTGTCTATCATAGGACCTATCACACTCCATTGTGTGGAATCAAATTCTCTTAATCTTTCTCTTACATTCTCCGGTAACACCTTCTGGAACTCTCTAGGAGTTTTAGATAAGTAATCAAATGTACCTTGCCCTCTATGAGCATACTCAACTCCTTGCATAGCCAAGTCAGATGATAAACTTTCTAAAAATATATCGTAGGATTTAATATTAATCATGATTGATTTTTTATCTATATATTCATTGAAATGTAAAATATTATTTCTATATTTGTAATGCCTATCTTTCCTTTACTTGGCGTTTAGGTTTTCATAACAAATTGTTTTAAGCTAAACAAAAGAAACCCCGGAATAAACCTCCTGGGTTTTTTTTATTTCATTTTTTATTCTTATATTTACATGACCAAATTTTCACACATTCCCCATTGAGGATAAACACAAACTCAGGAAATAAACCTCCTGAGTTTTTTTGTGATTCTCTTTAGAATCCCTGCGGATCCGCAACGGAATACACCATGAGATTTTCTTAGAATTTTCCAGAATCATTTTTTAATACGGAGAAGATTTCTTATATTAGCTATATAAACACAAAGAGATGATTTACGAAAAAATATATGACTTCTGTAAAGTTAGAAACTTAGGCACGATCTTTAAGAACACTGACTCACCTACACCTAGAGTGGAATTCCTTCTAGATCTTCTAGAGAAAGAAGGCATCTCTTATGAGTTAGACAAATTCACAAATGATGAGGTCACAGGTTACAACATCATACTTAGAGGTGACTCCGATAAAATGCTAGTAGCTCATCATGACATAGCTAATCCCAAAATAGATAATGCTAATGATAACTCAGCTTCAGTAATCAATGCTATAGCCCTTAAAAAAATGGCACCACACATTCACGTTGTTCTTCTAGATGGTGAAGAGGTAGGAGGATATGGATCACAAAGAGTCTCTGAGCAAATACTCAGAGGAGAGTTCGCGGAAATCAGCTATGTACTAAACCTTGAACTATCAGGCAGAGGAGGTAAACGCTTCTTCATAGGCAACTACCCCGGTCCACTATACCATCAAATAAAATCTCAATTCAACCCTCCAACATTCAACACACCATTCAATGACTCAGTCATCTTCAGAAGCAATGGAATAGACTCCTGTGTAATCAATCCTCTTCCAACCACACTAAACGAAGGTTTAGAATGGGATAGCACAACTAAACTAGATGTATCCATACTTCACTATTGCCACAGTGAAAAAGACACAGTAGAACTAATATCCACAAAAGAAATGCAAGAGTTCACTGAAGAAATAGTATACAAAATACTTAACACATAGATAAACCCCTGCGGCAACCCCGCAATAACTACATAGAACAATCATGGATCTACTACCCATCCTATACATCACCGGCGGTACCGCAGTGATAGTACTCCTAGCTAACTATATGCTCTCTTGCAAACACTCCTGGGAACCTATACAACGCACCCACCCCGATGGCTCTAAATACATCATAGAACAATGCAAATACTGCAAACAATTCCAAAAAATTCGAAAATAAACCCACAAATCATTTTTATATTTGTAGAATTTTCTATATATTAGCTATATACATTAAAACACACATTATAAAATAGAGGGACCCCACAGAGGGATATTAGCTTCCCTCTCTGGCATATCACATATTTTAAGGGGTCCCATTTTGTGGGGCCCTCTCTTGTGCTACCCCCTCTCTATGCAAACTGGATACATCACTGGGGAACCTTCCTGTGAAAACTTAGCTTTTCCTAAGTTTATCACCTTGAGGAACCCCCGTAAGAAATACCATAAAATTTTTAAATTTTTGCTTATCTGGCTTTCTGAGACCCCCCTGAAAATAAGGGGACCCCTCATATTTTAAGGGAGCCCCTAAAATGGCTAAAATAAGGGTAAAATGAGGTAAAATGAGGTAAAAAAGGGGGGTAAAAAAGGGCCCTAAAAATGGCTAAAATAGGGGGTAAAAAAGGGGCAAAATACCCCCTAAAACCCCCCTTTTAAAAGTGTGCTAAGGCCCCGGGGGGTAAATGTAAATTGGCCCCACCCTTAGGCCTAACAAAATTTTACGAGCCTCCCAAAATGGGTTTTCCTAGGGTTTAACCCCAGACCATCTTGGCTATCTTGGATCTTCTTGTATATCTTGGTAGTTGTCCCTTTACATTATATAGGGTATCTCTGATTGTATAGGGGTGGGGCTGGGCCCTGAACATGCTGTGTGTTCTCGAATCAAAATTTTTTTTTTACAGAGAAACTAAGGGTTCCTAGGGCTTCGCCTCGATGATATATAGATGTATGAAGTATATTAAGCTTTTTGAGACATTTATAATTGAATCTCAATTAATTGATTCCTCCAAATTACAGAGCATCATAGATGGACTTGACACACTAGATGGATTCATGGAGATAAACGAAATCAATTTCAAGGAACGGGTCAGTGAAATTAGGGAAAATCCAAGTTCTCATTATACCACGGAGGATGAGTATTACAGGATCGAGAAAGAGCACAACGATCTGGATAATGCTTATCAAGAAATATGTAAATTTTTCAGTGAGTCACCGTCTGACATTCTCTTCCTTTGGAATTCAAATAATATAGGTGGATCTTCTGATCCTGGTGCTGAGTTATACTGTGAACTGATAGATAAATTGTTTGGTGAATATTTTGATATGGGGAGCGCTCCATATGATGAAGTCATTTCAGTTGGTCCATTACCAAAGGATTATCTTGGTGAACCCAAGAAAACAATTGTTATTCAGGAGAAGGATGTTTATTACCATAATATATCGATGTATCAATCCACTGACGGATTAAAATTCGTTTCCTGGGGATGGGGAAGGCATATGGATCAAACAGTAGATTGGATTTGCACTAGGTCTTTAGTTGAATCTGCATTATCCCGTTTAGGTAAAAACACATAGCAAGCTGTTGATCTCTATCAGTGGGCCCAGGCCCCGAACATGTGGTGTGTTCCAAAACCAAAATTTTTTTTTACAGAGAAACTGGGTGTTCCTAGGGCTTCGCCTCGTTGATATATAGATGTATAAACAAATTGACTAGATAATGACTTATTTCGTGAATGTAAAAAATGAAATCGATGCTAATGGAATGTACTTTCAGGTGAATGAATTACACAGCGGAAAATCCCACGAGGAAATAATGAGATCTATTATCGATGTTATAACAGAATGGGCAAACAATAACTTGAAAGTTTGTACAGGTTTAAATAAATTAAATCCTTCAGATCCAAGAGAAAAGATTGAATCCAGTATCAATGAATTGGTGGAGAAATATATGATAGATGACGAGAATGAATATCTGGAGAAATATGATATTCGTATAAGTGATCCTTACACAGATGTTAATATGGCTTTTAAATTCTATAAGGAGTTCGAAGAGGAAAGGGATGAGTACATAGATAATTACGAGGATATGGAGATTAATTTCTATGGCGACACTGCTCGAAGATTTAGTGTAGTATTTCCATATTTATATTTCATGGAGAATGAGTTATATGTTAGTTTGGGATCCGGTTCTTCATATAGAATCATAGACATTCTGGGATAAACCCAGGTAATTCTTAGAAAAATCCTGAATATATAGATAATGAAATATATTAAGATATTTGAAGCATTTAATTCCTATGAGCTTCCTAATTTTAGAGTGGAGTTAGTCAAACCTGGAATGAAGGAGGGCAAGTATCTTTTCTCCATGGCGGATGGAAATGGAATTTCCTATTGGGGTGTTTTTGATCTGGGAGGTTTAAGGAAGTTGGAAGAGGACATGAACACAATGTGTATTATTAATGAGCTTCAGATGGAGATTATTTGGAAAGGAGGAAATGTTTACGGACCTATAGATTGGGCACAGGATTGGACTAAGATAGTTGTTAATAAAGTTCCAGATAATGTGAAGTATCTGAATTTAGTAGAGGGATCCCCCGATTTTTCTGGTGTTAGAAAGGGGTTCTTTCCTGATGAGACTATGAATATATCTGCCGATAAATCTGAAACCTCTGTGAGCTCTTCTGGGAATGTGACGAAGATTAACCAGCTTCACTTTAGGTCGGTGGTGGCATCGGTAGAGAAGCCAGAAATTACAGGAAGTTTTGCGCCTGGTGATATCGTAGAAACTTACCCCGCGGAGACAAACACTCTATGGTTCGCAGATCGCCCCTGGTCAGATATCTATTCAATAAAAAAGGGGGAGTTTGATAATTATTTTATAAACAAGAATAACACATTCCCGGAGCAATGGAGTGATAGTTATTATCCTCCATTAGGATACCGTTATAAAGACCGATCGATTCCTTTCGATCCTAAAAATAATAGCTGGGTCCCTATCACATTAAAAGATGTGGAGCCTTATATGTCATCAATCATAGATGGAGGGGTTACCAAAGGATTTTTAAAGATCTTGGACAAGATGAAGCAAATTAAAGGAAAGGAGAGACCGTGGGGGATCTAAGAGATGCTTCGATAGCTAGACCTATTAGATATTTTAAAAAATAGGGATGTGGCCTAAAAAACTCCATTGATTGGTTTTGAAAATTTCTCGTGCGGGGCGGAACAGGGGTTCCTTGGGATTCGCCTCGATGATATATAGTGGTATGGATTATATGGTTAAATTTTATCATAGCTATAATGAGGGATACGGATCTTACTATATCACATATCGTTTATATACAGGCTCATCTCTGATTGATATCAAAGAGATGATATTAAAGGATCTTTCATATGAGTTTTCTAGTGTGGGATTAGGTAAGGAGATATCAGAGATTGATCTGAGTTCTTCTTTTAATGATATGTGTGATACTATCAGTGATATGGTAGATGATCTTGATAGTTATTCTTCTTCATGGCGTGATAGAATGGAAGATTATGAGATAGAGATATCAGAGTGTAAATCCCTTAATGATGTCATTAAATTCTATAATCATTTTATTGATCATTGTGATGAATTGGAAGGTGAGGGAGCGGACAAGGAGATCGCTTTTGAATTTGATGGCGAACTAGCTAGGAAGATTGAAAGGGTTATTGAGGATGGTGAACCTATTGGAGATTATCTTAGAGATCTTTTATCTAGACATGATTTATATATAGATTGGAAATTTATAGACAGAATTAAGAATAATCTATTATGACACATTTTGTTAATGTCTACGAGAACACTTCAGGACCTGCTGGTAACTATTATACTTATAGATTATACTCTGGTGAATCTGAGGAGGATTTAAAAAGAAATATCATAGAGAGTATCAAGGATGGATGGGGCGATGTTGATAAGATTGATCAATTAGGTTCTTATAGGTATCCTATTAATTCATTGAGTGATATTGCTGGTGTTGTCTCTGATATAATCCAGGATTATATGGATGATGATTATGGAGATTTACATGACTATTCGTTGAGTATAAGTGATTCCTATACTGAAATAAATAGGGCATTGGATTTTTATAATGAATACATGGAAGTTGTTGAGGGTGAGCTTGAACCTTATGAGGATGCTAATTTTTATTTTTATGGTGATTATGCTATAGAGATCCAGAATATATTTCCTTACTTGGATGATCTTGTAAAAAATTACGGTGTGGGAATCACCGATGGGTATATTAAGAGATTGTATAATATCTTGATGTAGCCCTCCGGGCCCTAGATTTTTCTACTTCTTTAAAAACAGGCCCGTAGGGCCTTTATCCTAAGAATTCATTGATTAGATCTTGGATATATAATATATGAAACACATTAGACTATTTGAGAACTTTGGGACTGAGTATCCTTTTTCTATAACTGTAGAACCAACTGAGAAATTTAAAAGATCTCTTTTGGATAATATAATTAATATATCATGATGGTAAGTAATAAATTTGTTGAAATTAGTCTAACATATAATTATCCGGATGATGTCGAGGAAGACGAGTATGGAAATGATATAGAGGATGAGGACGGGGAAACCTCTTATATTTATTCGACTGGAGATTATGGTAAAGCGATAATATCTTTGGTTGATCCTGAGATATTTATTGTGACTGATAATGGAGAAAATTCAGATGTCTCTTATTACATAAGAGAAGCTATCATTCCCAATCTAGGTCCAGGGCCACACACTATAGGAGATATACAAGAGATGGAGGATGCTCTTTCTTCTCTTTATTCTGATGATGTTAGAACAGATGGTGCTTATATCACTATGATAGTAAGGTATATGGACTCAATAGATAAATATAGAGTGATATATGTTTCTGAAAAATTAGAGGAGATTGGGGTATCCGGTGTTTCTGTTCTAGAGCTGCTAAGGATCATGGAGATTGGAGGGATTTTTTAGACCCTGAACACGAGGTGTGTTACAAGACAAAAATTTTTTACTGAGGAATTAGGAGTTTCTAGTGCTTCACCTCGATGATATATAAGATATGAAACATTGGCTCTTCTTAGATTGGTTAGATCTATATAAAATAATAAATCTGAGAATTTCGGGGAATCCCAGGGGAACCCCGGAGTCACCGCATTATATTAGTAGTTATCGTCTGCTGTTATAGAATTTATACCAGCACCTATAAACAGAAGGATAAATCCTAATATAGCAGTTCCTGGCATATTTGATAATAATCCGCCTATACTCATAACTACACCGCTAAACATAGAGAGTAGAGTAGTTCCTAATCCAACCCATTCCCCTATTTTTTCTAATGTTGTCTTTACCTTTTCGTTTTCTCTTGATTCGTAAATATCACTTCCCAGTATGGCTTTAGTTTCTCTTGGTGAACCTGTGAAGGAGTTTATAATCGGTTTAATGGATAGAAGTGTTCTTTTATCTTCTTCTGGCAGTCCGTCTATTGAATCTAATAATTGATCTAGGAATTGTGGATTTTCATTAAGAAATTGTGCAGCTTTTCTTGCTCCCTCCTTAACACTTCCTACCAATCCTGAGATCCAATCTGTGAACCATTGTTTGATTGCTGTAATTTTTTCTCTTATATAATCCATGAATCTTCCTTCATCAATAGATGAAAATTCGTTGTATCTCTTTATGTCTCCTGACATTGATATAAAAGACTCGTATGTATTAATGTTCATAGTATTTTCATTTTTGATATATATATCTTTTTGGATATATAGAATAAATCATTTACGTACATGAAGCACATAAAATACTTTAGCTCTATTAATGAATCTTATCAGGATGGTGTTGAGATAATAGATGCAATTAGGAACACTCCTGAGGGTAGGGATCTTCAAAAATTATTAATGGCTTATGGTATTGAATTTGAAAGTGTATTTGAATTAAAAAGAAGCGGGAGGGTCTATTTGATTCGTTATGGATCTAAGACTTATATGGAGAGAACAGATAGAGGAGATTATGTGATAACTAGTTTATCTAATGGTGTTCCTTTTTGGACTGAGAGATACCCTAACATACAGCAGTTATTAAGAGGAGCCTTTATTAACCATGTATCTAAAAGAATGAGTGGATCTGGAATAAAAAAAGAAGCTGTTAGTGAATGGGTATCTGGTAATATTACTCCTGGATCGGAAATGGATCTTGATCAGATAAAAGGAATGTATAATTCATCCACCGGTGTAGAATATCTGACTATAGAGGAAGTTAAAAATTTACCAGTAATTAAAAGACTGAAATCATTATTTCCTAATTTAGAATTCACTATAATGCCTGGTAAAATTCCGTATGGTGTATTAAGAATTGATTTTTCTGAGAGTATTTTTGGAAATACGTGTGGATTCCGTTATCGCACACCACTTAACATGACAATACACCCACAAACAAATGAAGGTAAAAATTCGCTATCTTATGATAAAGGTATAATTAAATTAAAAAAATCTGAAGAATTAAATTCATTGTTAAGTAAATACATTTCCAAATATATCAGACATAGGATTTCACAGATTGAACAATATGGACACAATTTTATTGAGGGGAATCCAAAGGAATGCTGGGCTAATGATCTTATCATTTCATGGATTGAAAGTAGTTCTTTAAAAGATATAACAGATTTAAAATCCTCAGTTGAGAAATATTTGGAAGAGATAGCTAATAGAGATAGTGTAGTATTTTCTAGAGTTATCACAGAACTTTTAAAAATGGACAATCCTGAACTTAATGATGTTTACAAAAGAGTAGCCGAAAAATATGCGACGCTTGTCAGAGGAGGTAGTATTCTAAGAAGATTTGGATTCTAATTTTATTTAAAAAATTGTATTGTTGCCCATCTATTAGGTGACTCTGCTAATATCTCTCTGGTATTTTTCCAGTTTTCTATGTTCTCTAGCTTTTTGTCTGCTACACCCCATATGTAGTCGTAGTTAAGATTTTTTACCCAGTCTTTTAAGGATTGACCTAAACCTAATCCTTTCAATTCAGGGTTAACTGCTAGTGATATTCCCTGTAGACCTCTTCCCATTATTTCTTGTTCGATATAGATCTTTGTTTCTTCCTTTGGAAAGTCGTTTATTTTTCCTTCTTTAATTTCCCTTACAAAATCGTTTGCTGATTTTTCATTTAGTAGATAAACTCCTTCAACTTTACCGTCTATGGATAGACAGATTGATAATCCGTTAAGTACTCTTGGTGAAACTCTATTTTTTAGAGATTCCCTATCATTTTCTAAAAATCCAAAAACAGAATATAGCACATCGATAACCTCTTCAAATTTATCTGGTGTTATTATTGATATCTCTAAATTTTCATTAGATTCGTTTAGATATGATATGAAAGATAATATATTCTTCATAGGTTATATATCTTTTTCGATATATAGCATATGATACTACGTTACAAAGAATTTATATCGGAAAAGAAGAATCCTTGCTGGAAAGGATATAAACAGATAGGTACTAAAAACAAGTACGGTAAAGTAGTTCCTAATTGTGTAAAAGTTAAAAAATGAAACATATTAAGAATATTGATCAGTTCATCAATGAGCAGTTATTTAAAAGGGAAGCTGCTATATTTAGGAATTTATTTGGAGATGAAAAGAAGGATACGACAAATACTTCTACTACAGATAGTAAGACATCATCAACTGATTCAACTAATGTGGAGATAAAAAGCGAGAGGGATGATGAATCATCTTGCCCTGGATATGATTGTTGGACCCACTTTGGTAAAGAGAATTTCTGGAACGGAATTAATAAGATAGGAAGTAGAGTTGTACCAAAGATTACTATAGATAAAAATCCTAATAATTTTACCATAAAATATGACGGATCGCCATCAGGGTTTCTTCTTAGACATGCTAAGGGAGGTAAGGGAGATACTATACATCAGTTATTAAATGTATTAACAATAGAGCTTAATCAATATCTTAAAACTATTAGCGCTAAACCGGATGTTAAAAATATAAAGATGGACATGATGGGAAGTAGACTTAGCGTAAGTGTACCTTTAGTTAGAGTCCCTGAGGGAACACATTATATAATAGATAGAAGAGGAGGTTTAGGGCACGGCGGAGATTTTTCGGGCCTTGCAAAATATAAGGGTATGTCAGGATACGAGGAAGCTAAACACAAATCATCTAGTCTTACAGAAAAGTTCATTACAGTTATTTATAAATAATGTATATACTAAGAATTTACCAGGAGAATAAAGATTATCAGGTAGGTCTTCATGCATATTATTATATAGATAATTCTACTGATTCAGGATGCAAGGATAGGATATTCAGTATACTTATTAGTGATTGGAATTTTATGCCTGAGCAGGCTAGAGATATAGTTGATATGAAACATGGATTTCAGGATACTATGGAGGACGATGAGATTTTTATTCAGGTTTTAGAGATTAGTAAGGTTAATTCGTGTGAGCTTTATAAGAGACTTTCTTATGATTATCATAAAATTTCTATTGGTGATGAGGAGTATATGTACGATGACTACAACCTATGTTATAATAATGACAAAGAAATTATACCTCTTATAACAGAAGAAGATGTTAAGGCCAATCGCGAATTTTTCTATAAATTAGAATTGATCAACGATCTTGGTATTTGCTTCGATTTAAAAAAAGATATTATAAAACTCAGATAAAGTCAGGTAATCATCGGACTTTTTTAATTCATTTTAACTATTAATTAAAAAATATTATGAAAAATTTTCTTATAGATATAGACGGAACCATTTGTGATGATATAAAAAATGAGGATTCTCATCTATATTTAGATGCTAAGCCAATCGAAGGCTCTATAGATCAAATCAATAAATGGTACGATGAAGGACATACTATTACTTTTTTCACTGCACGTGAAGAAAAAGACAGATCTATAACAACATTATGGCTAAATAATCACAATGTTAAATTCCATGGATTAATTATGGGTAAACCAAGATGTCTTAACCATGATGACGAATATGTTTGGATTGATAACAGACCAGTAAGGGGAATAACATATAGAGGTATCTGGGGAGATTTAAAAGAGTCTGTCAAAAAGATTTTAACCTTTGGGGATTAGGCATTTTCTGGATATATACAGATATGAAAATAAAACCTATAGATCTTGGAATTATTGAGATTCATCCTTTTCCTAAAAAGTATTCGAAAACTGACCTAGAGGATATGGAGAAGGATTTAGAAAACTCTGGACTTAGGAAAGCACTTTATAGGGAAGAATCTTATATTTTAGATTTAGATAAGGAATTGGGTGGATTTTTTGTAAATAATTATTCATCCACATTTATCACTGGAATCGTAGTTACTTATGATAATGGCTACGGTGGATTCTATGATATTATAATAGATGATCATGCGGAGATTAAATCTTTTCTTGGTGACGAAAGATGTGGATACGGGTATTCTGAACACTATGGGGAACAAGAGGTAAACAGGGATAGCGGTTATTTAGAGAATTGGCAATCTGAAAAAAGTACATACTTTTTAGTTAAAGATATAAAATAAAATAATTATGAGAATCGCGAATATAGGACCTTATCAAATAATGAAGATAAACAGGAAATTTGATTATTTATATGATCTCATAAAATATGTTGATGGATTAGGAGATGGATGGAGGGTAGAACGTGATATTAAATTGTTTCTATACATTCATATTGAATTAAGGGATCTTAATATTCATAATTACATATATTCTAATTTTAGAGCACCATCGTTATATAATTCGATCCGTTTAACAAAGAAGAACGGAGCTATTTACATTTGTAATGATCCATTAGAGATTAAAAAATTCTTTACCGGGTTTGATGCAACTTTTACCTCACCAAGTGGCGAGGATAATATTGTAATCTCTGAATATGACGGAGATATTCATGATTTCACCCCAGATATTGAGACATGTTTTATAATTAGGGACTCAAGAGTATGAAATTTGATAGAGCTATAGAAGAATCTTTACATCTTTGGATAAAGAAGATATCATCAGTTGAATTTGGTCCTGCTTGTCCCTATGCTATGAAAGCTTTATTAAATAATGAGGTTGTAATAAAAAACGGTGGAGATCCGATCGAAAATATAATACCCCTTCCTGAAGGTATATCAGTTTGTGTTGTACCTAGAATTGGGATAACATATCCTGATCTTTCGAATCTATGCGATGAATATAATGAAATGTTTCCTGAGTATCTTTTTCTTGATACTCATCCTGACGAAACACTTAGACTAAGGGGAAAGAAAACTGTATGGGAATATCCAGCAGTAATAATACAGAGAAGAGATGAGCTACTTGAAGCTAGATCTCATTTAATGAATATTGGATTTTATAAAAATTGGGACATAGATCTTTTAGAATCTCTGGGTATAGATTTGAATATTAAGGGATAGCTATGAAAAATGTGGTAATGTTCAAAACAGAAAAGGAAGATTATCATAAATTCATAGTAAATCTTGGTATAGTTCCCGCACTAATTCTTCTGGAAAAATTCGAAAAATTAGAGCTTTATGAAGAATGTGGAAAGATCCTAGGAGCTATTGATATCATAAACAAAAAAGTAATTGTTTATAAGGAAACCAAATTGACTGACGACCTTATAAATGATGTTATAAATGATTATATCAAGATGGGTATGACTGATATGAACAGAGAAAAGTTATTAAATCGTGCAGAAAAGCATGCGGATTCATTTATTTCTAGTAATTCCTTTATAATTTATAAGAATAAAGGTAAATAATTTTTTTTATTGGTATTGTATACCTACATTTATTCATATTTACATAAAACATGCTGGGTAAATTGATTAAGGTCGAAAATGGTTATGTCCTGTTAGTTGATAATATAATGTATGCTACAGATAACGATTTACTTTCTTACAAGAATTGTAGAAAGATAGCTCTGGGGTATGATATAGACGAATTAGCGGAGGAAGAAACTATAGAAAATGAGTATAATTCAGAGAATTCATTTAAGAGAGGATTTCTAAAAGCATTAGAGATTTACAGGGGTGAGATCCCTAGAGAAATAGACCATGAATGGGCTTCTGATGAAATAATAGAATCTTTCTATAGTGATTCTAGTGAATGGGATGTAGAGATAGAAATGGGATATTGTGAAATAGAGGACGAAATAGTTCCTAAAATAGATCGTAATGGATGTATTATAATGAAAAAAATATGGAAGGTAAATTAATTAAACTTGGTGAAGATGATTACATTTTACATGTAAACAATAAACCATTTGCTTATAAAAACCTATCACTCAAAAACTGTGAAGCTATTGCAAACGGTTATGATTTAATGAAATTAGCAGAAGAAAATTCTCATAAGTATTATGATGTTAAAACAACTGATTGGCATTGTAATTACAATGGTTTCTTTAGTGGTTTCCAAAAAGCACTTGAAATTCTTGGTGATAAGAAGTTTAGTGAGGATCAAATGAAAAGAATCTATGAAAAAGGTTATTCTTCTGGTAGAAGTGAATTGAACTCAAGAGAATCAGATAAAATCAAATATGATTATATCCAATCACTACAACAAACTGAATGGGATGTTATTATAGAGATGGAGCCTTATCATGATGGTGATTTTATTAATGATGGTAAGACACATATCATTGAAGCAAAATTAAGATATAGATTAGATTCTGATGGGTGTTTAATTTTAAAAAGAAAGTAATATGAAAGCAAAAGGATTATTAATTACCCCCGATGGTAATGCTAATGACGTAGAATTCGATGGAGAATTTGCATCTCTAAAAGAATTACAAAAATGTGTAGAGGGCTACATAGAGATATTGTGGTTAAAAGGTGGAAAAGCACTAGTTGTTAATGAGGAGGGAAAGATGAACGGTCTCCAGATAAACGATAGAGCAACTTACATAATTGGAGAGCACGGTATAGATGATATTATAGTTGGTAATGCTCTTCTAATAGAAAGTAAATATATTGATTGATATTATGCTAGACAAGAAAAAAGACAAAAAAATTAATTCGTACGAGGCTTTAAGGAGGAGAGTCATGTCTAACCCTAACCCTACAGAAAAAGATTGGGTACGGCTAAGTTACGAGGATAAAATGGACTGGATAAACAAATTTGGTAGAATACTACAATTCTAAATATAATGGGACAAATATATCGGAAGCGACTTCTCAAAATTTGATCTTCCTTTCGAAGAAATTTTTTTCTGATAAATTTTAAAATCTTTTTTTGATTTTATTTTTATTACCTACATTTATTTTGTATTATAATTAATAACTTTAAATTTTTAAATTATGGCGGTTAAAATGACAACAGCAGATTTGCTAAAAGATTATTTCTCAGGTGTTTTATCTAGAGCAGATCATCATGCTAAATCAGTAAGAGAAATTTGTTTAACACTTATGGGAGCGGTTATTTGGAAGTCCGAGGGAGACATAGAAGTTAAAGAGGTTAACAAGAATAATGTGGAGGGTGTTGGTAATATTCTTTGGTTCCATACTATCTCAGGTTCTAGATACGCATTGTATTATAACCACGGAACTCACGATATAGAGTTAAGAGATAGAACTTACAAGGGAGAAACATTAGCAATATTTAATAATTCTACGCCTCCTTCCGAAGTTTATTCAGTATTTAGTACTCTTTAATTCCTGATATATCTTTATCAGAAAACTTTAACGAATTAAAATAAATATAGATGTTAAAAGAAAAAATAAATGCCGATTACATGACTGCATTTAAATCTAAAGATACAGTAGCTAAAAATCTTCTGTCAGTTATTAAAGGAGAGATACAGACTCTTGAAAAAAATTCAGGGGTCACTAATCTTTCCGATGACGACGTAATTAAGATACTAGCAAAAACAAGAAAGTCTTTGGAAGAAACTAGATCTAAATTTCCCTCAGATCAAGTTACAACAGAACTTTATATTGTTGAGACCTATCTACCAAAACAAATGTCTGAAGATGAAATCAGATCAAAGATTCAAGAATTGGTAGAAAGCGGACAGGCAGGAAACATAGCTGAGGTTATGAGAGCTTTTGGTAGCCTTCCTGCAGATAGAAAGCTTGTTGCTTCTGTGTATCAGTCTATAAAATAAACAATTCTATGATAAACTGGGACGACTATAATTATAACCAGGAGATATGCTTAAGAGTATTAAATCAGGGTGTTATAAATGAGATTGTTGTTAAGCTTCTCGAGTACGGGTGGCACGAGCACGGAAGAATAAGAATTACTGCAATTGTAGAGATCATTAAATCTGATGATAATGATAAATGGCCAGTAAATGGTAAGATAGAACTCCCCATAAAGACTGATGGCGAGATATCATTCATAATGCTAGAACACAAACAATCCATTCCCAGACATAAGAGTATAATGAAAGGCGAAATAGTAGAACTTTGTAATGTTAATTAAAAAATAAATAAAAATGAAGACTAGAAGAAATCTTTCTGGAATCTATTTTAGATCTAAGAATGAAGAAACAGGAAAGTATGAGAATGTTGTTTTTGAGGATCTTTCTGATGAAGAACAGGACGAAATGATGAACGGAAGATCTGAGGAGTGGCTCAAATCACTTGCAAAGCAATTGAGTAATACTATTAATAGTATAGGAGATCAATTAGATTTAGTTATTGATTAAATTTTTAAATTATGTATTTATTAAAAACTAGAGGAATTAAAATAATCATTTGTCTAACAATGATAATTTCCTTGATTCATATATTTACTTATGAATCTAAATTTGAATTAATTGCATGGATTACATCCGTTTGCTTTCAAGCAACATCTTTAATCCTTTTAAGATTTATAGATAAAATACAAAACCGAAAAACTAATAGGTATGTTGGTTGAGATTAAATTGAAGTGTGTCGAAGATACAAATGAATGTGTTGACCGTGAGATGGATTTAGATTTAAAACCCGGTCATCTAATTTCGGGAAAAGAATATCTATCCGAGGAAATAGAGGTTATGGATTTTGAACATCCTTCCGAATGTTACTACTTAATATCGAATGAATTTGGATATAAATTTTGGTATAGCAGTAGAAGATTTGAAACAACTAAAAAGGGATCTTAATGATCCCTTTTTTTATTAGAAGTATGTATTTTCAAAGTATAGTAGTTCGAATTTATTTTCTGAATTAATTAATTGAAGAGCATTAAGTAAATCTGAATATTCTTCTACCTCTCCATTTTGTATATCAACGTATTTTTGTATAAAATTAAAAGTAGCTGGATGAACATTAAGAAGTTGTTTTTGATTATCTGAATATTTTTGTAACAAATTATATTCCAGATCGTAAGCTTTATCTATAATCTCTACTAGATTTTCGAATTTGTAAACCGTAGGTACCTGAGGTATTTCTGGTATTAAATTCCATTGTGTTAGATAATCCTGTATTCCTTGGGCATGCCCTAATTCACCTTCGGCTTCCGAATTAAAAAAACTATAAGCTTTTTTATAGTTCATGTTCTTACACCAGTTTGCAGCATTTCTGTAAAAATAATATGCTGTATATTCGTCACCCAATCTTTCGTTTAATGATTTTTCTATTTCCTGATCCAATGTGTTTGGAATTTTAACACCTCTTATTTCTTTAACTGGTATTTCCTGAACATCACTAGGTTTGGTACCGATTTCTTGATCCGTATCCATATCATCTAGTTCCTTTACCCCATATTCTTCGGCTAAAGATTTTTTTTGATATTCCTTGAATTCTTCCATTTATATAATTTTTTGTAATCTATATATCTTTTTTTGCATAATCCTTTTTTATAAAGAATTTTATTCCATATCTTAGCTATATAATAATTAGTAATATGTACAAAAAATCTAATCTAGATAATATTCTAAAAAATGAGGGATATTATGAAATAAAGGAAATTGGTGATAAAGGAGTTTGTGGGCTTTTTCGGTTTATGTTTACTACGGGATTAGTGATAGGAATAGATGAGATCGGATATGAGGGAAGATATTGCTACAGTACAGAGAGAAGCTATAGATGCACTAAATACCTGGGATGGATTAGGAGATCCTCCTGGACTATGGATTAAATATAAAGGTAGAACAGGTGAAAGAAGCAATCCATATTTTTCGGATGGATGTCAAAATTGTATTAAAAAATAATAAGTATGAACATAGCAAAGGATAAACTTGATAAGAAACCTATTGAATCTTTCGAGGATAAAAAATTTAAAACCATAGCGGATGGTAGAAATTTTATAGAAAAAACTACTCAATACACATCCAATCTAAAAGATAAGGATAGGATCTATATGGGTAGGGGATCTAAAGCAGGATTTATTTGTAAGGATGATGTTTATAACCAATTCTTAGATCTATCAAAATCTGATGGTAAATGGACTAACAAACTTATTGGTGACAAATTTATAGAAACATGGAAAGATGTTACTAGGAGAGAAGAGATTGATGAATGGATGAATGGAAAGAAAGGCATGATCATTCGACTTTTCATTAAAGACGAATCCTCACCATTTTATGTTGGTAAGGGAATTTATTATTACTCAGGAAGATCTGAGAATGGTGTTTTATGGACTAAATATTAATAGAAATGGGAATTTTAATAAACGACGAGAAAGTAAAAAAATCTTTGGATCTTGGGTTTGGGTTCGGGTCTAGATTTGATGTGAACACATTAAGTGAATCATTTACTGTTAGAGAAAAATACAGGAAGGGTGTTTCTTGGCATATTCCTACTGACGAACTAATTGATCTAATAATTAGCTATGGCCCTATAGTTTCTGTAGGAAGTGGATTTGCTAATACAGAGAGCATAATTAAGGAAAGAGGAGGTGATATTATTGCAACTGATATTAATCCTAGCGATAGCAACGGATGGTGTAAGGATGGTCAATATAAAATGGATGTCGAAGAAATAAGTTCTATATCAGCCGTGAAAAAATATAGTGATAGAAACGTATTTATGGCTTGGCCTCCTTATGACACACCCATGGCATACGATACTGTTTTGGCTATGGAGATAGGAAAATATTTGATTTATATTGGTGAAGGAAATGGTGGATGTAATGGCGATGATCGTTTTTTCGGTGAATTGTATGCAAATTTCGAGGAAGTTTCTGAAATATCTATACCACAATGGGATGGAATTCATGATTATTGTACAGTTTATAAAAAGATAAAATAATGGAAAGGACTAGGAAAGGAACATTTAAAAAAGGTTCTGTTCCATGGAATAAAGGAAAGAAGGGTATACACCTATCTAAGGATTCAGAATTTAAAACAGGAGAGCTTGTAGGTGTTATACACCCTTCATGGAAAGGAGGTGTACAGGTGGTTAAAAATGACTGCGTGTACTTATGGTCAGGATCAAATAAAAGATCTAGAAGACCTAGATTAGTATATGAAGAAAGCTTTGGACCTATACCTGAGGGGCATGTTATTATTCACCTTGACGGTAACCGTTATAACGACGATCCTTCCAATTTAATGTCCATATCTAGATCGGAAAATCTTAAAAGAAATCGTAAAAAATAAAGAAATCCTTTTTTATATCAGCAATAGGTTACTATATTAGCTAAACAAAAATAAAAAAAATGAGACAACTTAAGATAACACAATCTATTACAAACAGAAGCGATCTTTCATTTGAAAAATATCTTAGTGATATTTCAAAGAATGAAATGATAAGTGTCGATGAGGAAGTTAGACTTGCTAGAAGAATTAGAGAAGGAGACGAAGAAGCACTTAAAAAACTTGTAAGCGCTAATTTAAGGTTTGTTGTCTCCGTTGCTAAACAGTATCAAAATCAAGGTCTTTCTATCGCAGATTTGATTAGCGAAGGTAATTTGGGACTTATCAGAGCCGCAAAAAGGTTTGATGAACGTAGAGGGTTTAAGTTTATATCATACGCAGTTTGGTGGATTAGGCAATCTATTCTGGAGGCATTAACAGAAAAATCTAGGATTATACGTATACCTTTAAATCAAGTTGGAGTCCTTTCTAAAATAAACAAAACCTATTCTAGACTTGAACAAGAACTTGATAGACCTCCAACAGATGAAGAAATTGCTATAGAACTTGATTTAACTGAGACAAAAGTTCGAGAGAATATTTCACAAACGAGAAACTCCGTTTCATTAGATTCCCCGATGGGTAATGATCCAGAGAAATCTTCAATGCTGGAAGTTTTAGAAAATGACGAATCTCCTAAGACAGATAGCGATGTTATGTTGGATTCCCTGAGGATTGATATAGAAAGAACCCTTAACTCCCTAGATCCTAAATCCAGAGATATAATAAAGCTTTATTTTGGTATAGGATACAGTTGTCCTAGATCCATGGAAGAAATTGGGCATAAGTACCAGTTAACAAAGGAGAGAGTAAGACAGATCAAAGAAAAATCCATCAGAAAAATTAAAGCTAGCGGTAGAGTAAATCTACTAAAGCCATACATATAAAAATATCATATGATAAATATCATATGAAACATTTCTTAAAATATCTGATTATATGGATAAGTGAAAGCTTATCCATTCCTTTTTGGGTTGTTGGTCATATACATCTAACTATGAACGTCTACCAAGATCTTTATGAGATAGTTGCTTCGGTAGGTATGAATATATTGGTTGCTGTTGGATTTTTCCTAAGGTATAGGGATGAAAAAAATAAGAAATAACCTATAGGATATATATAGAAAACATTATAGATGAATAATTATGTAAGCTCCTTTGGAGAATATTCCGGTAATAATTATATAGATTCATCGGATCTTTTTTCTTTAAACGAAACAAATTCTGCAGTTAAATACAGTAAGGAAGAATTTAAGAGGATATTTTCTGTTCCTTTGTTAGAGTCAGATGGATATATTGATGATGAGTTGTTAGAGAGCGCTCATGCTTATTATGAATTTAGTATGCTATCTGAAGCAAAGTCTCATTGGTTTGAGTCTAAAGGAAGCCTTATTTATTTAGATTGTGATTCTCATTTTATACTTATAAAAAATGGGGAGGGATTTGTAATAGAGAGAAGTACATTTGATCTTTCTCAAAATATAAATGAAAGCTGGGATAGAATATCTAATGTATGGAACAAATTAAAAAAATCTGCGGGCGATTCAATAAAGGCACAAGCTTCTGTAGTTAAAGGAGCTTGGGACGCTTTATCTTACGGTGCTAAAAAAGCATGGGAATTTGTAAAAACGTGTGCTAATGCAGTTGCTGAATTTGTTAAAGGTATGACATTTATTGATTGGGCAGCATTAACGATGAGCGTTCTTTCTGCTATACTTGGTATTTGTGGAGGAATAGCAGAAGGATCTGGTGCTTTTGCTTGGCTTGGACCTATATTAACATCTATAGCCGGTATACTACAAGCTGTTGGAGGAAGTCTACATATATACGAGGGAACAATGAAATACAAGAATGCATCAAAAATTCTTGCTTCAGATCCTAGCATAACTCCAACAACAAGAATGGTTGCTACAGTATCACAGGCTTTACCTGAATACCTAATAGGTACTGGTATGATTTGCTTAGGTGCTTATGACTTAACTAAATCAGCAACTACGTTGATATCACCTGCGGGCGGTCTAGAAAGTATCACTGTTGGAACTACTGTAAAATCTTCTTTAAAGGGAGCTGTTAAAGAGGCTGCTAAAACAGGAGGGGTAATTCATCATTTCATAGAGCATGCTGGCTTAGCTATTATTAAAAAAGCTGGGGGTGAGGTTGCATCTAAAGCAGGAAAAGAGGCTGTAGGTAAGATTCTTACCGCTATTCTATCAACAGTTTCTTCATCTATATTATCTTCAATATTAGGATATATCTGGGAATTTGCTCTTAAAGCAGGAGAAACGATAGCTAAAGGTCTAGAATATTTATTGGCTATACCTTCTAAGATATCTTCTTCAATAAGTAAATTTACTAAAAATTCTAAAGGATCTACTTTTTTTAGCATAATTGCAAAAGGCCTTAATAAATTAGTTAAGCCTTTAACTGATAGAGCTTCTAGTGTTATATCTAAATATATCCAGCCCACTGTATCTGATGTTAAATCGTGGTTTACCTATGAGTTAAAATCATATAAACAATCATTAGAGATAATAAAAGAATATAAGCACGAATTACATACTGGTATAAAACATCATGAGATAAAGGAGCCCAAGGAAAAAGGGGAAGCTAAAAACCCTTTAGCACCTGATGAGAAAATAAAAGTATCTAGTGTCAAGAAAAAAGACGTGAATATTATTAATAAGTCCATGGATAAATCTAAGAAAGTAAAAGAGGGATTAAATTATTTAAAATATTTCGGCGATATTTAATACTATTAAATTTTTAGATATATAATAATGTAAATAATTTAAAATGTTTCTATACCCAATATTGATGATGATAGCAGCAGTAGTTTTTTTAATCGGAATATTATTCTATATTGTTGCTCTTTTTAATGTTAAGATCAAGAGGAAGGGATTATATTTTATAGTTTGTCTATTTTGGCCTATTAGCATTTTTGTTATTTATTTGTATATTAGCATTGTTAATAGATATAGATCAAGAAAATTATTTTTTTAATATGAAATATTTGAAAATATTTGAAAATTTTGATAGTGACGAAAGAATAAAATGGCCAGAAGCACCATTTTGGATTCACAAATTATATCCGGAGGAAATTTGCTATTTAGCAATGTATAGTGACGCATTAAAAAATTATTATGAGAGACCATCTAGATTGCGTCCTTCTAATGATAATCCTGTATATCCTATACCAGTGGACGGGACAATAGAAAAACATAGTGTAGATCCCAACGAGGATGGTGATGTTGATTTTGAAATGTACTATATTATACCTAGCAATCATGGGGATATAACATTTTCTTACGAAGCTAAAGGAGATTTAAAATACAGCAAATATTATCCCGCAACTTATTTTGATCCGGAGGAGGGTGGAGAAAGTACATTGGAGGAATTAGAAATAACTAATACTTATTACTTGTACGAGACCAATGATGAGAATGAAGCTGACGTGGAGATAAACTTTTCTAATTATCAATTTAAATCTGATATAATAACTAAGAATGATCTGTTTGGAATGATGGAAGCAATATCAGGAGATAAAGTTAATTGTAACGATTTAGCTATTGATGATTCATATCTTAATAAATTCCATGTTGATAAACCGGATTCTCTCATTTATAGATTGTATAAAAAATGTGAGGAGGTAATGAAAACTATTCCAAATCTAGATTCTATTAAAAGAGGATCTGCTATATTAAGAAGATTTAAATAACAAAATAGATATATAATAAAAGAAACAAAAAAATGAAACACGTAAAACTTTTTGAAAATTTTGATAGAGTAAACGAATCTGTTACAGAAACGGATTTATTTTTCGATTGGATCCCATTTGATAGCCAGATAAACAATCCAGCTAATTCAAGTATGCCTGATCAATTAAATTTTGCGGATCTAGTATCTCTTAGAGCTTCAGGTAATAATGAATCTAAGGACTTAGGATTGTATATAGCACATAAGAAGCTCGGTGACGGATTTATTAGAATGATATCAGGATATGATGATCCTATGAATCTTATTATAGCTAAATTTGATAAGGAATTCAAAAAAGTTAAAGAGAATGTAGTTAATGCTGAAAAACTAAACCTTGAAAGTTATATTAGAGGATCTGCTATAGCTTCAAGATTCGGTATTTAATACCATTAAAAATAATATTAAATCCAGAACATTAATATTCTGGATTTTTTTTTGATTTTTTTACAAAAAATATAAACTTTTTATCTAATCTAATGTATAATTTATATAAACATAAAAAATATAAAATTATGGAAAAGTCAGAAATTAGATTAGAAGCAATTAAGGCATTGAAGGATGATAAGGGTGTTAAAGCTTGGTTAATCCCAAATGAGCTTCTTTTTACAGAGAGCATGGAAAATGGAGATATGTTCTTAACCTCCTATAGAATAAGAAATGCTTACGAAATTCTTCTTAACAAGTTATCAGTTGGTGAAGAAATAAAGGATGAGAGGGATCTTCTCTTAGTAGAAAGATTCTTTCAGATGATGTTCTATCCTCCTAGAAATATGAGTCTAACTGATATAAGATCAGGTAGAGATCCAAAGGTAAGAATGGTAAAAGCTTACAAGGAAAAAAGATGTACACCTAACGGAAGGAGGGATAACGAGATAACTCTATTATTGGATGATGGTAAAAAGGTACAAATATACCCTAGTGAGGTTATTACATCCTTTATAAACATTAGAGATAATATACAAGAATTAGCTAACTCTACTATATAATCTAATATAAACGCCAGTATAACGAATTACTGGCGTTTATTTAATTTATTTTTGATATTAGGGGAGGGATATATAATCCATAAATAATTAAAAAATGGAAGAATTTGGCCCTCATATAACAATCGACCTAAAAGGTTGCCATAAAGAAACTTTATCTGATTACAACCTACATTTCGATTATTTGAAATCCCTTCCAGAGATGATCAACATGACACCAATAACTCAACCTTATGTTTTTCCTTATTCTGGATTAGTACCTGAGGATAGAGGAATTACTGGAATTGTTATCATCGCTGAAAGTCATATATCAGTTCACTCTTTTGAAGATAAAGGATATTGTTTTATAGATATATTCTCTTGTAAGGACATGGACACTGAAAGAGCTATACAAATAACTCTTGACATGTTTAAGCCAGAAAGCTATGAAATAAATATGGTAAAGAGAGGAAAAGATTTCCCTAGATAATTTAGTGATTAACCTTATCTTTAATTAGATCTATCTCCTTCATTATTCCCTTCATGTCATTTTTAATTATGATAGTATTTCTTTGTGGACTATAACTAGTAGTAAGCATAGAATCACTCTGTGTTGATTCTCTAACTAGTGTTTGATTAACTATTCTTGTTGATCCATTTTCTAGCATTGCTTTCTGTTTTAAGGCATCTAGCATTGTTACAAATTCTTTCTCTCTCTGTATTATTTGATTTGTACAACTTTGCTGCCCGTATCTTATTAGAGAATCCTTAGAATCTAGATATTTTTCTAATTGATTTATTTTCTTATCCTTCTTATCTATTTCTGCATTCAGTTCGGTTTTGTCTAGATTTATTGCTCCTATAAGTGAGGGACCTATTGATATGGTAACAATAGAAAATAATAATAAGGATAGTGCTATTACTTTCTGTGCTGTTGAAAATTGAGATAAAATTTCTGAGATGTGCCTGAACATAACTATTATTATTTTTTTTTAATATATACCCTATATGGCGAATATAATTATAAATAATTTAGAAATAATGTCACAGGATCTTTCTAATAAAATGACTTGGGATGATGTAGACAGTGCTATAGAAAGTCTTGGAGGTAATGGATGGAGACTTCCATATGAATCAGAATTTCTAGAAATATATAAATTATACAAACTTGGTATAGGAGGATTTAAGCCTTCTAGATATTGGGCATACTCCTCGCATTTAACTAAAGCTTGGTATTATGATCTTAGTGTAGGATATTCACCACACGTTATAGATAAAACCGAGGAGTATTATGTCAGATTGGTGAGAAATATTTAGAATGATTTAGATCTCATTCTATATAGGTTTTTTCTAACTAAAGAATCTAGATCCTCGTTTATTTTTTTAAAACTCTTATCATAGATTGTAGAAAGAGATTTTGCTACACTAACCTGGTCTAATGTTATTTCCCATTTAGGGTTATTTTCATTTTTTATGATATCGTCTGCTATTTCGTAGCTTAGCTCTTCTAAATGTTTTTCGTAAGATTTCATGAATTATTTATATAAGATTTATGTTATATATATCTGAAATAAAAATAATTAGAATTGGTATAATGTTATATGAGTAGCCAATATAGAAAAATAAAGTATCAAACCGAGGGTCCTTATGGTACAACAGAGGATAAGTATCTATATATTTGGTCACATGATACTGTAGATGTTATACACGTTTTAGATGATACAGGAAATGAATTATTTTGTTTTTCTGAGACTGATTTTGATATGGGAAGTGCATTAGCAGTTGCTTTTAGTAATTGGAACGATCAAAGGATGGAGAAGTTAACTCCAGATGATTTTAAAATAATTAATAGATAAATGGTTAAGAAGAAAGGACCTATCTCAATGTTTATAGAGAGAAACTATAAACATTTTAATTCTGCTGCTTTAAAAGATGCAGCTATAGGATACGAAACCCATATCGATAAAGGAGGAAAAATGTTAGTATCTCTTGCTGGTGCAATGAGTACAGCTGAACTTGGGATTTCTTTAGCTGAAATGATTAGAGCTGGTAAAGTTGATATTATTTCATGTACAGGAGCTAATTTAGAAGAGGATTTAATGAATCTTGTAGCACATTCACACTATAAAAGAATACCTAATTATAGAGATCTTACTCCTGAACAGGAAAGAGAATTATTAGATCAGGGATTAAATAGAGTTACCGATACATGTATTCCGGAGGAGGAAGCATTTAGAAGATTACAATCATATATTTATGATTTATGGAAAGATGCTGAGGATAGTGAGAGAAGATATTTTCCTCACGAATATATGTACCAATTAATCAATAGCGGTGTATTAGAACAATATTATGAGATAGATCCTAAAGATTCTTGGATGGTTGCTGCTGCTGAGAAAAACATTCCGATAGTAGTTCCTGGATGGGAGGATTCAACACTTGGTAATATATTTGCTTCTTATGTTATTAAGGGCGTGTTAAAAGCAGATACGGTAATGAGCGGTATAGAATATATGGTTTATCTTGCTGAATGGTATAGAGAGAATTGTTCAGGTGAAGGTATAGGATTCTTCCAAATAGGAGGTGGTATCGCTGGTGATTTTCCTATTTGTGTTGTTCCTATGATGTATCAGGATCTTGAATGGGAAGATGTACCTTTCTGGTCTTATTTCTGTCAGATATCTGATTCTACTACATCGTATGGATCTTATTCAGGAGCAGTTCCTAATGAAAAGATTACATGGGGTAAATTAGATGCGCATACACCAAAATTTATAGTAGAGTCTGATGCTACGATAGTTGCTCCCCTTATATTTTCTTGGATACTAGACAAATAAAGAGGTGAGGTTAGTAGTCAGGACAGGACTCGAACCTGTAGTCTTAAACTCCAACGGTTAGCCCTATCTTTGGTAGGGTTCGGTTTAGGAGAAATCACTCATTTAACATACCATTGCGTCTACCACTTTCGCCACCTGACTATATTGTTATAAACAATTTTAAAACCACCACCATTTTTTAGTTTTTGATTTTAATTCAGTAATTTTTTCTGAATTATGTATGTGAAAAGTGTTATGTTTTAATGTATTTTTTTTCTTATTAAACTCGTAACATTTTACTGCGTTTAACAATAGTTCATCCTGTTCATCAGCATTAGTGTTATCCCAAATACCAATATCTGTTGTAATGTCGTTTATAATCAAATGTGGTTGTATAAACATTCGATTTAATTTAACATCATATTCTTTTTTACCTATTAAAATTTTACTCATAATAAAAACCGTTTATAACAACATTAAATTTGTAGTCAGGACAGGATTCGAACCTGTAAGACACAGTAATACAGTACTGCGTCATCCCTGTATGGATATGTGCGTCTACCAACGACCGAGTTACCTCAATCCCTTCCGCCACCTGACTAAATTGTGGGAGATTTGCCGATTCGGTACTCCCACGTCGTAAGTTCTTCTTTTACTTACACCCCCATTCACCATACTTACCTTTATGTAATGGGTGTCGTTGTCCTAGTGGTAAGCTCAAACGACCGCTGTAGTCAGGACAGGACTCGAACCTGTTCGATTTCACCGTAGGACGTAACGAGACTGCTACTTTCAGAGTGTTACTATATCCCCTCACCTCTGCGTCTACCCATCCGCCACCTGACTATATTATTAACCTAATTATATTTCTATATCCTCTATTCTTGATATAGGTATCCACATACCTCCTTTAAGACATATGTATTTTGTCCCTGTTGCCCATATCGTTGTTTCAACTTTCTTGGGGCCTTCATCATCGTGAAAATAAATCATTACCTTCGAATGATAAGAATTCCCTAATACGGTACCTTTTTCGAGAAGAGCCATAAGATCATCCGATTGATCAATATCAATATTTCTCGAAAATGATAATGTTGGTATAATCTCTTTGTCTATTTTTTTATAACTTGAATTTTCCATTTCTATTTGTTTTTGTAATTCAAATATAAGTATAATATCAAATATAAAAAAAAGATTCTAATTTTTTTGATATATAATAGGAATAATTTTTAAATCTATGAGACACATTAAAACATTTAATGAAATAAATGAGCAGCTATTTAAGAAAGAGATTTCTGTATTTAATAAGTTGATGGGAATATCCATAGAGGAAACTGGAGGAGAGGAACCGAAAATGTATGATGCAGAGAATCCTAGTGGATCTGGAAATCCTTTAGTACCTGTTGCTAAGGTAGATACGAGCCAGATGGATCAATACGGATCTACTGTAGGTATAACTAATAAGGAAGATAATGCTCCCCTACAGCAACCTTCAAAAGGTCCTATAGGAAATATAGTTAATTCTGCTTATGCTAATCTTAATGTTTCTACTAGAAGGATTCCAGGAACTGACGGAGGAAATCTGGGATGTGCAGCAGCGGTTTCGATAATTTTCTATAGAGCTACAGGGTATGCTATTGCAGGATCTGGAGCTATTACATTAGGAACATCTACTATGTGGGACTACTTAGATAAGCAAAGTTCTAAATCTGATGGGTGTTGGACTAAAATAACTAACTGGAAAACAGATTCACAACCTGGTGACATAATATTAACATCAAGAGGTATCAAACCAGGACACGTAGGAATAGTTGTTGATGGTAATAATATTATATCAAATAGCTCAGGCGGATTCAAAGGGGATAAGAGAGGTCAAGTTGAATTAAATTATACAATTAATGGATGGGATAGCGTAGCTTCTAGAAACCCTTCAAAAACCGCAAGTTTCAGATATAAAGGTCCATATAAATCTAAATGGACGGAAGAACAGCCAAATCAAAATGTTATAGCATAATAATAAAATCCTTTATTTTTTATATAAAAATATCTATATTTGATATATGAAAATCTATATTATTAATAAATCAATCAAGGTCTGCTAACTTTAAGTTAGTAGATTATGAAAAAGAGAAACAAAAAGTGGGCTAAAGAAAAAGAATTCAGAAGATTAAAAAATGAATTCTTCGATAATAGACAAGCTCAAAGAGACCTTGGATGGGTTGAATTAGAAAAACCTATATTTAGTGGTTGGAATGCAATATTGGATTTAAGATCTGATATTAAAAATCGTGATGATTCATGGGTTTTTGAATGGATATGCAAGAATTTAACGGTATATGTTTATTCCAAAAGAATCGAAGATTTCCCTTGGAATAAAAAATCTTACAGACATGAATATATTGTTCCGCATGTTAGATGTGTTTCAGAGGACCAATACAACAATTTACATCCACAAATAAAAAAGCATTTTGTATTAGATTCCTTTGGACTTAGATCAAAAGAATATAAATATCGATTTGGTAATTGGTATATCTGTACAATTCCTGATTTTTATTTTTAAATTAAATACTTCAAGTATTATAAAACAAAAATAAAATTAATAGATGAGATCTTATTACAGGAGGAGGATGGCATCAAAAAAGAATTGTATTCTAAATATTATGATGATTTCCGATGGTATAGCGGAGTTCCTAGACACTTTAGGAACCATTTGAATAGAATACAAAGGAAAAGATCAAAAAGGGATCTTAAACGTCAAATAAATGGTGAAGATCCTAGATATACACCTAATTATAAAGATGCTAAATGGCTTTGGTGGTAAATCATTTTTTTATTTGGACTGTATTACCTACATTTGAATAAATCGATAAAAATAATAATATGTCAGAAAAAGTAATTAGCGTGAATGACAAATACAGGACAAATCCTGACAGTCATATACCTGGTGGTTCAGTTGTTGAGACCTTTAACAATAAGGGTATACGTCTTGTCTATGACAAGATAAAAAATCCAGATGCCTATGTAAGAAAAATAATAAGGGATGAATCTATAATTAGAGTATATGTTGATGGTCAATTAATATTTGATAGAAATGGAGAAACAGATTGAGATATGGAAGGATGTTAATCATCCTATCTATAAGGACTTTTATCAAGTCAGTAATTTGGGAAGACTTAAAGTTAAAGGAAGATTTGTAGATATTGGATTAGGAAGAGAGTACTGGAAGGAGGATAGAATTATAACTTCTTTTAGAAGGAATCAGAATCCTCATTTATTTACTAGTTTGTACAGTACCATCGATGGACACAAAAACAAAACTGCATATATTCATAAATTGGTAGCTGAGGCTTTTATAAAAAGACCCTCAGAGGCTCATATTTTTGTTACTCATATAGATGGAAATTACAACAATAATAACGTGAGTAATCTTAGATGGATAACAGCTTCTGAAAACTCTAAAAACAATATAATAAAATATCCAGAGAATGGATTAAATCTAAAAAAACACAACGTGAAGGTTGGATACTACGATTCTCTAAGACATCCTATCTGGAAGAAAAAAAATTTAAAGAAAGCAATTAAGATGCTAAAGTGGGGGGTATCAAAAGAGGAAGTTGCTAGAATATTTGGATGTTCACAAGCAACAATTTATAATGTAATTAAAAAACAAAAATAAGATGAAATATTTAAGTAGAGTAGAGACGGAAAATCCGGAAGGAATAGAGGTTTTATTTTGTAAGCCACTTGATGAATTAGGCAAAAGACAACCCATGAATGAAGAACAGATGAAAATTGTTTATTTGTGTCTTACACTTCCTGAAGAAGAAATGACATCTCTTTATAACGAAATAAAGAAACATCATGTGATCTTATCAATTATGGAGGACCGACTAAAATCACTAAATTGTCCTCACGATATGGGATCATTAGCAATAATTGCTTTGGTTTGTGATACACCAGGAGAAGCAGTAATGTATTCTAACTATCTTGCCTATAAAGCTAAAGATCTTAATCTTGAACAAATTACTGTTAAGGATCTGTATGAGAAGATAATTCCTTTTGGTGCATTTACTAAGGATACACTTAGTGAATATTGGGATAAACAAAAAGTTGAAACCGATGGATTTAGAGGTAGCGACAATTTATTAGATTATATCGGTGCTGCTGTCAGTATAATGAAATAAATATTAGAATCTCTAATATAATTTATAAACAATCATGGAAGATCAAAAAATAATTGAGGAGATTTTAGCACTCATAGAGAAATATCCTAATGATATGGATCTAGGAAAGAATGTTAGAAGAATAATGTCGAATAATAGAAAAGAAAAAGACCTTGAAAGTGGTGGAGAAGATTAATTATTACGCTGGAATAGGATCTAGAGAAACTCCTCCTGGTGTTGAACCTATGATAGAAGAAGTTGGAAGAATACTTTCTGAAAGAAATTTCGTTCTTAGATCTGGTGGTGCACCTGGTGCAGATTCAATGTTTGAAAAATACCATACTGGAGAAAAAGAGATATACCTCCCATGGAAAAATTTCAATAACAACGGGTCAGATTATTATCTTGATGTCTTTATTGATAGAATCATAGAAAAATCTATGAAGATTGCAAAAGAACACCACCCTAGATGGAATCAATTATCAGATGCTGCTAAGAAACTAATGTGTAGAAACACATTTCAGGTTTTAGGATTCGATTTAGAAACTCCTGTTTCTTTCGTTGTTTGCTGGACAAAGAGCGGTAAAATTGAGGGAGGTACAGGACAGGCAATGAGGATAGCTAAAGGATTAGATATACCAATTTTTAATTTGTACCACAAGGATTGTCTACATAAAATAAAGTTACACCTAAGCAAATAATACTCGATGGTGGAAGAGAAAGAGAAGAAAATAATTAGTAAGCCTATAGTAGATACATCTACTTTAAACGAAGATCAGACTGAGGCTTTTGAAACCCTTAGGAATTTCATATACGACAAAAATGATGATAATATCTACGTTCTCAAGGGATGGGCAGGAACTGGTAAGACTTATTGTGTAAGTATATTGGTTAGATACGTTTTAGAAGTTATCTATCCTGATAAAAACTGGTACAAGATAGCTGTTACGGGTCCTACTAATAAATCTGTTAGGGTTATTAAGAAAACAACTGGTATTAGAAATCCTAGAGTTAGTTTTCAAACTATACATAAATTGCTTGGACTTACTGAAAGAATAACCCAGGACGGACAACAGGAATTTGTGAATCAGGGGGATTTTGTTCCACAGATACAAAAGACAAAGCTTCTTATAATAGATGAGGTCTCCATGCTTAATGATGATCTATTCCACGAGATACTTAGATACAGGGATCGAGTTAAGATTATATGTATGGGTGATCCTGCACAAATACCTCCAGTAGGAAAACCAGATTGTATTCCTTTTAGAGAAGAATTTTACGATTCTCTTGGTATAAAAACTATAGATCTCAAGAAAATCATGAGACAGAAAGGAGATAATCCTATCATAGATACATCCGTAACTATAAGAAACAATTTGTCAGATTCTTATCTTGACACTGGTAGAGAAAGCTTATTGAACGAAAAAGGTGAGGGAATAGAATTTTTGAATCTAAATAGTAGTATCACTAGAGACACCTTTACAGATACACTTTCCAATTATTTTAATACAGATAAGTTTAAGAATGACTCCGAATATTCCAAAATAATAGCATGGAGAAATAAGACAGTAGAAACTATGAATAACCTAGTAAGGAAGGTTATTTATGGAGACGAAAGTTTGGGATCTAAGATATTACCTGGAGAGAAGCTTATAGCTAATAATCCAATAATGGAGATGAATCAGATCCTTTTTAATACTAATGACGAATTTACTGTAGAGAATTTTAAAATAAAAAAAGATAGAGTAAGAATAGAAGGTGAGGACGGGGAATTAAAATACTATGAAGCTGGTGTTAGCTTTTTTGATGATGATGACACTGAGGTTATATATTATATAGATATACTACACGAGGATAGCGAATCTTATTTTCACGTATTAGCTAATAAATTGAAAAAAACAGCTATAGAGACTAGAGGAAAAAATAAATCCTGGATTAAATATTATGATTTTTTGAGGAGATATGCTGATGTTAGCTATGCATATGCTATAACAGCTCACAAGTCTCAAGGAAGTACGTATGAAACAGCTTTTGTTTTGGAAGATGATATAGATGTTAATCCTAACGTAGTGGAAAGAAATAGAATAAAATATACAGCTTACACAAGATCTAGCAAAAAATTATATGTGGTCAAAAGATTTTAAATATAAGGTTATATTAACCTCCCTATTTGCTTCTGGAACAGTTGCAAATATTACTAATATTTTCTATAAAGAAAGTCATATAGCAAATCTTATTTATGTATTTTTTTTAATATGGACAATATTTAATATAAATGATATGACGAAGAGAGGATATCTATGGCCTTTATCTTATTCGATAATTGGATTAATGTCCATTATAGAAATATGTTTTTCGATATTTGGATTCAAGGAGCCTGTTTTATTAGATAAGATATTCTCTGGTATCGAGGTGATTGTTTTCTTAATATCAGTAAATTATTTAAGTAACCAATATAGAAGAAATGAAGAAGAAGAACTTTAGTGAATTACACTCTAAAAAATACATTCATGTAGGGTATTCCTATGCCTCCGTACCTGATAGTTGGAAGGCTATAGTACAGAAAGCTATAGAGGATATAGAGAAAGAAATGTGGCCTAGATGGATCCCGATGTTTATAAAGAGATTGATACATAAGTTAGCAATGGGGCATTCTGTTTTTTTCGTTAGAAATAAATTCTGGTATAATATAAGAACAAAACTAACAAAAGGAATGATCATTACTGATATTAAAACTAAATTTGCAGAGCTTAGAATATACGGGGGTTTTAACGATAATATTGATAAGATAATAGAACAGGCCGAGATAAATTGCGATAAGACTTGCGAAGAATGCGGATCTTCTGAAGATTTAAAAAAAGTAGGAAGGTGGGTAACTAATTTATGTACATCTTGCAGGAATAAGAGTTAGAAAATAATTCATATTTTATAAAATCATCTTGTAAACAAACAAAAAAAATTCTACATTTAAATTATGAAAATATTAACGATAGGAGACGTACACGGGAGAGATAGATGGATGTTTCATACTCACGGGAGCCCTTATGAATTTAATCATTGGAGAACGATGGTAGAGAACGGAGTTCCTGCAGGCGAAAATGAATTCTGGAAAGAACTACCATACACTAAATATGATAAGATAGTTTTTGTAGGAGATTACGTTGACAGCTACGATCTCGACAATGTTACAATTTTACATAATCTTAAGGATATTCTTTTTTTCCAGAAAGCACTACCTGATAAGGTTGTGTTACTTCTGGGTAATCACGATATACAATATTTTATACCTAATGAAGTTTGTAGCGGATATAGAGGTGAGATGAGACCAGATCTATACCAGATATTTACTGAAAATAAAGAGATATTTAACCCCGCTTATCTTATAGAAGGTAAAAATGATGAAAAATATTTATGGACTCATGCTGGAATAACAGCAGGATGGCTCAAAGAATTCATGAGAGATGTTAATAGCCCAAGATTCCGTTTTAATGATTTCTTTATAGGAAGTGAAGAATGGAAAATAGATAAACTATTAAATCTTGCATTTGATCTTAAGGTTGATAATTTATTTAATGTTGATGCTCACAGTGGAGGATTTGATCTATGGGCTGGACCTTTTTGGGTTAGACCTAGTGTTTTTAATGATCATCCAATAGAGGGATTAAATCAAATAGTTGGACATACACCACATAAGAAAATTCGTATAGAGAATCTAGAAAAAGCAATTCACCACTTTACCGATTGTTTATGGGATGATTATGATGATGTTTTAATTTTAGATATAGAAGTATGATAAAAGATCAAATAATAACAATAATATTATTAGTAGGTATTATCTCCGCTAATATAATGTGCTTTGTTTATAATGGTAGGATTTTACATCTTACAACAAACCTATCTATTTTATTTTTAGTTTTTGTACAATTTATAATAGGTAGAAACAGGAGATAAAAAGGAAAGCCGGGTTGGTTGCGAATCCCCCGGCTTTCGATGTAACTTTCGTAACATCACGGTCCTAATCCGTGTATAATTTATATATCCTTTTAAGATGATTAAATTTTTTAAAAAACATTTATTAAAAATAGGGTGCCTACTTTTTCTTGTTGTTTTGACATTATGGTGTTTTGTTTTATTCAAGGGGGTAAAGATGCTTATCTTGTTTATTAATAATACCATTTTAGAATGATGACATTTGTTATTGAGTATACCAATGGTAAGAAGGATGAGTATCTATGTAATTCTATAGAAAATGCTAGAGCTTGGGCAGAATTAAACAAGAGATATTCTATATTTAAAATATACAAAAAATAATTTCATACTATTAAATATATAATAGTATGAAGCATTTATTAGAATTTAAAAATTATCAAGAAGGTAATTATACCTTCCAGGATGTGTTTCCAGGAATTAAGGATGAATGGATGGAACTAAATTTTAGTGAAAGATCTAGACTAAGAAATGAAATATTTGAAATAATAGACGGAACTTACAGGTCTGTTTTTGACGAAGGCCATTTTAGAGTTAAAAATCCGGATTCTATTATAAATGACGAATCTCTTACATTTTGGTCTGCTGTTGATATAGACGGGGATCCAAAAACTGATATAGTTATATTTGGTAGTGAAAGGTATATTGATGGAAGATCTACTGGATATAAAATTTCTGGATGGGGACACGACGGATCTAGAGAAAGTAAAAGGACTCTATTAGACCGACTTTCGATAATGTTAAAGGATCGTGATAAAAATTTCTGGATTGAGGTTTCTGATGCACCTGCAAGGATATTGACACATCATAATTTTAATGTTCCTGTTGTTCCTAGGGACAAGGCAGAAAAATTATTCCCTGAGAGCACTTTCGAGTGGATAGATAATGATCCAGAATTTAATGGATTTTATATTCGTACGTTATTAGATGGAAAGAAAACAGAAAAAGAAATTTTATTAGGGAATCCTTCTATCTAGATGAAATATTTTAACTATATTTAATATAGATCAGATAAAAATATGAGAGCTTTATACATACACGGGTATCAATCTTCACCATTAAAAGAAAAAGTTGATATATTAAATCAAAAATTCGATGAAGTATTTGCTCCCTTTATTGATTGGGACGACGAAAAAACTAGAACTAATTTATTTAGTGATTTATCTGATCTGATAGGAAGAAATTGGATTACCCATGTGATAGGATCTTCCATGGGTGGACAAATGGCTTTCTATTTAGCATCATATAATGATATAAATTGTTTAGCATTTAATCCAGCATTTGGATATATGTTTAATGATCTAGGATTAGATTTAGGCGATAGGAAATTATCTAAAAATATAGTCATAGCTTTAGGCGGAAATGATACTGTGATTCCAAGTTATACTACTATAAAATTTCTATATGATAATCATTTTACTATATCAGAAAATTTAAGTGTTAATATCCTTTCTATAGGTCATCAGATAGATCTAAAATCATTTGAATCTCAGGTGGATATTCTTATAAAATAAATCAATAAATATGGGATATATAGATAAAAATATATCTCAATGGTACTCAAATTAGGATCTAAGGGAATAGAGGTAGATAAATTACAATTATTCTTAGGCATACCTCAGACAGGTAATTTCGACAAATCTGTAGAAAAAGCTTTAAAATCTTGGCAAAAATCTAACGGATTAAAATCTGACGGAATAGTTGGACCGAATACCCTTAAAAAAATGGGTATATTATTAGCAGAGGATATAAAGAATGTAGCATCTGATGTAACATTTAAACTTGATAATCTTAAAGGCTATATTCCTGATAATGTAATATCGCAAATTCCTGAAACTGCTAAAAATTTCGGAATAACTAACGTACTTAGACTTTCTCATTTCCTTTCTCAGTGTGCACATGAATCTGGTGGATTCAAGAGTGTTTCCGAAAATTTAAATTATTCTGCGGAGGGGTTAAAGAAAACATTTGGTAAATATTTCCCAGGAAACCTTAACGAATCTTATGCTAAGAACCCAGAAAAAATAGCATCTAGAGTCTATGGTGGAAGAATGGGTAATGGAGATGAATCTACTAAAGAGGGATGGAAATATCGAGGAAGAGGGTACATACAACTTACTGGTAAATCTAATTATGAAGCTTTCGATAAAATTGTTGAGGATGATATAGTGAATAATCCAGATCTAGTTGCAACTAAATATCCTATGATGTCTGCAGCTTTCTTTTTTGATAAAAATAAGTTATGGTCTATTTGTGATAAAGGAGCTGACGATGCTACTGTTACTTCAGTTACTAAAAGAGTTAATGGCGGAACTTTGGGATTAGATGATAGGATTAAAAAATTTAAAAAAATATACGATTTACTTAAATAATAAAATAAAATGGATTACACAAGAGAACAAATAGAAAAAGCTGTAAAAGCTAAAGGATACACTTGGTTTAGTGACAATTCAAATAAATCATATGACGTAAACATTGTTGGGATAAGAAATAATGCTCCATCTGTTGCCGATAAAGTAACTAATGTTTTTGATGATAGATTGACTATCTCGTTTAAGGATGAGAAGGGTGTTTGGCAATTTTATTCTTGGATTGCTACTACAGATCCAGGAAAAAAAGGAGTTATGGAGTTTCATAACAATAGGGGTGTAGCTAGATTGGTTCCTGGACAATATAGAGGTGTTTGGAAAATAGATAAACATCAGGGAAAATATGATGCTCTTTGTCAAAGAAATGGTAATGTTACTGTTTTTAGAGATGCTAACAGAAATCTTTTATTTGAGGAAAGTGTAACTGACACTGGGATGTTTGGTATTAATATACATAAAGCTGGTAGAGACTCTACTTGGGTAGAAAACTGGTCAGAGGGATGTCAGGTATTTAAAAGAGTTGTAGATTTTGATGCTTTTATGAGTATATGTAGAAAAGCAGCTAAAATACACAGTAATGCATTTTCTTATACATTGTTAGAATCTACAGATATATAATATTATGATACATTTAAAATTATTTGAGGCATTCATACAGAAATTAGACGAGATACGTTATTCTAATCATTGGAAAGAAAGAACAGCATATACCAATGAACCTAATTATCAATTATCTAGGATAATGCCATATAGTCAGACGTTCAGATCAGGATTTGATATAGAAAAATTCGTGGACCGTAGAGGTAATGAATTAACAGTTGAAGAAGCAGCAGAAATTTTAGAAATAAATGAGAACCAGATAAAAAATTATATTACTGTCGCTATTAGAAATCTAACTAGGAGTAGAAGATTAGAGAGATGGAGATTGGGTAATAATGATATTAGATATCTAATGCTTGGATTAGGAAGGATTTGCTTCTATAAGGGTGAAGAAGTAAGATTGTATCCATATATAAAAGGCGGAGACGGAAAGGGAGGATTCTATGATGCAGGTGATATGATATGGGGCTTTACTAGAGATAATGATGAAGGTGTTACTGTAAAATATTATCCTAGCAACGATGAAGGAACATTATTGATGTCTATAGCTAATGAATATACTACAACTAAATCTAATAAAATATCAGCATTAACTTACAGTAGATTATCATCCATAGAGTATCCTTATGGTAGAGAATTTACAATGGTAGTTGACCTAACGGATAACGATCCGAGGGAGATAGAAACTAAACTTAGAAATCAAGCTGAGGGACATGAATGGACTTACGGTCCTAGGGTATATCTACAAGCAGAAGCTCCTCGTAGAGAGATAACTCCATTATATGCTACAAGAGAAGTGGAATCTAAATACAATAGAAAATCACTAAGTATAAAAAGTATGATTGGTATCTATAACAATGACAAGAAAAAGATGATAATCTATGAAATTGCAACAGATCCTTTGAATGCTAAGGAAATATATGAAGCTTATAATAAAAGTAAAGAGGAAGGCAACAACGATTTTAGATACATTCCTGTAGAGTACCGAGGATATATTAATGATGTTAGAGTATTGATAGATCCTAGAACTGGTCAAAAATCAGAAAAATATAGTAGAAAAGAATCTATTACTGTACCAATTAAGCTTTCCCCTGGGGACATGACTTGGTGGGGAAGATATAAATTCATAGTTTCAGAGCCTAAGGTTCTTGCTAGGGGATCAGTACCGCTAGCAATAGATACAAATGATCATAAGATAGAATAATGAGACACATATTGTTGTTCGAAGGATTTATACAAAGTATAAACGAATTAGAACTTGAAGATCACTGGATGGAAAGAACATCTTATCCAGATGAGGAAAAATCTCGTCTTTCCAGAATACTTCCTTATAGTTCAAACTTTTTGTTTGGATATGAGATATTACATTTTACTGATGAAAATCATGAGGAATTCAGTGTTGACCAGGCTGTACAGGATCTTGATATAAAAATAGAGGATATCCAATATTATATTACCAATTGTTTTAGAGCTTTAACTAGGAGTAAAAAACTTAAGGATTGGGAATCTAAGACCAATAAGGATTATTTGATTATTAGATTAGGGACTATATGTTTCATCAAGGACGATATAAATCTATATCCATTTTTTAGAGCACGCAAGGGAGATTATATTTACGGTGAGGGAGATTGTTTATGGGGTATGGTAAAAAATAAGAAAATTGCTAAGACTATAAAATTTTACTCAGATACTGATTACACTAGATTGATTATGCAAAATGCTTCATCAATTGATGCTACTAAATATGATGGTTTAAAGCCTCACGAATTCAAATCATCTTCAGCTATAGATTATCCGTACGGAAGATATTTTGATATATCCGTTAATCTAAATCTAGGATCCAAAGAGGAAATAGTAGCAGATATATTTAAGCAGGTAGAATAATTTATTATATCTTTTTTTTATATTATTTATTATAACTATATTTATAAAAATATAAATTTATAATAATGGGAACAAGAAATAGTACATTAGTTCAAGCTGGAGGTGAATATAAGGTAGCACAATATTGTCAATGGGATGGATATCCATCAGGACAAGGTGTAGGATTACTTAATTTCCTAAGGAGAACTAATATAAAGGATTTAAAAGGGAAAGTTTTAAAATTAGGAGTTATATCTTCCGAGGAATTAAATAAGCTTTGGATAGAATCAGGACATGATGGGATATCTGAGGGTGTATTAATATCTGTATCTGAGGATTTTAATAAAAAGAATCAACATTTAAGCAGAGACTGCGGGGGATACCAACTATTAGAATTAATAGAAGAAGAAAAGGTTCAATCAGTTTCATTGGATCTAGGATTTCCAGCAATGTCTCTATGGTGTGAATGGTGTTACGTTGTAGATCTAGATCTTGGTAAATTCGAAATATATGAAGGATTCAATAAAATGCCTCTAGACGAGAAAGAAAGATTCTTCAATTTAAAAACAGATCCGTCCACAGAATATAAGCAGGTTAAACACTTAATCTCTTTTGATCTTTATAATCTACCTGAAGAGGAGCAATTTATAAATACTATATCTGAATTAAGATCTAATGATTAGTACTCTTAGATCACCGGTTCCTTTTATCAATCTGTGCCATTCGCCTTTTTTTATTATGATTTTTTCTTTAATCTCTATAGGAAGTTGATTATCGTACTGAAATTTCCAGTCAGATTTATTAATAGGAACTATGATTCGATCTTCATCATCGGAGTGCCATTTTAATTCTTCGTCATCCAGGTCAGATCTAAATTCTCTTATGGATTGATTTTCTGAGATCCAATCCTCTTTATAAGGCAAGTTATCCATAAATTATATATCGGAACAAAAAACTATTAATTCGTATAATTGAAAAATTATTTAAAAATAAATTAATAAATTAAAAATGTGAACTTAGATAAGATTAGAGATTTTTTAGAATCAGAGGAAGGAAAAAAATCTATTGGTGAATTTTGTAAAAAAATGGCGATAAGAGACGAAGTCGAAGCCAGATGGGTAGAAAAGTTTAAAAAATGGGCAGAACCTGATATTGATCTTGCAATAGAGAAGCTTCTTAATAAATATGATTCTTCCCAATATATTCAAAGGGAATTGTATAAAAGAGGGTGTGAACCTAGAAATCCATTCTTGTGGTTAGCATTAGAATATGCTCATAAATATTGTGAACCTTGTGAGGATAAGAAATATCTGAATATGTTTACTGGTGAAGCATACTATATAGGATCATATGTCATACAAGTAATGCACGGACAAGGATCCGTGATACGTGTAGACAAGATAGAGAATGATTCTAGTGAATTATAATAAGAATTCTATATAAACTATAAACCGCACCTTTTGAGTGCGGTATACGTAATATATTTACCGATTCTTAATCTTCGAATCTTTTCTTATCTGCAATACTTTGTAGATATTCTTCAATTGTCATTTCAGAATCCCCTTTCTTAAGTATGAAATTAAAACCTCCTTTATCTATTTGTTCTGGAGTAGTTCTATCTTCAACATCATCAAAGATCAATCCTATACCGTATTTTAATTTATTAGCTATAGTTGCTCTGGTTTTTTCGTCATTAAATTCCCATTGGTGCTGAGCAAAGATCTCTGTGATTTCTTCCCTCATGATATCTGATTCTACTCTTGACGGAAGTAAATTATTTAAAGCTCTCATGCTCACTAAGAATTTAGACATACTAGGAACTAGCTCCATTTTTAGCATAAGAACTGGTATCATAGCTGATTCGTCTATCCAGCTTTCAAATTCGAAATCTAGTATCTTATCCTTGTGTTGTTCTAGATAATCCTCTATTACCTCAATACATCCCTCAGGATCATCGTTTAAATCCTCCATTGTGAATGGAAAGAACTTCTTGATTGTTTGTGGTTCTCTCTGAAGTTTTTCGATTTTATTAAAGATCATTTCTCGGATCTCAGCCCTTATATTGTTTTCCATAACTTATATACTTAATAATTTATTCCCACAATAGTAGGTAATATAATTCTAATAAAAAAATAATTAATATATAGATTATAAAAATAAATTATGGATTATAAGGAATATTTAGAAAATATCAAGAAGAAACTAGATGCTCTAAATAAAGCTTCAGGTTTCAATCCGGAGGCTAATAAAGAATTTCAACAACAAATGGGAGGAGGGCCAACTGATATGCCTTCCAATGAGATATTTGATATGCTTGGACAAGGTGCAAAAATGTGGATGGATAAAAATAAAACACAGCATAATTTGTAACCAATTATGTCTTTTGTACTAAGATTATAAACTTTTAAAACATAAAGTGATGAGAGGTTTTAAAATAACCCACAGACTTACTAACACTACAGAAAATCTAAGCAGATATTTTAATGAGATATCTAAGTATGAAATGCTAACTCCAGAAAAGGAATCAGAACTTGCTTTTAAAGCTAAAGCAGGGGACGAGAAAGCAAAAGAAAAAATACTGAAGGGAAATTTAAGATTCGTAGTTTCTGTTGCTAAAAGCTACGAAATGCCAGGTGCTAATCTAGAGGATCTAATATCTGAGGGTAATAGAGGACTGATTGAGGCGATAGAAAATTTTGATCCTAGCACAGGATTTAAACTCATAAGTTATGCTATATGGCACATCAGAAAAAATATATTCAAATATCTTAGTGATAGTACTAGATCTATAAGAATTCCTATTAATGTTAGTAACGAAATACGTAAATATAATTTAATAGAGGAGAATTTTATATCTTACCACGGGAGAGAACCTTCGATGGATGAGATGACATCAATCATAAGAGATTTTGGTAACGGAATGGAAATCTCAGATAACACACTGGAGGCTATAAAATTTAATCCTAGATCTGTTCCTTTAGAGATCCAGTCTAATGATCCGGAGGAAAGCTTTAGTCCTATAAACTATGTAGAATCAAATGAAAGAACTGATTCTCTAGCAGAATCAGATGATAATATGAGGATGATACATTCAATATTATCTGAATTAAGACCAATGGAGAAAAAGATAGTTGAAATGAGATACGGATTAGATAAAATATCCGAACCTTTAAGTTTTACTAAGATAGCGGAAAGATTTGACAAGAGCCCTGAGTGGGCTAGAAGAGTATGTAAGATTGCTGAGAAAAAAATAAAGGTTATAATTAGAAGAAAAAGAATAGAAGAATTTCTGATTTAAATTTCCGATATATATAATAAAAAATATAACGATGAAGCATCTAAAAAGTATACATGAATTTGATATTGTAAACGAACAATTATTTAAAAAGGAGGCAAGTATATTTAGTAATTTATTCAAATCTGATAAAGACCCTAGCGTTCAGGAATCACCTGTCGGGGGTTCTGTTAATATTAAAAATTCTAATATTTCTACTGACGTCAAAAAAAATGCTCAAGCCGTAATAGAAGCTATGAATAGACATGGAATAAATAATCCATATACACAGAAGGCTATTTTAGGTACTATAGGTAAGGAATGTGGATTTGTCCCACAGGACGAGATAGGATACGGAAACACATCCAACGACAGAATCCGAAAAATATTTGGAAAAAGAATCACTGTTAGTGATTCTGAATTGTCAGCTATAAAGAAGGATGATGTTAAATTCTTTGATATGGTTTACGGATCTCAAGCTACTAAAGTTTTTGGGTTCAATACTGGAAATACTCAACCAGGGGATGGATATAAATACAGAGGTAGAGGATTTAACGGAATAACATTCAAATCTGGGTACGAAAAAATGCAAAAGGTTTTAGAAACACAGGGTAAACTAAATAAGAGTTTTAATATAGTACAAAATCCTGATCAATTAAATGATATAGACATTGCTGCTGAAGCTGCTGTTTTATATTTTATCAATGGTGCTAATAATCAGACAATGCAGAATAAATACGGATTAAGAGATATCAATCAATTTAAGGATCAGGCAACTGCTCTAAAAGGAATAGTTAATATAAATGCTGGTCTGGGTAATAACATCGAGGGTAATTATCTTGCAAGTTTAGAGAGAGCCACAGATTGGTCTAATAAATTCACATTAGATAATACATCAAATTTAGCTTAATATCGATTTATTTTGATACCATATATTTGGTATAATCATCATATAATGGTTTTTCATTCTTAAAAAAGTATATCTCTTTATTTTTTCCATAGGAGATATACTTTTTAAATCCCGAAGGAACTGTTGCTCCGGTTTTAAGTTTTGTACAGTTTTTATCAAAAAATATCTTAATTCTTACTTTTACTTTATTTTTTACTGATAGATCCCTTTCGTGTTCTTCTAAAAATCTCCAGGTATTTCGATTAAGGTCTTTATGTTGTAATGCACAATTCAGATAGGAGAATGTCATGTATAGATCGTTTTTGTTACACGAAAAATCTCCTGCTGGTGCCATATGACCCTTGTCCCAGTCATTATTAGAATAATCTTCGCCTGATGATGTGTGTATGCTATCGTTCGTATAGAAATCCATACCCTTTCTGGATTCTGTCCCATTAGAGCATTTAACTGCATACCATACCTCTAATGGCTGTTCTAATTTTTCGGAGTATAATACCTGATAAATTCCTGCATTTATTCTTATATCCCTTTTATTATTTTTAATTGATGCTGTTAATGATATGAGTAAAAATAATATCAATAACAATTTTATTTTAAAAAAATTGCCCATTGCTTATATTATTTACCAAGGTCTACTGGATTTAATTCCTAATAGTTTTCTATATCTTGCCACATTACATGACCAGTATTTTGCTCTCCATTTAGGACCGGGATTATCACATCGCATTCTTTTTTGGAAAGATCTTGCTTTTTTTGGATCCTCGTTATTTACCCTCATACCAGGTTGTCCGAATCCAACTTTAACAATATTTCCCTTATCGTTTTTTGTGTATACCCCAAATTTTCTTGGACCTGATGGAGTTCTAAATGGTTTGTTTAGATTAACTTTTCTTCCTCTATATTCTGCTTCGTCTATAGATTCTTCTATCTCAAAAGGTATATCCAAAAGAACCTCCTTTCCCTCATAGATTCCTTTTTTACCTGCATCTGTACCGATTAACCATATCTCGTCATCGGTTAGCCCTATTTCTCCTTTGTTGAAAAAGTCTCTAGCTTCGTTTACTATTTCTATCCATGATTCGGATTCTAATCTAAATACGCTTTCTAATAATCCGAATCCGTTATTTAGATGATATGATAAATTTTCAGATATTACATTTTTTGAAAATGAATTAAAGTTCTCTATATGTTTCATAATATTGTATATATTATGAATAGATATTTATTTTAATTTCATCTCCTTTATTCTAAAATTTGGGATAGTTACTGATTCTCCATCGCATTTATTTATTTTTACCATCCCGTTATTATTTGGATAAGCCGACCAAGATCTTATGGTATCTCCGGTATCTAATATTACTATATCAGAGCATTCTTTTTTCTCTTTTTCTAAATAATAAACAATCGTATATGAATATAAAATTAATCCCACCAATACAATTACTATTAATCCATATTTTTTAAATTTTTCCATAATCTAATAATCTTCATTTTTAATACACCTAACTAATAAAAAATCACTTACCCCCGATTTTCCCCTTGATACATTATAATAATTTTGGTCTATCTCAATTCTCCAAGCTGAATCTTCAGATTCTGTATATGACCAATAATATCCTCCGTTTAAAGGTATTTCTTTTTTAAATATATTACCACATAGGGTATCTGATTTAATCTCCTTAGAACCTCCTAAAACATTAAAAAAAGCCATCTTCTGTTGATCACTCATTACATTTAATAATTTTTCCCAATCTGCCATGGATGGTAGTTTCCATCCGGATGGACAAGATCTTAATGCCCCGCTATAATTAAAACTTATAGAATCGAACGCTCCGTTAATAAATCTACCAATCCCCTCCTGTCCTTCCTGTGTTTTCATATCCATAACATTATCTATTGTAGATGGTTTTAAATCATCTGCCATCCAATATACCCAATGATCAAAATAATCGTCGTCCATAATTGGAACCTTTATTACTTTGTAAAGATGGGAATTATATTCAAGATCATTATCACGTATAATTCTTATCTGACTATTTGTAAATAATGAAATGATGAATAATGCTATGAATAATATTTTTTTCATGATTTACTGAATTTTAAAAAACAGTTCTCTGTTAGGATCGTCATAATTGATGGACATATCTTTCTGTAGAGACAGCATTACCCAATTTGCTATAATCTCAGATTCACATGTAAAAAGTCTTTTTTCTTGTGAGATATTTCCTGTATCTGGATCTATATCCTTGAACCATATCTCAACTTTACGATCTTCCATTTACCAATAAATTTTAAAAAGATTACCATTTGAAAATCTTGACATATCCTCAATAATAAATCCTCTTTTCTTAAAATCGTTTTTAACAATTTTAGATATGTCATGATAAATGTAGCAAAAAAAATTATTTATTCTTGCAGATTCTAATATTTTTTCGTTTATTTTATCTATTTGCTCCTGATTTGATTTTACAATATTATTAGAAATAGATCTAGCTAATTCTGAAGTTATTGTTTCTTTCATTCTTATTTATTTTTATAGTTAATAAAATCTAAGTGCTCCTCTAAAGCAGTATTATATTCCGGAAATGCACCTTTTTTTAATTCTTCAAATGTTATCCACTCAACTATCCCAGATTCCGATGTATTTATACTTCCTGAATATTCGGTAATTAAATAAACAACTGCAACAAAATCACCATCCTCCCTAAAAAATATAGGTCTGGAAGATATTAGATCTAATCCAGTTTCCTCTTTTAATTCCCTTATTAGACCATCCAATAATGTCTCGTTTTCTTCAACCTTTCCTCCAGGAAGTCCAAAAATAGTATGATTATCCTTTCTAGAAACCCCTAATATCTTAGTCTTCTCCTCATTGAATATTAATCCAACAGATGCTAATTTCGACTCCCTTGTTTTCATTATTTTCTAAACCAATTTATCATTCCGTAATTTTGCTCGTTCTAATGTTAACGTTTCTTTCATTTTTCTATGTTTAACAAATATTATTGTAATAGAAGATTCTCTCCGTTATTATATAAATTAAATTAGTAGTTCCGTATGTTCCGAACTCTTCTATTATTTCTTCTATATTTTCTATATTTCCCATATTTTTATATTTATTTTATTTATTTTAGAAAAAAATTTTCTATTTTTTCCATTACACTATCCGGTGATATTGATTTTGTACATATATGAATATTTGAGGTATCATTCCTAAATACTGGGCACCATAGCCAATCAGATGAGTCAAATTTGTGTGTATGTATACATCCGTGACATATTAGATCGTCGTATATTCTTAAAGTATTTTCATTGATAAATTCATTATCCTTTGAAGTTACGTTTGAAATTATGACTGTGGACTTTTCTAATCCCTGTGCTACCCAAGATAGACCGCTACTCAATCCTATATAAAATTCACAGTGCTGAATATAATTAATTACGTCTCTAAAAGGCATACCCACTCTTTTAACCGCATTTTTTGGTAATCCGTTCATATGTCCAGGTATTCCGAATAGCTCGTCTTTTTCTACAACAACCGGAGTTAATCCCTTTTTTCTTAGCATCTTACATAATATATTCCATCCGTCTGGGTAATTCCAATATTTACATTGTGCCGTGGAGTGTACCCCTATACAAACGTACTTTCCCTTTATTGGTCTTTCTGATTCTACACTGTCTACTTTAGGTGATACACCATCAGCATTCATACCAAAGTCCCGAGCATATCCCTCAAGCAATGGGGCTTCAAATTTATATGTGGTTAATATCTTGGAATCATAATTTCCTATTATCTCCTCATTTTTACCTATAAGATTTAGATTTGGGTAAGATTTTATTAGTATATCTTTATGATTGCATACAACAGAAACATTATTATTTGTCTCTTTCTGATATTTTGATATAACTGCTACTGCTCCTATGGTATCTCCTAGCGAATTACTAGGTATCTCTACTAATACATTCATTATTTTATTTTTCCCAACCAATTAGATAAGTGCTCATCTATGGTTAAATCCTCCCACTCATAATCTGTGAATCCCTTTCTACAATATTCACCAAAGTTTATTAGATCCATTGCGCTAAACCCTGGGGTTCTCTTTAAAAGATCTTCAACCTTCTCAGGTGTTACTGATTCTCCCTCTTTTTCTATCTCTTTCCATTCATTTTCTATTGAATCTGAATTTAACGAATTGAATTTCTCTGCTAACATAGCAGTTAATTTAATATTACTTGGATTCATAATCTTTTATTTCTTTTATATATTCCTCATATACGGAGGTGCTTGTTGAGCCACCGTTCTCGTATTTTTCTACCGGTATCCATCTGCATTCAATTTCGTCCTTGTTCTTTCTCTCACAAGGAAATGCAACAACCACAGTGTCATCTATGTCTGGACCACTACAATGAAGCTCCTTCCATGTGCTTTTATCAAAATAATTTCTGAGTGCACTCCAAGGTTCCATATCATTTCTTAACCACATATCATTCTCGAGTCTTTTAGCATCCTCTATCTGTTTTTGGATCTCTTCTGCTAATGATATTTTTTGATCGTCGCTTAATCTATTTCCAAAATTCATAACAAGATCCCTCGGGTACATAGCGGATGCAATGGTATATCTTCCGCAAAAATATCTAAGGGAAGACCATGTCAGATCCCATTCCCAACCTGACAATACATTCATTTTTTTATCATTTTTCATAATTATTATATTTTAAAGTGTGATTTAAGTTTCTATTCGGATGTAAAAGTAAGATAAATATATTATGATTGAGGGATATGTTTATTTAATAGTAGAATCTGACGATAAAGGAAATGAAAAGTACAAGATCGGTATAACTAAAAATGATCCTGCGAGGAGACTTAAAAAATTAAGCACAGGAAATTCGAATCAGTTAGATATAATAAGAGTTTATAAGAGCAAAAATTACAGAAGAATTGAAAGATTTCTTCATAGAAAATATTCATCACAGAAAACATTATCCATGAACGAATTTTTTAATCTGACTGTTGATCAGGTATTAGGATTTATAGATACATGTAAGGAGGTAGAAGGTATAATAGATTCATTAAAAGATAATCCATTTTATAAATAATCCTTTTTTATTTATAAAAATTGATTCTATATTAGCAAAAAAATAAAATGAGGTACTTACTAATATGTCTATTTGTTTTTTTGTGTGGTGTATGTACATCACAACAATTAGAAGCAATTTTAATACTAGGAAATAATCTAAGTAATAATAGAAAGATATCTCATCTTTCCGAATTGGAGAGAATATCATCTTTTTTAAATAGCAAACAGGTAATAGTTCATAAATTCTATTCAGATAAAGCTAAATGGGAAGAAATAATCAAGATTTCACCAAGATGTAGTTTTTTTATTTATTTTGGGCATGGAGGAGAAAAGGTATTTTTAAACATTGACAAATACATCGATTCAAATATGATTATATCTGATCTGAGATTAAAGAGCAATTCTATTATATTATTGTCGCATTGTTGTATTTCAGCCGGGTCCAGTTCTGCTGACAAGTCACAAATAAGCTTATCGACTGCAAGAAAAAGAATAATGTCCAGATCATCAGTTTTTTTCAAAACCGGTGCTTCCATATATTACTCTAATAATTTTAATGATAATGTTCTCATATTCCTTAATAATCTCTACCAAGGTCAATCCATAGATTCTCATCATACAAATTTCATAAATGGCGGACTATACAATTCTGGAATATCAATGGTCGAGGAATTAAATGAATATTATAAGGATAACGTAAAGAAAGTGTTTTTATATTCGGATAAACTACCATCGGATAAATTTAGAACATATGATATATGTCTTATAGGAGACCCTAAATTTAATATTGAATTATTAAAATGATCCACAAAAAAAGCCGAGATATCTCGGCTTTTCATTTTCTAGTATTTGGTTAAAATTTTCCTTCCTCTTGTTTATAGTTCCTAACTGTAGAATCCGCTCCAGGTGTTCCACTAGTGGAACCTGGATTTGCTTCAGTGAACAACTTCTTGATTTCATTAATAGCCCAATCCTCTGAAGTGCTTTTTTTCCATGATGCTAACATTGAAGCCGATGCTGAATCCACTTGTTTGCTTATATCATCAAATAATATCTTAGGAGCACCTGTATCTTTAGCAACTATATCGCTATAGAAGTATTTAAATCTCTCTGAAAGTAATTTCATATGGGAATCAATCATTTTATCCCTAGCAGTCACAAAAATCTTAGCAAGATTCTTTATTAAATCTGAGTTAGAGCTAGCTTGTCTAGCAGTGATTCTCTCCGGCTTTAGACCCTCAAAAATTTTGTCAGTATTTAATGAAGAAGCATCGCCTACCTCTAATAACCTTTTCTTAATCTCTGACATAGTATAATCCGGACTGGATATCATCGGAATAGCGTTAACGTCAAAAAGTTTTGATCTCAGCTCTTTACTGTCTGGTTTTGCAAGGTTTCTTCCTGATACTGCAAATGATTGTAAATTTTTATCATTTGGAACAAAAAATCCTTTAGCCATCATACCAATCAAAATATCCATACCCGGGTCTTTACTTTGGATACCAGTCTTAGCACTGGCAACTATAAGCATTGGTTTTTTAAGGTTAATTGCTAAATAAACCTTAGTATCATCGTTTATAGATTCAGTTGCTCTAGCTTTTAATAATCTTCCTAAAATGAATATACCATTCCCCGAAGCTTCCACAACTACTCCCTCTTTTTTAATATCTCCAAATTTACTATCTTTAAATTGTAAATCACCTTTATCCCCGCTTAAAATGACTTCATTATCTATTTTTAAATAATTTTTTCTCTTTTCAGTCTTTGGCCCAATACTACATCTCCCTTTTTTAAAAATTAAAGCCTGATTCTCATTCATGGAATCAACCTTATTTCCTTTTTCGTCTTTAAATGATGTGTATATAAGGTGGAGTAATTCTTGATTTATTTTTGACCTATCGATTTCTTTAAAACCTTCTTGAAGAGAGCTAAAAGCATCCTTATTTGTAGTTTTAGCTACAGATGAACCTATTAGAGCAGTAGCGCTAGATAATCCTGAGAGTGTATCATCGCTTTTCTTATTATCCTTTTCTGTTAGTGAAATTTCATTAAATGAATAATTTTCATTTATAAAAATTTCAAAATCCGTTATTAAGTTTTTCATTATGTTTTATTTTTATCATATATATTCTATCTTTATATATTAAAAAATTCCAAAATTATATTATAAGATTTACAAAAAAAAATTAATAAAATATCATGAATCTTTTTTTTTGTTTAATAGAATTTATCTATCTTTATTATGTAACAAAAAAATAAAACAATTATGAAAACTTTATCTTTAATATTCGCTTTAACATTTTCTTTAATCTGTTTATCACAGGAAGAATCAATTACTTTCGAGACTTCACCGTCATGGAAAGATGCTTTTGATAATTATGATATTAAAATACCGGATGGGAAAAAATTCGTCCGTATAAATTCTAATGTTTTATCCCTATATAATAATTTAACATATTGTACAAATGATAAGGAAATTGTACAAGATCTAATAAAAAGCGACAGTTTAGATACATTAATAAAGATTCTTAATATAGACTCTAAAAATATTAGCAAATTTAAAAAAGAGTTATTGACTACTAAGGTACAAATCGGACACGGGTTATATGTAATATATTTTGATACAAAGGATCTTAAAAAAGTTGAAAGCATAATGGTCTCATCTAGATCTCTGAGAGAATCTTTAGATAAAATGGACGAAATGGGCTACGATTCAAGTGATGGATTAGATATGTACAATAAGGATTTTTCTAATATCTACTATACAATAGATGGTTTTTATTACAGCATTCGTAAATTAAATTCAACTGAATCTACATTACTTATTATGGTACCAGTGCCAAAAGAAAATAATGTAGTAAAAGCATTAACTAATTCCGGGTTATATTAAAGATTTACTATACAATAAAAAAATCCAAGAATTTAAATTCTTGGATTTTTTGTGTTTATGGATATAGTTTATTTATTTTCTTTTTCTTTTATCTGCTCTAGCTTTCTTAGCTTGTTGATAAAGTTTTTTATCTCCTACCTCTGTAGTTCTACCTCCAGTGGCGAATGAATTAACTCTTGCCATTGCCCATTGCTGTGGTGTTGTTCCTGGGACATGCCCCGTTTTCCAAGCTGCATATCCTCTTTTCCAAACCTGTGTTAATATTCCTTGAGGAAATCCGGTCTTTTCCGCTTTTTTCTTTAAAGCCTTTCTTATAGGACTTGATGGAGATCCTGCGCCTTCATTCAGGAATCCTTCCATCTCTAATAGCTCATTTTCTGTAAGAGAATTAAGAATCTGAATAAATTCCATTTCCAATTCCTCCATGATTCTCATGAATTCCTCCTGGTCGGTTATTAAGTTTTCTCCAAACATCTCTTTGAATTTTTTAGTGTTTTTGCTTGGTTTAGTTTCTACTTTTTTTCCTTTACCAGCTTTCCTTGATTTATAATCAGCGTCCCACGGTCCATAAGCAGATGAATCATCATCTTCTTTCTTCCCATGTTTCTTGATCTCTCTTTTCATTACTCCGGGATTTGTAGTAAGATATTTTTTTGGTAATTTCATAATGTATTTATCTATCTTTCGTCAAACATTTTTTATATAAGAATAAATTACCTATCTTTACACTAAATATAACTTATATGGAATTTAAAAGAAGCAAATTCAGCAGAAGAATTAGAAAAAAAAGAAGACTCGGTGAATTTACACAAACCGGATTCTTAATTTATCTCTATGTTGATTCTGATATCGATGGAGATAAGGAAAAGGGGAATATTATAGTCGATTCATTCTTAAATATCATCATTTCTAAAGGTATGACATGTGCAGGGGGTGGTGGAATCGACAAGGTATCATTTTTTGTTAATAGGTACGGAAAGAGAATAACTGAATCTGAAAAAAATGATGTTGTATCAGAATCCTTAAAAATAGAGGAAGTAACTAGAGTTATAGCATTTGAATTAACTGACGTTTGGAATTCTAGTGCAGAGAATTATTTTAATAAAGTTGATGAATTAACAAAAGAATGGGAAACAAAAAAGTAAAATTCTATCCTGATCTAATCGGTAGAAATGTAGGATTCGGTCCTTGCTTTATGACTGAAGATGAATACGAGAATGGCTATAAGGAATCTATATTCTACGTAGAAGGTGGATATAGAAAAGAATACACCAATCACATGGCTGCAATGAGCCACGTAGCTAATATAGCTAAATCCTATATACTAAAGAATTGGAAACTAGTAGATGATTGGAGTGATTTAGAAGTTGTGATTACTCACGGTCCTACTGGAGAAAAGGGATACTACTATAAGTATAAAGACAGATACAAGAGCTACAAGAAAAGGAATGGTGGATCTATGGGAGAGCTTTTTCAGGAGTTCGAAAGGGAAAGGAAACGAAACCAAAACCCAGTTATCAGTATAGATGATGTAGTTCTTGATCCTACGGATGGTGATTTCTCAGTCACTATAAATGGAAAAGAATATTGGTGGATAGATGATGACGCAGTAATAATAATAGCTGATTTTATTGAAATCAAACTAAAAAAAGAAAAAAATGGAGATATTTAGTCTAGATGGAAAGAATCCTTTTATAGAATTCAGAACCTCGAAATTCCCCGACGGACAGCAATCTGTTACAATAACTGATTTTTCTCCAGAAACAAATAAAGCATTAATAAGAATCCGATTAACCAATTTTAGGGATCTTGAGCTACTAATATGTGCTACTGCAGCTCTAAAAGGATTGGGAATTAAAGACATTTCGGTTTTCGTCCCGTATTTTCTGGGAGCAAGATCTGATAGAAAATTCGAGGAAGGAGGTTCTAATTATATTAAGGATGTAATAGCACCTATCATAAATTTACAAGGATATTCAAATGTCCAGGTGTTAGATCCGCATTCTGATGTAATTGATGCTTGTATCAATAATTTTAATAAAACTGATAATCTACAGTTTACTAAAATGTGCATCAGAGATATCCTAGGTGATAATTTATCTAAAAACGATATAACTATTATATCGCCAGATGCCGGTGCTCTAAAAAAGATCTACGATATAGCAGCATTTAATTATAATATAGAAGATGTCGTAGTAGCAACCAAGCATAGAGATATCAAAACAGGAAAAATATTAAGTACAAATGTTCCATTAGAGGATAAACATGCTAACAAGACGTTTGTAATCTTTGATGATATTTGTGACGGAGGTAGAACATTTGTAGAAATTGCCAAAGTTATCAAGGAAAAATATCCTGACAATAAGATATTTCTTTTTGTTACGCATGGAATATTTAGCAATTCATTTTTAGAATTATCTAAATATTTTACCCGCGTATATTCAACAAATAGCTATTCTGATATTGATTGTGAAGAGCATTCAGATTATACAGTAGATAGAAGTTTTCTAAAACAATTTCCAGTAATATACAACACTAAATAAAAAACAATATGATAAATTATATAGACGGGGATCTAATAGAGCTAGCAAAGAAAGGAATTTTCGATGTTATAGTTCATGGATGTAATTGTCAAAGCACTATGGGAGCTGGTATTGCACCTCAAATGGCAAGGGCTTTTGGGTGCGATAAATTTAGTATGGAATTATTGGGGCCAGAAATCAATAAGCTGGGGAACATAGATTATGAGACATTAGTTCTAGGAGAAAATGCAATATGGAGCCTGAACGATGCTAAGAACAATAAGGAAGAACCCGAGTTAGTTGTTGTAAATTCTTATACACAAAACATGTATGGAAAAAATCACAAAGACGGTGTAGCTATGCCTTTTGATTATGAAGCTTTCACTGTGTGTATGAGAAAAATCAACGAGAAATTTTCTAATAAACATGTAGGTATGCCTAAAATAGGTGCTGGATTAGCTGGTGGAAATTGGAATAGAATTGAAAGCATTATTATGGGTACATTAACTAGATGTAAAGTAACCGTAGTTAATTATGAGAAAATGTCATTAGATGAGATAATGAGAGTAGTTTATAATGATCATAAAAAATAATAAGCATGAGACAAATTAAAGGAGAAAGACTAAGAGAATTATTAAATGACATTAATGATAAGAGCCCTATGAACGAAGAAATAGAATCTATAGACACACAAAAACATACTGAATGGTCAGTATTGAAAAATGGGGAATTTGCACCATCGTATGTTTCTATACCAAAAGTTCCTCCTGGTCTATTTGAAGTAAAATGGAACGGATCATTACAGACATTGGTACTTTCTAAACAAGAATTAAATATGGACGAGCTTTATGAGCTTCCATCACCGGAGATAGAAAGTATACTCAAGGATATTAAATTGTTTTGGAAAAAAAGAGAAGATTATAGGAGATATAATTTTGTACACAAAAGAGGAATTCTACTTTACGGAAATCCGGGATGCGGTAAATCTGGTATAATACAATTATGTGTTAAAGGTCTAATAGATGAGGAAAACGGAATAGTTATAAATATCAAGGAAAGCGAAGATTTTAAATACTTTACCGAATTTGTTCCTACTATCAGAGCTATTGAGCCAGAGAGACCTTTAATTGTTATATTGGAAGATATAGATTCTCTAGCTGGTGAAGATCAATATTCAACAACAAAATTGCTGAATATACTGGATGGGGTTAAACAAATAGAGAATGTTGTTTATATAGCAACAACAAACTATCCTGAAAAATTACAAGAAAGAATAACTAATCGTCCATCAAGATTCGATAGAAGATACGAGGTTCAGATGCCATCTCCAGAGATTAGAAGATCATATATAACCAATAAATTATCTTTCGAAGATCTAGAATCTATAGATATGGAAAGATGGATAGAGGTTACTGATGGTATGTCTCTTTCTCACCTAAAAGAACTTATTATATCAGTAATTGTTATGGGTAAAGATTTTGAAGAGTCTTTAGGTAACCTTTCTGAAATGAAAGATTCTCCAAAAATATCTAGACACTCAAAAATGGGATTCTCTAATAGATAAATATCGGATATATAATTCGATGGAAAATTTTAGAGCTAAACATCCAGGATTAACTGAGGAGCAACTTCAGATTAAATACAAGATCTGGGAGAGAGAAAAAGAAAGAATCCGTCTTTTAGAGGAGTCTGAGAATAAGAAAAAATATAGGAATCCATTCAAAGAAAAAGACGATAATGATGATATAGCAATGTATGATGGATCATTGGATATCGATGGATCTCATACAGGATTAGTATCTGATGCTGCTATAGTCGGTTCTGAAATTTCTTTCATTTATCCTCATTACTCCGGGGGTATTACCAAAACTACTTTCAGTGATTCTGAGGGTAAATTTTTAATACCTAGAAGCTTCGGATCAGGAAATATATTTGTTAAGGGAGGTATGGATACTATATTGGGCATACCTTACACCGGAGCTTTCACTATGGACGGGATTTTCTTTCATAATTACAGTGCAGTTACTCCATTTACACACGTTGCAAATCATATATGGAACGGTACACCTACTAGAATTCCAGATGAAGCCATGTACGCTGTTATGGATTATATATTTGATTTTATAGGGGTTCCTCATTCAGATCTTAGTGACATAAAAAGAATGTTTAACAATGATCCTGTTAAATTAACTATAGACAACGAGAGAGGAGCTAAAGAGATACAAGCTATAAATACCCTTATAGATATACATGCGGATCTTATAAGTGCGTTAAAAGCTAATTATGAGTGGGAATTAGAACCTCTAAAGATACAAACTTATCAAGAGATTGGAAACGCACTACTTACTCGTGTCAATGGACAAGATCTTAGAAAGTATTTTGAAAATATATTTAAATTCCATATAAGCGGGCAGGAAAAAAATCACGATAAATGCTGTTTGTCCATGCTAGAAAGGGCATCTTACGAAATAAGAAATTCACTTAAATCCGACGGTTTAGAATGTACTTCTAAGATACAGGGAGTAAACTTTATGGTTAAAAACGAATGGACAAAGAAAGCGTTAGAAATGACTCAAGATCCCAAGATGACGGACAAGAAAATATGGGAAAAAATAGAATCTAAAACACCCGATGATGTTATTTCTTTAATTAATGTTCCTTCCTAGATATGATGATCTAGATCTTTAGGATAATCAACAATCTTATTCATTATTCTTTTAAGATCCTCGTATGAATATGGAATTAATCCATTAGTGTCTACACCTATATCCATAGTTCTTCTTCTTTTACTTTTTGTCCACCATTCGTCAGGCTTTAAATTGTTGTGACAGTGTCCATGTAAATGCCAAGATCCTTTATGAGATCCGTTCCATATTTTCATTGGCCAGTGACTTAGAACTATCATATTTTTTTCTATCTCTATTTCTAAATATGAATTAACACTCTGAAATATATCCTGACAATTTTCACGGTTTTTAAATATGTTCTCGTCATGATTACCTAGAATTAAATGCACATTGCTACATATTATTCTTTCCCTGAATTTAAAAATGTTTTCAACTCCACCAAAACTCCAATCCCCAAGATGATATAGAATATCTTCTTGTCCAACAACCGAATTTATAGAATCTACCAATTTCTCGTTGTGCTCCTCAATAGTTTTAAATTTTCGGCATTTCGATTTATCTTCCCAAGAACTTACTCCTGCTACTATATTTTTCTGTCCGTAATGTGTGTCTGCTGTAAAATATATCATAGTATAATTTTTATTGATTTTATCATATAAAGTTCCGGAACTTTAACATTGTTTTTAGATAAAATTAGTATGATTTTTGAAGATTTTAAGGAGTGTATAGACACTATGGTATTCATACATAATAGATCCTTACAGGCATACAAACTAAATATTGACCTCGTAGAATATGGTGATCCATATGATAAGATAATGTCCAT